>JACKQG010008228.1_pt1 | contig 10238 bp, 11 predicted proteins | sample 8237621 | NCBI WGS metagenome assembly JACKQG01 (sample SAMN15677084, study PRJNA649215) | marine metagenome | biome: marine; feature: Black Sea; material: saline water; isolation source: suspended particulate matter (SPM) from the Black Sea western gyre | collected 2013-06-09/2013-06-10 | depth...
TGTCGATGATTGATCGTATTCGTCGTCAATACGGGATACCGGAGATTTCCTTTGACCAGTTGCGTGAACTCTCAAGAGTCGACAAGCTCTACGCCCATCGATACCTTTGCGCTCTGGCAGAGGAACCCTGGAATAACGTTAAAACGTGAATGAAGATAACCGACTATGAGCGATGAGAAGGTGGAACGTCTGCTGCGTGAGCTGGAGACTACGAATCCGGCTGGATACAAGCTGGTTCAGGCTGCGAGAAGTGCGATCTGCAGCGTTGTGCCCAATGCCTCAGAGCGGGTGATGTATGGCGGGTTCATGTTTTCGGACGATGCGCAGTTCTGCGGTGTATTCGCATACAAGGAGCATGTCAGTGTCGAGTTCGGGCGAGGGTGTGACCTTGACGATCCGCACTGCGTGCTCGAAGGCAGCGGAAAGATGCGGCGGCACATCAAACTGTTTTCACAAAATGACATCACGTCGAAGTACCTCGAACTGTATGTCGATGCCGCTCATCGAAACAGTCAGCGCGCTTGATCCTTTCAGATGGTCTCTCTCAAAACTATGAGCGTCCCCTAATTTTTCATGATTATTGCTTCGTCGATCTGTCTGAGTATTTCCCGTAATGAACCGGCCGTCGTCAGCTTTTTCTCGTCCGTGGATGCATTGTAAAAACTGATAATCGCCTTGCCGCCGATGCTGATCGGGGGATATTCCTTTTTGGCGAGCATCGGCATCAGGTCAAGGAATTTCGACACCGTTTCCCTGTCCATGCCGTTGATTCTGCTGACGACATCCTCAATGATAGCGGAAGAGACATCTTCATCCAGTCCGGCAACATACGCGGCGCTCTGTACTGCTCCGTACTGGAAGCCAAGCACGGCAAAAACGACGTCCCTGTTCGTGCTTCGTTCGAGTCCGGTAGGGCATTGCCCGATCGCTTCAGCGAGGAACTGCAGCGACAGCTTCGTTACGGCATCGATGTTTTCTTCAGGATTCTTGTGCTTTGCCATTGATTCAGTACCAGGAGACGATGTTTTGTGGAAAATAACCGGCAAGCAAGTTAACTAAAATAAATATGGGGACACTCACAAGTGCGAAACATAGGTGACCTTGAAAACCTCATGTACCGGCCGGATTTCTTTTTCTCGTTCCCGCCCTTGCAGTTTTCCGGGAAAAATCACCAGCTTAAGAAGGTATTGCATATTCCGGCCACCAGTGCCGCCTGACAACGTGCGTGGCGAAGTTCTGCCTGGCAGGTAGATCGTTGTGGCGTCTGGTTTTTCTTCTTGCAACGACAGAGCCTTCTTTGCGGTTATATTTTTTCTGAAGTGATCGAGATCTGACAACATGCATGCTATTACAAGGTTGAGGGTATCATGAAAGCACTATGGAACGGCAAGGTGATCGCGGAGAGCGATGCAACGGAGGAAGTTGAAGGCAATCACTATTTTCCGCCTGATTCAATCCTAAGTTGAGCGATTGTTATAAAGTTGACAGCATAAAGCATTTGTTGAAACGATCAATTTCGGTCAATACAACAGGAATATCTGAGCCCGAGCAAGACAACAACCGTTTGTCCCTGGAAAGGCACTGCGCACTACTACACACTGAAGGTTGAAGGAGAGGAAAATCCTGACGCAGCCTGGTATTATCCGGATCCTAAAGAAGCTGCTATCCGGATTAAGGATTATATTGTGTTCTGGCGTGGAGTGGAGGTTGTCTGAACAGGGTGAGTTTTTCAATAAGCGTAACAGTGAAGCTGATTATTTTCGTGTAGATGGCAAAAAGTATGAAGTACCGGTTGCTCGTTTTTGATTTTGACGGGACGTTGGCCGATAGTGAGGCAAGTATCATGCACGTTCTTCAACTTGTGGCGCGGGATCTGGGGCTTTCGGGGGTTGACAGGCCACGTGCCCGGAAGAGTATCGGTCTGCCGTTGCGGCATACGATTGCTATGGGGCTTGGTCTTGAGCCTGAAGAGGCTTCCGGGGCGGTTGAACTCTACAGAAAGCACTACAACGAGGTTGCCTTCGGGTCGACACGACTTTTCCCGGGGGTGAAAGATACCCTTGACCTTCTACGGCAGGATTTTCTGCTCGCTGTAGCGTCGAGCAAGAGCAGTCAAGGACTGAAAAGTATGATGCAGCACCTTGAGATTATCGACCGTTTCGCTTTTATTGCCGGGGCGCAGGATGTGCAGCAGGGAAAGCCGGCACCGGATATGGTGCTGATTGCATTGAAGGCCCTGGATGTTACGGCGGAAAAGTGTCTGGTTGTGGGAGATACCGTTTATGATATCGAGATGGGCCAGAGGGCATATGCAGATACCTGTGCGGTTACCTATGGAAACAACTCGGCGGATGAGCTTCGCCGCCTCGCTCCAACGTATCTGATTGATTCGTTTGAGCATGTCATATCGTTGGCGCATGCATGAGACTGGACATCAGATTTGTTTAAAAGTATCCTCTCTTTCGGGATAACGTTAGTCCGGAAAAAACCGATCATGGTGTATCGAAACAACATTCCTGCTGATCGGGAATACCTGACTTTTCTTCATCAAAGGCCGGATTTGTTATGATGAAAGAAAATCGTTCACTATCCATGGTGTCGTTGTTCCCGTTCCTTCTGTTGACTTTCGGGCTGGCCTAAGGCATTCTCGCGCTCTATATTTTCCGGGGTGAGGCTGTGACGCGCCTGGCTGGTGAGCTGACGGGCAGCCCTGTGATACCGGTTTCTATATCGCGCTGGCTGCTTTAGTGGTGTGGTTCAACCGAAAAAGCATGTTCACGCGGGATGGTGCCGTGACGGAGATCATTCCCTGAATATCAAACCATATATCCTCTTCCATGATGGCCGGGAGGGGATGTTTCTCGAACCGTGCAACAGGTGATGATCCGGGTTTAATAACGGGGAAGCGAATCAGCAGGTGGATATTCGAATACGATTTTTTGTGTCGTTGTTTTCGCTGTGTAATCTGTGTATTTGGATATTCAATACCTTTTGTGGATATTCATCCAACAGAATTGTATTGTCCTCGTTAGGATTTTTGCAGGTTAAGACATCTGAAGTGATTAAAGCAGAGGTGCTTAAAGTAAATAATTGAGTGTATGAATTTAATGAGCGAAGTAAAAGAACGGGTCAGCACCATTCCTGTTGTAAAGGCGAAAGCCCTTGGCGGGGTTGTGGCCATTGCCGGGCTGTGTTCTATGGGAATGATGGTGAAGGGTCATACGTCGCATCAGCCCCGAGAGAAGACGGAGCAACATTACAAGGACTATGTTAAGGCTTTCAACAGCACTGAAATGGAATGGCTTGCCCGCAACATCTACCATGAAGCCCGTGGAGAGTCGTGGGAAGGGATGCTCGCGGTCGGAGTGGTGACGCTCAATCGCGTCAAGTCTCCTGATTATCCCGATACCATAGAACGTGTCGTCAAGGACTATAAACAATTCAGCTGGTTCTGGGACGGCAAGTCCGACAGGGTGAGGAACCGGAAAGCCTGGAGAAAGGCCAAGGCGGCGGCTGCAGAAGTCATGCTGAATCCGGATCATCCTCTCGCCGGGGAGCTCAAGGGAGTGATCTACTACCATGCCGATTACGTCGCGCCTTACTGGGCGGGGACAAAGCAGGAGGTCACCACGATCGGCAACCATATTTTCTACATGTAGCACTTTCGTTGTTCAGGCCTGAGTTGATCGATTCAAGAGATGCTACAAAACAAGTCTATAAGACCTATCCATAATCCATCGGGCTTGCATGAAGATGCTTAAAGATTCGTATCTCCTGAATCCCATTGCGATTGTCGCTCAATTTAGGGTTCAGGATATGCAGGGCAGACATACTAACAATATTTACTTATTTTCCGATTCTATAGTACAGGGGATGGATTCCGCATCAAGTGCGGAATGACTCAGTGGCGGCGGCGGAATGACTGAGTGGGTGTAGCGACCTCTATTTGTCATTCCTCTCGGCGGCGCGTTGCAGACGGTCGCGGATAGCCAGTCCGATGCCATCCGCCGGCGGCATTTCGCAGAAGATAACCGAGATTCCTTCCCGGTCGCATTCCCGGAAAAAGCTGAAAAGCCTGAATGCGTATTCTTCAGGGTTTTTGCAAATAGCGGTTTTTGCGATTCCTTCAGGTTGTTGAGAAATTCCTATCCACGCGCTATTGGTTTCTCTTTCAATGGGTGGATATCCCTCTTCGCAGAGAATGATCTGTGCTGAAGGGGAGTAGTGAGGGTATTTCAGTCCTGGGCTTTTTGGCGAATGTGTTTTTTCATTAGATGAGCCAGCTCTGATTTGAGGAACAACGTTTCTCAGGGATTCCAGGCTGATTGCTCCCGATCTGAGCAGCCGGGGCGGATGGACTGAACAGTCGACAATGGTTGATTCAAGTCCTATGGTGCTTTGCGGGCCTTTGAGCACGCAGGGTATTTTGCCTTTCAGGTCGTCATAGACAGCTTTCCAGTCGGTTGAGCTCGGTCTGCCGGAAATATTAGCCGATGGAGCGGCTACAGGATGGGTGCATCGTCTGAGAAATTCCTGTGCGACGGGGTGTGCTGGTAAGCGAATTCCCACGGTCGGTAACCCAGCGGTTACCAGTTGAGAGACCTCCGGGTTCTTGTTGAGTATCACTGTCAGGGGGCCGGGGAAAAAGTGATGGATGAGCGATTCCGCGCTCCTGGGTATGTCCGAGGCAACTTCCTGTAACTGATGAAGGGAATGGATGTGAACAATTAGCGGATTGTCAGGTGGTCTTCCTTTTGCGGCATATATTTTTTCTATGGCAGCATCCGAGGTGATATCCGCACCAAGTCCATAGACCGTCTCGGTAGGAAACGCAACGATTTCTCCCCTGTTGATCCATGTCGCCGCTACGCCAACGGATTGTGTAACTATTGTCTGCATAAATGGTTTTGAGTGGGTGAGTCCCGGGCTGCAAGTTTTCAAATTTCAGGGACAGGAATCGAGCAGTGGCAGTTTGTGCGGCAATAAAAAGAGATAATACAGATGACAGACAAGGGCGCTCGATAGCGGAATCGTAAGATTGTCGTCGATTTTATAGTCGTTTATCTTCAGAGAAAGGGCCTCCACCACTGTCGCGACAAATGCGGTAATGATTCCGGCAAACAGATCGAGCCCCGGCATGATAGCGACAATGACGAGTGCCGAAAGCAGAAACGCCAGACTTCCTTCAATACTTTTTTCCCCTATCGGGTGCTTTCCGAATTTTCTACCCACGAGGGCGGCCATCGTATCAGAAATCGCTACCAGTGAAAAGCAGGTAATGGCGATGACTTTCGGGAAAAAGAGTATGAGCAGGAGCGCGGAAAACGTAATGAACGTCGCCCCGTTAAGCTGTGGGATTCCTTTGGATAGTTCATGCTCACGGAGCATCGGGTCAAAGGTGTTGTGATACCAGCGAGCGAGGGACGGAATGAAGTTTTTCAGCAGATCTACCAGAAGAAAACCCGAAAAAAGAGGTATCAGGAGCAGAAGCGCAAGTTCTCTGGTGATGAAGCAGTAGATTATGGCGATCGAAACAGAGGAAAGGTGAATGATCTTTCGAGCCAGCTCGAACCTGAACTGTTGATGGACAGTTTCTGAATGTCGCATACTGTTGTTTTTTCGCCGCTTCGAGGGATAGTTAAAGACGTACTTGATTGTCGATGATGGGGGTAAAGATATGCAACGTTTTTTAACTAATATAAACTGCCATGAAAAAACCGTGTTATTTCATCTTATGATTCCTTGTGATTCTGGTGTATGTGTTGGAGAACGGCTCAATTTCCTGAAAATAAATCAATTGTACAAAGGTATGATTGTTGGAAAATAAAGTAACAATGAAGAAAGATTAAAACCACTGCTACAGCAGTTCCTGCTGAAGTGTATGATACTGTTTCAGCTATTACGTAGAAGGTCAGTAAACAAGTCGGATTGGTTACACGCGCAGTACTACTTTTAGTAATTGATGCAACTCGTTGTATTCGTAAGCCCGGAATTTTTCCGGGCTTTTTTTGTCCCTGGTAAAAGGAGTATCTTAAGAGCGCTTCGCATAACCTGATCTGATTTCGAGAAGTACTGAGGCTTTTATCCAACCTGATGTATGAGCATGACCGGGATGTCTAATGAATTAAAAAGAGTTGCAGCCATCGATCTCGGGACGAACTCTTTTCATATGGTGGTCGTCGAGGATACCGAAGAGAAAGGGATCGTTGAAATCGACCGCGTCAAGGAAATGATCTGTATCGGTCGCGGGAGTATTTCCTCGAAAATGCTTGAAGAGAAGGCTATGGAATCGGGGGTTACTACCCTGAAACATTTTCTGGTACTTGCTGCACAGCACGGAGTGACCCCCGGGAACATTATCGCTTTTGCTACCAGCGCCATTCGTGAGGCAAAAAACAGGAACGATTTTCTATGCAGGGTCAGGGAAGAAACCGGTCTCAAGATCAGGATAATTTCCGGTCTCGAAGAAGCGCAGTTTATTTATTACGGGGTTCGTCATGCAGTCAGGCTCTCTTCGGAACCTGAGCTGATTTTTGACATAGGCGGTGGTTCAGTGGAGTTTATTATTGCCGATCAATGGAAAATTCATCTGCTTGAAAGCCGCAAGATAGGGGTTGCACGCATGTTCGAACGGTTCATGACAACCGATCCGGTATCTGGGCATGAACGCAATCTTCTTGAGCAGTTTTTCGCCGCGGAACTATTCAGTTCGGCTGAAAAGGCAAAGGAACTCGGCATTAGAACTGCCATCGCATCTTCTGGAACAGCTCAGAACATTGCCAGAATGATCCGTTCGATGACGGGGCGTGACGATGAGGTTATGCTCAATCAAAGTACCTTTACCCGTAAAGAGTTTCAGAAGCTCTATAAGTCGGTTATCTCGCTCAGTGTTTCAGAAAGGAAAAAGCTGACAGGTCTCGATGAAAAGAGAGTTGATCTGATTCTTCCCGGACTCATTCTGGTGAATGTGATTTTTTCACTTTTCAGGATCAAGGAAATCAAGATTTCCGATTCGGCTCTGCGTGAGGGCATGGTTATTCATTATCTGAGTGAGGGTTATACGGATAGCGAAGAGCAGGGCATAAAGCTGAATATCCGTCTACAGAGTGTTGTTGAGCTCGGATATCGATGTGGCTGGAACAGGGATCATTCAGAACAGATCTCCCGGTTGTGTTTACAGTTGTTCGACCAGCTGCAGTCATTGCACGGGCTCGATGTTCATGATCGTGAGCTGCTTGAATATGCTGCACTTCTGCACAATATCGGGACCTTTATCTCTATTTCCTCACATCACAAGCACAGCCAGTATATCATTCTTAACGGGGAACTTCGCGGATTTGCTCCTGCAGAGATCAATATCATCGGTAACGTTGCCCGATATCATAGAAAATCCCCGCCTTCAGAGAAGCATGAGCCCTATAGCCAGCTCAAACCGAGGCAGCAAAGGGTGGTCGATGTACTTTCAGGAATTCTCAGGGTCGCCAACGGGCTGGATCGGGGGCATCGCCAGAATATAGTTTCCATCGAAGCGAAGATAAGAGACAGCATGATTACTATCGGCCTGCAAGCCAGAATGCATCCCGATATCGAAATCTGGGCGGCAGAAAGGATGAAACCCTTGCTGGAAAGCGTTTTGGGAAAAACAATTGGTTTTGAATCCCTGAACGCTTATGAGAGATAGCTTCGCAGCCAATACGATGTTGGATGAACCCTTCACGGTTCTGTTTGGAGGTTCCTTCAGGAAAGATGATCCCGGGGGGTATCTTCTGTTCTCAGACCCGGTGGATACTATCGCGCTCACCTCTCCTGATGACCTTCGCTCATTTTTCGGAAAGCTTGAAGCATTTCTTGCTGAAGGGTTCAGTCTGGCAGGGTATGTCGGTTATGAGGCCGGCTACGGTTTTGAGCCTGAATCTTTTTCTTCCGAAAGCGCAGCGAAGGCGGTTGTTCCGCTTGCCTGGTTCGGGGCCTATCGCTCTGCTGAGAGATTGTCGGGGAACGGGGCCGAAGGTCTATTTTCCGGGCAGTGCAGGCCGGGAGCGCTTCAGTTTGACATGACGCAGGGGGAGTATGCGGAAAAGATTGACGAGATAAAGAAACATATTGCGGCCGGGGATGTCTATCAGGTTAACTTTACGGGAAGGTATCGTTTTGATTTTGGAGGAAGTGCCTCCTCGTTGTTCCGGTATCTCTCTTCCAGGCAGCCTGGAGTCTACTCAGCGTGGATGAACCTTGGTGAGCATCAGCTGGCGTCGTTTTCTCCTGAACTGTTTTTCAGGATGGAGGGGAATGGTATTGAAACCAGACCGATGAAAGGAACCGCACCGAGAGGTGGCAGTGAGCATGAAGACAGGTTGTTCAGGGAGTGGTTGGGATCCAATGAGAAAAACAGGGCCGAAAATCTCATGATTGTGGATCTTCTTCGCAATGATCTCGGGCGAATATGCAAACCGGGTTCAGTTAACGTTCCTGAACTCTTTTCCGTCGAGACCTACCCGACACTGCATCAGATGGTATCCTCCGTTCGCGGAGAGGTACAGGACGACATTTCACTCTATGAACTTTTCCGTGCGGTATTTCCCTGCGGTTCCGTGACAGGGGCTCCGAAAATAAGAGCAATGCAGCTGATTCAGGAGCTTGAGCGTTCACCAAGAGGGGTCTACACCGGTGCAGCAGGCTATATGCTTCCTGACAGGTCAATGTGTTTCAATGTGGCAATCAGGACAGCGATGTTGTGTGGTCATACCGGAGAATACGGGGCCGGAGGAGGTATTGTATGGGATTCGAATACCGGGGAGGAGTACAACGAGTGCAGATTGAAAGCGAAAATCCTCAAACCAGGCAAGGCTGAAAATTTCGGCATTTTTGAAACCATATTGTATAACGGATCTTTTGTCTGGCTTGACGAGCATCTTTTCCGTCTCAGCGAGTCGGCAAGGTGTCTGGGCTTTTCGTGTGACCTGGAGAGGATCAGGCGCGAACTGGAACGTCTGACTGATGAAGAGCTCAGGGGGAGGGGTAGATATAAGGTTCGTCTTGAACTTCATCCTGAAGGTACTTTTCAGATAACTGTTGATGACCTTTCTGAGAGCCCCTCATCTGATCCGGTTTCTGTTTGCAGAGCAGGAGTATCCCTGCCCTCAGACGGTCATCTCAGAATGCATAAAACAACAAGGAGGGAGCTCTACGATAAGTTGTTGCGAAAAGCAAAGAAAAGGGGTTACGATGAACTGCTGTTCTGCAATGACAGAGGGGAGGTTGCCGAAGGAGCGATAAGCAACATCATTATCTGTTCTGACGGGCACTATGTTACACCGGGCCTTTCTTCCGGACTGCTTAACGGCATCTATCGGCAATATTTTCTTTCAACCCGCATGAATGTTCAGGAAGCGATACTCACTATGCATGATATAGAACAGGCCGATCTCCTGTTTGTCTGTAATTCATTGAGAGGGTTGAGAAGAGCGGTTCTTTTCGATGAGGTGGTGTCATGACGCTTGAAGTCTTTTTGACGGGATGGAAGGCTGTCCACGGGAGCGAGGAGACATTATGCCGTGAGAAGCTGAAAGAGGAGTTGACGATGAGAGGTAATAGCTGTATATTTTTACTATAACCTGTTACATCAAAATGTTTTAAAATACGTTACCGCTATGCGAGACCACACGCCCGACTTTAACATGCAGGAACTTTCAGCGGAAAACAAGGAGCTCATCGGAAAAACCGTTCGTCGTATCCTTGTTTGTCTGGCTGATGACAGGCAGTTAACATCCGATTCACTTCTCGAGTTCTGGGTTGAAGTGCCCGGGGTCAAGCGTCCGAGGGGCACCTATCGGGGAGGTTTTCTCATGCCCGACAGTTTCATTGCCATTGCAGACTATTTTCAGGCTGACATGGCTACGCTTGTTCCTGTTCCGTCATTCAGTGATGCTGAAAGCGCCTGGAATGAATTGTTTGATGAGCTCTATTACCAGATAGAAATTTTTACGTCACAGATTGATTGCTCAAAAGGCATCACACTCGAGTTCTGGACCGGTCACAGAAACAGGCCTGAAGGTGAGTGGGTCTATGCTGTCGATACAAAAGTTGAGCTGATGTAAAGGTGGAGGGCGCTTCAATTGCTTCGTTGAGCGGTGCTCGAAATCCTCATGTACTCTCTGTACACTCTGGTTTCTGCGCTAGTCGAGGCCATGACGGATTGGAAAGAACGATGGAAGTTAAGTAAAAGTCATGCTGCACCA
>JACKQG010008229.1_pt1 | contig 10238 bp, 10 predicted proteins | sample 8237621 | NCBI WGS metagenome assembly JACKQG01 (sample SAMN15677084, study PRJNA649215) | marine metagenome | biome: marine; feature: Black Sea; material: saline water; isolation source: suspended particulate matter (SPM) from the Black Sea western gyre | collected 2013-06-09/2013-06-10 | depth...
TATACCATTATTAAAATAGCTACTCCAATATTATGAATTACTGCGAAACTTAAGTCAATAACAATTTATTTTTTTAAACCACAGAGACAAATCCTTTATCGGTCAGGCTCCCGACTGATTTGTTAGGTAAATCTCAGGTTGTTGCAGCTCCATTCATCCTTCCATAGGCGTTATATTTTTCCCATACACTTTTTTTAGTATCAACCCTGAAAACCATCTAAAAGGTAGAACATATTTCAATAAGATGTACAACCGGACTCTTCTCCCAACAGGGTAGCGGAACCTCGGTCTTTTTGAAGAAACTACCCGCTCAATGAGCTTTGCTACCTCCTCCGGGTCCCTCACCCCCTCTTTAGTTTTCAACATTTTGACAATCAATGATTTGAATCGCAAAGCGTAAGGGGAATACGGGCTGTCAGGATGTCCCGATCGTGTGGCAATGCGACTATTATCAGAAAATATTTTGGTTAAATATCTACCGGGCTCTATGAGGACAACGTCAACTCCAAAAGGGTGAAGTTCATGATACAAGCTCTCACTGAATCCCTCCAGAGCAAATTTTGATGCAGCGTAGGCATTCAATCCCGGTGTGGCAATTCGACCGCTGCTGCTGGAGACGTTGATAATTTTCGGTTTCATTTGATTGACCACTCTTTTGGCCGTATTTCTCATAAGAGGAAGAGCGTGGCGGGTAACCTTCTGAGCACCAAAAAAGTTTGTTTCCATCTGCCCACGAATCTCTTCCTCAGTAAGATCTTCAAAAAATCCTCCGATCCCATAGCCAGCATTATTGACCAACACATCCAGCCGTCCCTGCTCCTTTTCTATTTCTTCGATTGTTTTCAAAATGGAATTATCATCCGTCACATCCAACGGTAAAATGCGGACCTCTCCACCCCGACTTTCCACTTCTTCTACTAAATCACTCTGTTTGTCCAGGTTTCGCATAGTGGCATAAACGGTATGTCCCACTGCTGAGAGTCGAGCCGCTGTTAGCATCCCAAATCCACTGGAACATCCTGTAATCAAAATAACACTCATATTCCCTCCCATATTTTGATGTTGAATATTAAACCGGCGCCGGATAGTCGTAATAAATTAAGGGTAAAATGTATGATTATTTCTTTAATTGAAACACGCATTTTTAATTATTTAAAACGTAATTATTTAAGAACTCACGTCAGTCATTTCTTCATTACGTTTTACGTTTTAAATATTTATGAACAAGTTAAAAGAAAGTTATTTGTCCTCGTTATAGATACGATTAACAATCGCCGGAGTAATATACTGTATTGTGCTCACATAATCATCCCCATCTTTTTCTGAGGAATCGTTGACATATAGGATAAATAAAACGTATTTTATCACGTTAAGATAGATTCTTTTGAAACCAAATGATTCGGCAGTCATTTTTAATTTGATGAGAAATATCTCTAAGCATAACAACAGTCTGTTTTTTTTCTTCTTGATTTTACTCCTCCCAATGGTTTTGACAGGACAATTTTACTTTGGTCGAAATAAAATACAATTTGACCAGTTTGATTGGCAGGTAATCAACACACCACATTTTCATATTTACTATTACGAAGGGGAGGAGGAGATTGTCCGGGGAGCTGTCTTTTTCGCTGAAGAAGTATTCAATGATCTGGAGCAAAAATTCAATCACACACTGGACAAACCTGTTCCCCTGTTCATTTACAGTAACCATATCCATTTTCAGCAGACCAATATCCTGCCAGTAAGAATCCCGGAAGGACTGGGAGGATTTTTTGAATTTTTCAAACAGCGGGTAGTTATTCCTTACAATGGGAATATGTTCGATTTTCGTCATGTAATCCGTCATGAATTGGTTCACGTATTTATGCACAGTAAAATAAATTCCATTGCTCAGGATCATGGGAGTTCTGAGACTTCAATCATTCCACTCTGGTTTATCGAAGGGTTGGCTGAACTGTGGAGTCAGGGTTGGGATTCACAGGGTGAATTAATCATCCGGGATGCCATACTGCACGACTATTTATTGCCTCTTGAAAGTTATGATTTATTGCGCTCTGGATTTTTACTATACAAGGAAGGTCAGTCATTCCTTCGCTATTTCGAGGAAAATTACGGAACAGACCGGATACGAACTCTGTTGGAAACGTATTGGCAATACAAATCTTTTGAGGAAGCAATCACCGATATTTCAGGAAAGAATTATAACGACCTCACTACCGATTGGAAAGTACGATTGAAGCAAGAATTTGCTAAATCACTGACCAATGAACAGATTATTAAAATTGGTGAAAACCAACTGACAGAATCCGGTGCTAATGTTTGTCCCACTGTCTACTCCGATAAAGAAAAACAGAAATATGTCATTTTCCTGACAAATCGTAACGGTTACACAGATATCCATACTCAGAAACTCGCTTGTGGAAAAAGTAAACCTGTTATAAAGGGAGAGCGTAAAGCCGACCTAGAATCTTTACACTTTCTCCAGTCCGGGATTCATGTTAATAATGATGGGGTTTTAGCTTTTGTCACTAAATCTGGGCGGCAGGATGTTCTACGACTGGTTAATCTTGAAAATCAGAATGAAATGGGTTCCTTAAGTCATGCTGAACTGGTCACAATCCGATCGCCAGACTGGTCGCCGGATGGAAAGACAATTGTTTTCAGTGCCCAAGATTATTCCGGACAGATGGATATCTACCTCTGGGATGTTACCAGTAACTTTGCCGTAAGATTGACTGACGATATTTACACGGACATAGATCCCTGCATAGGACCAGAAAACAGTATCGTATTCAGCTCAGACAGAGGTCGACCTGATATCGATGGTGGGATTGATCTTTTTTTATTGGAGACTTCTTCTGGACAAATCACGCAGCTCACCAAAGATCGTCACAAAAATACAAAACCATTCTGGTTTTCCGGTGAGCCAGAAAGGATATACTTTTTATCGGATAGATCGGGAACACCAAATGTATGGTCTTTAACACTTGACGATGCATACCGACCTAAATATACACTTCAACAGGTCACAAATTATCACACCGGTTTTCAGGATGTAGTGCCGACAAGTGGCGACAGTCTTCTGGTGAGTGCCTTCCAGAAATACAATTTTCAGATTCACCACATCCCTGTGCAATCAGATACATTACTCAAAGTTATCGAACCGCTCCCGGATACTTCAGACACCCAACCGTGGACGGTACCAGAGACTGAAGAAACAGTCGGAAAAGAAAGGAAACCGTACAAACTGAAGTACAGTATCGATTTTGCCCAAACTGCTGTGGCTTATGATCCCATTTTTGGATTTCTTGGAGGTGCTCAGATGGGCATTTCTGATCTTATGGGGAATCGATATTATCACTTTCTTGTGGCAAATACAGCTCAAACTACATCGGAATTCTTGGGTCGCTTTAATGTGGCTGTCACAATGGTGGATTTAACACATCGCAGTAATCACGCCATTGGATTTTTCCACTTTTCCAATGACTACTACTCTCCCTACCAGGGCTTTTACTTTGAACGGGCTGTTGGACTGAGGACAGCTTTGAATTATCCTATTAATGTTTTCCATAGGCTGGAATTCAGTACATCCCTCTGGCAATCGAGTAAAGATTTTTATACGGGTAAACCAATCAAAGCTTATCTGGTATCCAATTATTTCTCATATGTTCACGATAATTCCTTGTGGTTGAGTACGGGTCCTATAGATGGATGGCGATTGCGATTCACCATCGGTCCCACCTTTGATTTTCAACGTTCGCAGGTACACAACTATACGGGTTTACTTGATCTTCGATACTATTACCGTTTTCATCCCAATATCACCTTTGCCCAGCGCACGATGCTATGGATCAATGATGGTACCGACATTCGCCGGTTTTACATCGGTGGGAGTTGGGGACTGCGGGGATACCGGATCACAGAGATATACGGTAGAAAATTAATCTTACTCAACCAGGAGCTACGTTTTCCTTTTGCCGAAAGTTTAATGTTAAAGTTTGGCTCACACAATTTTGGATTTACACCGATACGTGGAGCCCTCTTTTTCGATATGGGAAATGCCTGGGATGATAAATATCCCGGCTTGATTGGCAGCTTTGGTATTGGATTACGTGGACTGTTTTTAGGCGGGTTAGTACTACGGTTGGATATTGGTAAGCGAACCGATTTTCAATCCTTTGATAAAGGCCTGTTTTTCCAGTTCTTCTTTGGGTGGGATTATTGATATGTTCTGCATATCCACAATGAATAGATATTTAAAAATATTGTATTCCTCTGTGGGCATCTTTTATCTTAAAATAATGCTTAAATGTTTATTCCCTCTTGTCACACTATTACTTTTCATCGGGTGCTCCCGAGGACTCCGCCACAGCATTTCCCCTGACATATACTTGCCAGGATCTGAAATATCACTGAACAAACAGCCCCGGTTAATCTGGACAGCAAAATTGCCCTCGCCCCCCAATCAACTACTTTCTGTAAATGAGGAATCCACTTTAATTGCATCACACCGCGGTGAATTGTTTATTATTGACATTAAAACCGGAAAACACACAGGACGAATCTGGCAACCCTACAATAGACCTGTCAATCTGTTAAAACTGGAAAGGGAGGAAGGGTTTTTATGTTTTTCTTCACCGGGTGAGGAGGGTGTTTATGCCTACGATCTGATTAAGGCAAAAAAGATCTGGAAAATCCATCTACCCGGTATCTACGGAAATATGGAAATAATTGGTGATACGTTATTCGTCTTCAAACGGAGCGGAGCGATTCTAACAATAGATCGAAAAAGTGGTAAAATCCTAAAGGAACGTACACTTTCCACTCGGATTAGCTGGGGAGTCTATCGATACCAGGACCGGCTATGGATTTACAGTGAAGATGGTCTGCTGTGTTCTTACGACCAAACCCTGAAACACAAAGAGACCTTTCGTATCCCCAGCAACCCAAATCCTGTCATTTCCGTCACCGGTAAAAAACTGGTCATTGGGGATTCCGACGGGCGCATAACCTGTTTCGATCTGAATCAAAAACGAATTTTATTCACAAAACAGCTGTCCACTCCTATTTACTCGGAACCTTTCATCACAGACAGTCATCTCATTGTCGCCCAAAGTAATGGTAACGTAACCGCCCTTAATCCTGTAAACGGGACATCTGTCTGGCAATATCAAGGGGAAGGATTGGTCAACCAGCCGTTACTGGGAACTTCCCATCAGGTTATTGTACCATTCACCCGGGGTGCCATCATTGCTCTGGATCTTGATAGTGGAAAAGAGCGGTGGCATTATGATTTAGAACACAAGTTAAGGCAGATTTTGATAGTTACAGATGGTATTATTGTGACTGAGGGGAAAAATAAAATTCATTATTTAAAGTCAGATACATGATCATTTCTCGACTTATTCTGACGGCATTACTACTGTGCTGCTGTTCCCAGGGTCAGGGACTGGAGAATCTGCAGATTGGTGGAAATTTCAGTTACGGGGGAGCAATTGATACCACACATAAAAGTTTTCCTGATACATTGATGATCAAACACGCTGTTACTCACACCATCAAGTTTAACTCGCAGCGTATTTTCGGACTGGGAATGATGGCAGCATTCGGAGCGTTATCATATTACTTTCATAACAAGGCGGAGACTTCTTACTGTGCCTATCTTCGAACCGGGAAAATCAGCGAAATGGAGCATCTGTTTTCCAGAGCGGAACGTTTCGATCAATATGCCGGCTGGTCCTATTTTGGTGCGGGATTAGGATTCATCATTACTGCTCTTTCTTTTTATGAAAAACCGATTGAAAAAACCGAAATATTGAAAAATCACCCAATGGAAGAGCCATAGTGAGAATTGGGTTAATCATCACTGTAAGTTTTATTTTAATATCCTGTTCCGACAGAGAGCGTGCCAATCCCTTCGATCCAGAGAATCCCGATACAAAGGGCGCTCCCACAGGTGTTTCTGTGATCTCCAATTACGATACGGTAACTGTTCGATGGAATGCTATCGATGTAGATGATTTCAGCTATTACCAGATTTACCGATCAATCAGCAAGGATACAATGGACGGGTATGATAGCACCGAAACCAACATTTTTATTGATACCGGGATCAATTTTGACAGCTGCTACTGTTATTCCCTTCAGGCTAACACAAAGCATGACAAAGGCACAATCTCTGATTCTGTTTGCATTGTCCCGGGACCAGTTAATTTCTGGATTGCCGACTTTTATGACTTTAGCCTGTGGAGAATCAGTTACGACGGCGCACACATTCTTGGGTCGGCATATTTCACATCCCCCATTGCGGTGGAGTCAGATCCACAGAGAAACCAATTCTGGGTAGCAGATTACTGGGGTGAACGTTTGTACGCAGTGGATAAAAACCTTACGGTATCATCCACGACGATTAACCTCGATGCTCCACCTGCTGATATGGCTGTCAATTCAACAGATGGGGAAATATACGTTTTGTTAAGACAGGAAAATCTTTTGAAAACATATTTCACTAGTGGACTTGAAAAGGAATCTATAAGTTTGCCATTCGATGTATCTTTTTACACATCAGTGGCGTATGATTCCATTGGCGAAAATATCTGGATATCCAATGAAGAAACAGATACCATTTTTCAATATCCTCTTATCCAACCTGATTCAGCTTTCACTAGTTATTCTGGATTTGAGAATCCCGGTAAAATCTATGCCGATCCCATTACAGGTGGGTGTTGGTCAGTATCGGACTATGGAATAATTCGCATACACAGTGCAGATTCCACAGATACCTACAAAAGCGATTATTGTATCAAGGATATTTCCATAAATCCCATAAATGGAGATTGCTACTATACAGGATATGAAAAGGGAACAGGTAATTGGGAAACAGGAAGACTCGTATCCAGTCAGAACTTCTATCATGAGGAGGTTGTGTTGGGAAATGACTATCCAAACCTCAACAGAATTCAGGTTGTTCCTGGCGATGGAAATCAGGGATTTATAGTTGTTCAACTGTACACCTGGCGGATTTTACGTTTTGATACAGGAGGGTCTCTGATTGGCGAATTGGGACCTTTTAATGGCAGATTGGACTTTGCGTTGGAATAATCAACAACAGTGAACGACCGGAGTAATGTATTACCATGATCATCTCTTTATAACTAAATTTCAAAAGTGCGAAATTTTTTAAAAATGGTTCTTAACCGATCAGTCGGGTGCCTGACTGATTTGTGTGGGTAATGAATGAGTGAATATGGAAAAGCTTGCTTCTGCGATGTTGATGGAGACCCGCAGGAATATGAGGTTCTGGAAGATTTCCGAAAGATCCTTTGGAAAAACAACAGGACCTCCCCTATTTCCCCTCCCAGCCAGTTGGCGGGCAGGCTTGGCAAGTCCCAAGATCCCGACTTGTCGGGGGAGGGGATTACTCCGCAGGTCACGAAGGACTCCTCTGGAGAGTTCCTTCGGAAAGGGGTGGCCTAAACTTGTTAGGTCTGTCTGCCTAACAGGTAGGAAGGGGATAAAATTTGATAGTCTCCCGACTGATCCGTCAAAAGCCGGACAGGTTTCGTCAAAGACCTAACAGCTCCTGTCTGGCTACTAACGGAGGCGATATAAATCAAAAATAAAATTGCCCACAATAATTTATGATGAACCTTAAAATTCATTACTTGGGGTAATAGACTGAAACAAGTAAGAGATGAACCGTTTAGGCATTGATATTGGTGGTACCAAAATTGAGGGTGTTATTCTTCAGGAGAATGGTTCTGTGATCAAACGGGAACGCATTCCCACAGAATCGCATAAAGGTTATCAGCACATCCTCCGTCAGATTTCCAAGTTATACTCCAATCTTACAGAAAATACTGACCCCCCTTCGACTGTTGGTATCTGCACCCCGGGAGCTATCTCCTACAAAACCAATCGTCTCAAAAACAGCAACACCGCGTGTCTCATCGGCCAGCCAATCAAAGAAGATGTGGAAGCCATCGCGGGACAACCTGTCGCTATGGATAATGACGCCAACTGTTTTACTCAAGCTGAAACGAGTTTAGGGGCTGCTAAGGGATACGATTTAGTATTTGGTGTCATTATGGGAACCGGGGTGGGGGGAGGTATCTGCTTCCACGGAAAAGTACACAAAGGTCACCAGTACATCGCCGGTGAATGGGGACACTCTCTTCTCCATCCGGGAGGAAATCTCTGCTACTGCGGAAAGCACGGATGTGTGGAAACCTATATTTCCGGTCCAGCGTTGGAGAAACGTTATTATGAACTCACCGGGGAATCAAAACCGCTGAAGGAAATTGCAAAAAATCCTCCAGCGGAGTGGGAAGTAGAATTTCTGGAAAATTTTGGAATAGCTCTTTCCAATGTTGTCAACATTCTGGATCCTGACATCATCGTTCTTGGTGGTGGTGTCTCTAACATCAATTTTCTCTATGAGGAAGGCTCGAACAGCGTACGTCGATACTGCTTCAATGACACTCTGGATACGCCAATCGTAAAAAATAAACTGGGCGATTCAGCAGGCGTTTTCGGTGCTGCTTATCTTAACTTATGAAAAAGGGAGTTCAGGTAAATCGCATGAAACTACATATTAAATCATTCATCCCATTGATTTTCTTTCTTTGCGTCGTAGCTGGACAGGAGACATCGAGCGACATAACCGACATAAAACAACGTCTTCTCATTATCCCCACAGAAATCAATGACGAGGAAAAATCCGTAGCCAACGAAGTGGCTGGGATTATCTCCGATGTTGCCACCAGTCTGAAGAGGTTTGAGATTATAGACAGGAACGATCTGGAATCTATACTGGCAGAACAATCCCTCCAGCTTTCGGGAATTATTGATGACGCTCAAGTAGTAGAATTAGGACGTATCGCTTCAGCGGATGAAGCACTCCTTATTCGGGTTCTGAATTTCTATCAGCATGGTGTTCCACCTAAGGAAGAAACGGAAGAGGAGGAGAGGGGATTCTTTGAAGAAATTATTTTGACAGTTGCCAAGGAGGCAATTAAAAGCGCCTTCCGGTCAAAAGAGAAAGAAGAAGATCCCTACTACTACAACATCCAGACGACCCTTTCTGTGCAGGTGAAAATGATTAACATCGAAACGGGAAAATCTCTCGATTCTTTCACCATCACCACCGGTCACACGGGTGGAAACCTTGGACGCTCACGAGCTGTCGCTATGGGACAATTAAAGTGGCAGGCTCACGTAAAAATGAAGGAATTTTATACACTCACCTCCAAGGTGATCTCGGTAACGAGACGAGAAGCGCTTCTCTTCCTGGGGTCTGAGATGGGAGTAAAAACTGGTGCTCTATTTGAAATCCTCGAGCCCGATGAGATCAGGGTTATAGATGACAATGAAATAACCATTCCTGGAAAGCGTGCAGGAATCGTAGAAGTAACTGGCGCTTCTGTGGATGCCAACCGCTCGACCATCCTGCGGAACTGGCGACCTATTAGAGAGGGTTATCGTGCGCTGGAGTATCAGAAATTCCCATTTGCCTTTGGACTGGGATACACCCACAACTATGAAACACCTTATCCCTATGGGGGATTGTACCTGGGACTGATGGGACGAGCGATCCAACGCAGTTTCTGGGGTATTAACCTTCGTCTCTGTATGACGGAAGACTCGCGTAATGGTTCGGACTTTATCCCCGGATTGAGTGGTTTCGGCGGATGGCGTTTCCTTCGCACATCTCACTTCTCCTTTGCGGGTCGTGTAGATCTGAATCTCGACCTGGCTTTTCGCTCCGATGATGACAACCACAATGTCACGGCTGCCGCCTTTTCTGCTTCACCTATCCTTGAGCTGGAGATCCTTTTGAGCGAAACAAAGGACCTTGTATTTGGGGTGGGATACCGGTTTGGCGGGAAATCATCCCGCTGGACGTACACCGTGACACCAGAAAGTGACGATGAAGACTCTATTACCAAATCAGCAGTATGGAATAATGGCGCCCCGGAAATAAACATTTCTGGACTCTTTTTTACATTTGGAATGAAATTCATCTCATTTTAATCGCGTTCAACCTTGGGCCTTCTAAGGTTTTATAACATTGTGCTGAAATAAATGAGAATTTAGACGACACTTTTCGTTGCTTACAAGTGTTATGACGGGTAAGTTCTCAATGGGCTATTTTGATCAACTGAGTTTTTTGCATGAGGATACGGTTAAAACGTAGTAATGAGTAAACCCGATAAACGTAATATTGGGTTTATCGAGACGTT
>JACKQG010008230.1_pt1 | contig 10238 bp, 13 predicted proteins | sample 8237621 | NCBI WGS metagenome assembly JACKQG01 (sample SAMN15677084, study PRJNA649215) | marine metagenome | biome: marine; feature: Black Sea; material: saline water; isolation source: suspended particulate matter (SPM) from the Black Sea western gyre | collected 2013-06-09/2013-06-10 | depth...
CTTTTCATTTCCACGTGCACCTCATTACTCGGCTGGCACTGCTTTACGAAATTTGTGTCAGCATGATTTATCTTGTCTCCTCCTTTCTTAGCGAAATCTGGAGGCAAGAATACAACACAGTACGACCTCACAGTGCACTCAGGTATCGGCCTCCAGCTCCAGAAGCTGTACTTGTAGCAACTCTAACTTAAAAGGTGGTACACTTATTGGGGGCAGGTCAAGCGGCATGGGCAATATAAAGCGTGTCTACATCAAACCAGGCTTACGGGTCTCAATAGTAATAAAGGCAGATCAGCGGTATGGAAAACTAACCGAAGGGATAGTCAAAGATATTTTGACAAACTCTACAGTTCACCCCCACGGCATCAAGGTCCGCTTAGAAAGCGGTCAAGTTGGTCGAGTTAAAGAGATAAAAGTCTAAGGTCTTTCTCCACCGAGCTAGCTCTGCTTCCGAAACCTGCCACGAGATCTTGGCAAAACTGATAACCAGGGGAGGTCTAAATTACTAATAGTTATTAATAAGGAAGTTCTACCTATTGTAACCTCTGGTGGAGCTGATGGGATTCGAACCCACTACCTTTTGACTGCCAGTCAAACGCTCTCCCAATTGAGCTACAGCCCCACGCCAAGAAGTCTAGCAAAAAACTCAACCAAACTCAACCACCTGCGTACGTCAGACAATTTGACAAAGCATGATATAATTAACCGTCACACCAATTATCGGTTTGCGCCCAAAAGAAATCCCGCCTGAGAGAAAGGTATAAACCTCGGATATTATTGCTCACCCATCCTTCAATTCCTGGAGACCCTGAAAAACAAAATCGCGTTGCAAAAAGTATGCCGGTCATAGTTTTTAACTAGCCCGTGAAAAGAAAGATAAGCTGTGGAGAAAATAGAGCGTTTTCTTGACGAAAAATTGAACCCGCTATATAGAGCCCATTATGCGCTCTGGATTTACTGGTGGCCGTTGTGGAGGGGTTTATACAGCGGACGAGCCATAAGGAGACTGTGGGACAAATATAACTTAGTAAAAGAAGGGCAGTGCTTTCTCGATTATGGCTGCGGCACCGGCGACTTCACCATCCCTGCGGCTAAGATAGTAGGTCCAGCAGGAAAGGTACATGCTCTGGATTGTTTCCCACGCCAATTGAGGATAGTGAAGACAAGAGCAAGCAAAGAAGGGCTATCCAACATTAAACTCATCCTCTCAGGCCTGGATACAGGCTTACCCGACGAATCCGTGGATATAATCTGGATGTGTGATGTCTTTCATGAGGCCAGGCAAAAACGAGCAGTATTAGAAGATCTGCACAGGGTATTAAAGAAAGACGGTATTTTGGCGATACACGACGGCATGAAGGACAGAGTCCTAAGCTACACCGATGGTTTGTTTCTGCTGAATGGCAAACACGGTACTCTATTCAGGCTGATTAAAGCAAAACACACCCTGTAGGCACGACAGGTAGAAGGGATATGGAGGGGAAAGTGACAAACAAATTCATTTTACCAGTGTTTTGGGCATTATTTGGTGTTTTCGTTGTCTTTGCAATCGTTATGCAGGTGCTCATGGGGCCACCAGTGAGGCAATTGATTAACGAGTCTCTAGGCGTTGATTTTGCTCCGTCTCTCTTTTTCATTTTCGGTTCATTCTTCTTTCTGTTAGGATTGGCACTAATAATTCTGACAGCCAGAGCAAAACTAAATAAAATATTCAAGAGTTTTCTTTTACTAACAGGCTCTTCCGCAGTGGGGGTCTTCGTAAGTATTTTACTTCATGGTGTCATATATGGCCTATTTATCCTTCTCTTCGGTGAAGGCTTCTGGGATAGAATAGGAATACCGGATGAGCCATTCTTCTTTATGATGGCAATTTTCGTTTGCCCGCTTGCCTATTTAGTCGGAACAGTGGGCAGCATTGTCCTTATAATCAGAAGAAGGAAACACGCAGCCCAGACAGTGTGAATCTGGGCTGCTAAGATTTCGTGCTTACCTTGATTTTTAGAATGGCTAATAGCCTAATATAGGAACTATATGCCAACAATTCGTCCGGAAGCCCCTAAAGATGTAGCTGCTATTCGCTTGTTAAATGAACAGGCATTCGGCCAAGAAAGTGAAGCCAAGATTATCGAAAAGCTTCGAAACCGAGGCCTATTAACAATTTCCCTCGTCGCCATTCAGGATAATAAGATTGTCGGACATATTGCCTTCAGTCCTGTTAAAATTGAATCAGAACATTCTAGCTTCGAGGCAATAGCTCTCGCCCCAATGGCAGTCCTCCCTGCTCATCAAAGTAAAGGGATTGGCTCGCAACTTGTTCGTGCCGGTCTTGAAAAATGCCGACATCTTGGATATGAGATAGTGGTTTTGGTTGGTCATCCAAATTATTACCCGCGTTTTGGATTCGTTACGGCTAAACCGAAAGGTATTAAATGCGAGTTTGAAGTCCCTGACGAAGCATGGATGGTCTTAGAACTTCGGAAAGGTGCCCTGGCAGGAAGGCGAGGTACAGTAAAGTTTCAGCCTGAGTTTGAGGAAGCTACTTAAAGCCGCTTCTTCAAAAGAGGAGGTGGAGATAAGGTTACAGTTCGAACCCATTATCTTTTGACTGCCAGTCAAAAGATAGCCCAATTGAGCTGCAGCCCAAAGCATAAATCTGACAAAAAGCTCAGTGAGGATCAGACGACGTTAGTGCTTTAGGGGCCGCCCCCAAGCATCCTTGCGCCAGTCGCTGGCAATAAGGATAAAATCAGTAAGCCACCAGACACCAAAGCAACTCAAGGTAACAAGCTTAACAATCGCCGAGCGTGTTCTGCCGATATAAAAACGGTCAGCACCAAAGAACCCAAGAAAGATAGATAGAAGAAGGGCTACTCGCCAGCTTCTTGGCTTAGGCTTAGGTTTGGGTTTGGGCTTGGGCTTAGGTTTAGACTTTAGCTCAGGTTTAGGTTTAGCCTTAGATTTAGACATGTACCTCCTAAATTTCTAGTTCCATAATTAGCATCTCTAAAGGACAATCCGTTAAAATAAGGCACCGCAATTTTCCAGTCCCAGGCCCCAGCCAGTGCTGCAGCTATAGATAATAAACTCTTTCAAAGCGACCGGTACCCCCTGCCGTTCACCAAGCTCCTCTTGACTCATGCTCAACCCGCACCTATTTCTTAGCGCCAAAATAGGTTCTAAGAAAATCCCTAATTGGCTTCTGTATCTCAGGATTGTTCCAGTCATATTCGTGTCCTGGAGCACTAACACAATGAGAAAAGGTTACCCGTTTTCCTCTAAGCCGATACCACATCCATTTAAAAGGAGCAGCCATAAGGATTCTAGCTCCAACCCTCCAATTTCCTTGCGCCAGGACATCGGGCCTGACCCCATTACTATCCATAGCTAGCGTTCTCGCGGTAATTATCCGCCAAGATTTATATTGGAACGGAAAGCCCAACTCGATGCTATAGACCGGGTAAAGTCCACCCAGCTGCCGCATAACTGAGCTGCCGAAGACAGCTCCTTGGCTTATCCCTACCAAGATCACCTTGATGTCATTGACATGCGTGAGGATAAATCGTAGCCAGCCTGCCATTACACTTGCCTTAGGCGCAAAGAAGCGAAATTGCTCTCTCAAGTCGCGCATCTGCTCCCGCCACCCTCTGCCACTGCGGAAGTACTGGGTCAGTAACAAACTATATCCCATTTCTTCTATGACGCCTTTGATTCCGGCCACTATGCTCCTCTCCCACGCCAGGCACTGGTCTAATCGGGCATGCCCCCAACCACCGGGGTTATGAACAATAAGGAAGTCTTTACCTCTGGCTCTGGCACAAACATCTAAAAGTTGATTGGCGAAGTCAGCACCTGCCTCCTCACTACCAAAAAATTGCCGGGCCAAGCGATCAGCCTCTTCTCGTAAAGTCAGATTCGCACTAGTCATCTTTAATCCTCTGTTGACATTTTCGACCTTTTTAGGAGAGTCCAATCGATGAAGCAGCTACCTAGCCGCATCAATAAGGTGATATCTTGCACTCTTCTCACCTGCTGAATTACCCCTCTGCTCAAAATAGACTGTGTTGCCCTTTTGCCAAACCCATAGATTATGCCCGCGGTGAAGCCATGCCCCGATAGATTGCTTCGAAGGATAAGCGATAAAAACAACTTTCGCTACTCTGTTGAGCTCGTCCAAGGCCCTTTTGGCATCACCAATCGTTGGCATGTGTTCCAATAAGTGACTGGCAAAAGCGGCTCCAAATGCTTTGTCGGAGAACGGAATCTGGGTAACGTCGGCAATCACACCACAAGGGTGACCTTCGAAGGCACGCCGTTCAATATCGAAACAAACATCACCGTCACCATGTGCCGGCATATTTAACCACCGACGAATCCCTCTGTTACTCCACGGCCCACCGGCTATCAGCAGCGGTTTTCCAAACTTCCGGGCGCATGCAACGGCAGCTTCATATCCCTTGCTCTTTTGCGAAATCTCACCGGACCAGGCAGCTAACTGCCAGCCCACTACACCGAGCGATATTCCTACCACGCAGAACAAGAAGATATACAATTTTCAATTACATTCCCTTCTAGATTCCTAGGAGTTTAAAAAGCGAATTTAACCCGAAATAGCCACAAAATGCTATTAATGAACTCTTGAGTACATTGCCGAGGAAGGAGTAAAGGAAGTACTTCCATATGGAGAAACGGAGTGATGCCATTGCAATGCTGAGAGGTAAATGCAAAGGATTTGCTAAAGCCGTCATAACAAACACAGCCAGTGAACCATGCCGTTGCGCCCAATTCATGGCTCTATCATACAAGCCACTATTAAACTTGTAAGCGAGTTTCTGAGAAAGGTCCCTGCTGCCATAGCCTAGTACGAAAGTGAGTAGCTGGCCCAAAGTGGCACCAAACCCTGAGATTACACCTACCAATATAGGCGCTCCTATCTGGAATTGAGGCGCCAGTATAGACGGTAGTGTGAATACTAAAAGCCAATAGGGAACAGGTATTGCAATAAGACTTAGAATACTTCCGCCAAGGAATGCAACAATGAGCATGCCCGTAAGGCCATAAGTTGCTAAATATTTCGTATCTAATAGATAATCTTTGTAGTAAATAGCAACAACACAAATAGAGATAGTAAGAAGTAGGGACAAGACACCTACTATAATGCTCTTTTTGGACCAACCTTGTCCGGCTTCTCCATTCGCAGTTACGGCATCTTTAGAAGGTGAACTTTCCATCCTATTTAGCTGACTTTACTTTCTTTTTGGTGCTAAAGTTTAGCACATCACCACTAACGCCAACAACCACAGTCTCTCCATCCTTTATCTCACCCTGCAATATTCGGCTAGACAGAGGATTCTCCACATAACGCTGAATTGCCCGACGCAGTGGACGAGCTCCATAGGCTGGTTCATAGCCTTCCTTGAGCAACCAGGCTTTCGCCTCGTCATCCAGCTCCAATTTGATATCCCTATCAGCTAGCCGCTTCTGCACCTCCAAAATTAACAGGTCGACAATCTTTTTCAATTGCTCCTCAGTAAGCGGCTGGAAGATGATGATGTCATCTACCCTGTTCAAAAATTCTGGGCGGAATGTCCGTTTCAACTCGTCTTCCACAGCGCTTTTCAGCCGCTGTTGCTCACTCTTTTCCTGGTGAGAAAAGCCGATGGCTTGACGTTGAAATTCCTGAGTACCCAGGTTGCTCGTCATTATCACTACGGTATCTTTAAAATTAACCGTTCTGCCATGGCCATCGGTCAGCCTGCCGTCTTCCAGTATCTGGAGTAGAGTGTTAAAAACGTCAGGATGCGCCTTCTCAACCTCGTCAAAAAGAAGCAGTCTAAACGGACGACGGCGCACGGCTTCGGTCAGTTGTCCTGCCTCTTCATAACCCACATATCCTGGTGGAGCACCAATGAGCCGAGATACTGTGTGCTTCTCCTGGAACTCTGACATATCTAGCCGAATCATAGCGTCTTCGTCATCGAATAGGAATTGAGCTAGTGCCTTGGCCAGCTCTGTCTTCCCAACACCTGTAGGTCCTAAGAAGATAAAACTACCTATGGGCCTCTTAGGGTCTTTAAGCCCGGCTCGCCCCCTCCTGATAGCCTCAGAGATAGCTGAAACTGCCTCATCCTGATTTACAATTCTCTCATGCAACCTCTCTTCCATGTGAAGCAACTTCTCAGCCTCACCCTCCAGCATCCGGGACACCTGGATACCCGTCCATTTGGAAATCAACTCAGCTATAGTCTCCTCATCCACAACGCTATCGATCTTTTTCTCCTTACGCCACTCATCTTCCTTCCTATCACGCTCTGGCTCCAGCTGCAACCTTTGTGACCTTAACTCAGCCATCTTCTGATAGTCTTCTCTTTGAGAGGCTGACTCTTCCTCATCTTGCAGATACTTTATCTTCGCGTCCAGCTCTTTGATATCCGGTGGTTTGCTTTCCATATCAATACGCAGCTTGCTTGCTGCCTCATCAATAAGGTCAATTGCCTTATCTGGCAAAAACCTGTCTGAGATATAACGCTGACTAAGTTTAGCAGCAGCCACCAGCGCAGAGTCATCGATTTTTATCTTGTGATGGGCTTCATATCTAGGGCGCAACCCGCGCAGCATCTCTATTGTCGCTTCAACGCTCGGCTCACTGATAAACAACGGCTGTAATCGCCGCTCCAATGCCTTGTCCTTCTCGATACGTTGCCGATACTCATCCAGAGTAGTTGCCCCGACACACTGGAGTTCACCACGAGCTAACGCCGGCTTCAACATGTTGCTGGCATCAATGGCCCCCTCAGCAGCCCCAGCGCCAACTACAGTATGCATCTCATCTATAAACAAGATAATCTCACCAGTAGCCTGGCGAACCTCATCCATAACCGCCTTCAGTCTCTCCTCAAACTCACCACGGAACTTGCTGCCTGCGACCAGCGACCCCATATCCAAGGCAACGACTCTTTTGTCCTTAAGAGAATCAGGGACATCGCCAGCCGCAATCTTCTGGGCTAACCCTTCAGCAATAGCTGTTTTGCCAACACCAGCCTCGCCGATAATAACCGGGTTATTCTTGGTGCGTCGAGTCAATATCTGCATCACCCGCTTTATATCGTCATCACGTCCAATCACCGGGTCGAGTTTACCTTGACGAGCTAACTCGGTGAGGTCACGGCCATATTTCTCCAGGGACCGATACCGACTCTCAGCGGTTGGGCTATCAACCCGGTGGCCCCCCCGAATATCCTGAAGCGCCCGGTAAATCTTCTCCTGGTCGATGCCAAATTCCTTTAGAATCGTGGCCGCCTCTCCCTTATCTTCCCCAGCAATAGCAACCAGTAGATGTTCAGTGCTAATGAAATCGTCCTTAAGTCGGTCAGCCTCACGAGCGGCATTATCCATGAGCCGAGCGATTCGAGGGGTGGCATAAATTTGAGCTGACTCATAGGTCGCTTTCGGAGCACGGTCGAGGCTATCTTCAACTCGCTTTCTTGCCGCCTCCACATTCGCACCTAACTTCCCCAATATCTGCGAGGTCAAGCCACCTTCCTGCTCCAGCAATGCCAATAAGATATGTTCCACATCCCACTGGACATGGCGATAGCGACTAGCGATACTTTGCGAAACAGCCAGTATTTCTCTGGCCTGTTCAGTAAATCTTTCCGGTCTCATGGCTCTCTATTCCTCTTTCCCAAACTCCTCTTTAATAAGCTTATCCCGGTAACCTGTAACATAAGAACACTCAGGCCCTTGGCATTTCTCTATCTTAAGCCTCATTTCTCTATCGAATTTCTGTTTTTTGTCCTCAATAGCCTTCTTTTTGTGCCGATTATACCAAGCACATTTAGCCGACCACTCTTTGTTCACCATTATGGTGACAAAGTCATCAACCAAATCACAATGAATAGTGGACGCCGTAATCTGCCATTTGGCGGGTCGCAGTTCCGTCTTTGCCTTAGTCACCATTAACTCCCCTCTTTACTTTACTTTTCCTTTCGTTCCTGTTTCAGTTTGTCTAAACTGCTCAATCTCAAATTCCATTTCTTGAATTCGGCGTTGCATTTCTGCCATTTTCTCCGCCATGCGTATTACCACCTCCACCCCAGCCAGATTAATTCCCAAATCGCTCAACAAGGTTTTAATATGACGCAGTCGTTCAACATCAACTTCCGAGTAGTAACGGATGTTCCCCTTAGAACGATACGGCTGCACCAGGCCAATTCTTTCATAATAACGCAAGGTGTGCGTCTCAATCCCCACTATTCGAGCCGCAACGCTTATGACATATCTCGGTTCTGAACCCGCCGAATCCATCTACCTTATCACCTCAACAATACAATGACAATACCTAACCGGGGCGGTATATTCGTAACTGTTCGAAAAGCTGCCTCTCCTGCGAAGTCAATTTTGTCGGCAGCACCACCTTAACTTTAGCGAACATGTCACCTCGCGAAGAATCGTTCAAATGCGGCATGCCCTGACCTGCCAACCTAAACACCTTGCCATTCTGAGTCTCCGCTGGCACTTTTAAAGCCACATTTCCCTTAAGTGCCGGGACTCCTACCTCGCCGCCAAGCATGGCGGTTACCAATGGAACTGGCACTTCAACATGAAGGTTATCCCCCTTGCGCTCAAAGGCCTGGTGAGGCAATACTTTCACTCCCAAATATAGGTCCCCTTTAGCCCCATCGTAGCCTTGACCACCCTGGCCTGCAATACGCCCCCTTGAACCGCCTGCAACCCCCGGTGGAATTTTGACTTCAAGCCGCTTAGGCCTCAACAACCTGCCTGAACCTCCGCAGTTAGAACATCTTGCTCTGCCAACCCTACCACTACCACGACATACTGAACAAGGCTCCTCAGCCTGAAGTTGAAGAACACGCCTTGTCCCGTGATAAGCTTCTTCCAGAGTCACCTCCACAGGATGCTCCAAGCTCCTAGCCCTGGCCCCGGCAAAGCGGCGGGCAGTGCCTGAACCACTACCGAAGCCCCGAAAAATACCGCCAAAAACGTCACCTAAATCACCCAAGTCACCAAAATCAAAGGTGGTATAGGTGCCCCCCTTGCTAAAATCCCTTTGAGCTCCTTGGCCGGCTTTGGCAAATTGCTCGGCATATTGCCACTGGTCGCCAAAGCGGTCATACTTCTTCCGCTTTTCTGGATCAGAAAGCACCTCATACGCCTCGCTCATCTCTTTGAACTTGGCTTCAGCCGCCTTATCCCCGGGATTGACATCAGGATGATATTTACGGGCAAGCCGCCGATAAGCCTGCTTTATCTCTTTTTCAGAGGCGCTACGACCTACACCCAAAATTGCGTAATAATCCTTACCTGGCATAATCTTCAACCTAAGTCTTTTAACTTTATTATTTTAAATAACTTCTTAACCTTTGTCAAGTATCTGCTCCATGTATATTAATATAAAATATCAACTCTCTTGACAAAATTATTTAACTTCTTATAATTTATTGCGAGTGGGGCTCAGATTTATATAAAGGGGGCGAAATAATGAACATTGCACGTTGGGAACCATTCAGGGAAATGGTGAGTTTGAAAGATTCTATGGACAGGCTGTTTGAAGATGGTTTAGCCCGGTATCCGCGTTTGTGGCCCATCCTTGGGGAATGGGAGCTTCCCATTGATATGTATCAAACTGCCAATGAGGTGGTGAGGGCAAAAAGGCAGAAACCAAAAACTAAAATGTCTATTACTGAGCTCCACTCGCCGATTGCCAAACCTCAAGAAATTGCTGAACGATCTGCGCTGTAGCCCCCCATATCACCTTTCCCTCATATTCATAGGAGTAATTGGCAGAGACATCATTGCCAAAAGTGGAATATTCCTCCTTCTTGTTGGCTTTATGCAACAAGGCTGAGACAGGTATACTAAAAACCTCATCAATCTCATAATGATTCAGTCTGAACTCGTGAGGATATGGTATAAGAGCTACAAAAGGTGAGATATTGAAATGCGAAATCATCGTTGGAGTATCATCCAATTCACCCAAAATCTCCACGTCTTTAGCTTCCACACCAATCTCTTCCCAGCTCTCTCTAAGAGCTGTATCCAAAAGGCTAGCGTCGGCCTTGCTGCGGGCTCCACCGGGAAATGATATTTGCCCTTTGTGATGCTGTACCTGGTCGCTCCGCTGGGTGAAAAGGATATGGTATTCCCTGTCTTTGCAAAAAATCGGAACTAGTACTGCTGCCTCAGTCAGCCCTCTGCCACCTAATCTCATCCTCTGCCGC
>JACKQG010008231.1_pt1 | contig 10232 bp, 7 predicted proteins | sample 8237621 | NCBI WGS metagenome assembly JACKQG01 (sample SAMN15677084, study PRJNA649215) | marine metagenome | biome: marine; feature: Black Sea; material: saline water; isolation source: suspended particulate matter (SPM) from the Black Sea western gyre | collected 2013-06-09/2013-06-10 | depth...
CTCGGCCCTACTGCAGTGCTAAAGGTGAACGGCGGTAACGGTGCCGGTGGCGACTCTACTTCAGGTGGTACCCTAGATGGTTCTACAACTCAAGTATCAGGTTCAGGCGGCGGCTCGGGCGGCCACTTGATTCTGAGCTCTGCTTCAGGTCTCAATCTAAGTGCAATTAACGTCGGCACACCCGGTGTCCCGAGCAATCCTAGCACTTTCTTTGCTAACACTATTCCTAACTACGTTATGCAAGCCATTGGCGGGCGTCGTGGTTGGTCCGCTTCTAAATTGGCGGCAAACTTCTCTGCAAGTGAGAATGCACCTAATAATTACGACGGTAATGGAAGTTTCCATACTGGGCGTGGTGGTGCCGGCGCTTCCGGGGTGATCCAAATACATATCCCAGACCCGATTGCCGACATCGCATACCATAGCGCTGTTGACACGGCGTTCAAGGAGTATGTAACTGATGAGGATATTGATAACCCAGTGTTCTCTGACCGCCAAGATGAGGTTTTGGCGCTATACGCTATGCCGGTACCATTTACATTGATGCCATTCTTCTCACCGCAATCACAGGTTCAATCGGTGTGGATTGATACTGGCCTGGCGAACCTGCGTCAGCCGAGTAACGGAGTAGGACCATTCCCAGACTACGGCGCTACTGGCGATCTGAATTTTGCGGGAATAGATGCTTTGGGTTATGTCGAGAGCGATGTCGCGACTGCTACTGTAATTCAACTTGCTGACATTACTGCTGGCGGTGATGACGATTTCATTATTGATGCAAGTGGATTTAGCGTGACAATCGACCTTGCTAACTTAATCATCGCCGATAGCTGGAAGTTCAATCCTAAGTTATTAATAGGTTGTGACTTTACAACGGCCTCACTCACTTCGCATGAAATCGTTAGTGCCCATTTGGCTAGCAATGGTGATTTGGTCCTTGCCACGCTGGTTGCGGATGGAGCGATCATCGACGACGACGGTGCCTTTGTTATCTACAACAAGTTCTTCGGTATTTCCTCTGGCGATATCAAGGACAAGCTGTCACCATCATCTTCTGTGCGTATCCAATTCCAGGGTGCTGATGGAGTGTCTCAAGAAAGCCTCGAGCCTGATGTAGCAACAATTACTAGCTGGACTGGAGAAAACAGTACAACTTTTGATGACCTCGATGGCAAACGCTTTATTCGTTATCGCGTTAGCTTCGACATCGACGCCTTGAACCAAGGCGGCTTCAATGGCTTAAGCCGTCCAGCCCTAGGATATATTAAGATCCCTTACGCTTGGTAATAACGACGGCTATTAATAAAAGCCTCGGGTCCATCATGACCCGAGGCTTTTTGCTGTTATTGTTAGTGTCTTGTTCTAAAGAACAGTCGCAAACATACTTGAATATCGATTCGATAGCGACAGCTAAAAGCACACCGTTGGCCGTTAATCAGCCCATTGTCGTTGTTTTTGATGAAAAGCTGCAGCGGCCCGTTCGTAGCAGCGCGGTACAAATAGTCGATGCTGATGACAAGATAGTTGTTGGCTACGATGTTGAAATAGTTGGTAACACGCTTCAGATATTAGGTTCCTTGCCTACTACCCCGACTTTAGATGACGCCACCTTTTTGCCGGGCCAGCACTATACAGTTACCCTGCGTGGGCTTCCCGCTGTTGCCGCTTTGAGATCAGAACAAGCCGCTTTCCTGGCTAAAGACGTGCAGCTTAGAATAGGATTTTTACCGCTATCCACAAGCGGAGTGCTGTCGGCATTCGATGCTAATATTAAACCGTTGTTCGTGGTTAACTACTCGCCGGAGCAAACGATTGATGTTAGCTCTAAAACCGCATTACGCTTTAACGTTGATGGGGCTATCGATCCTCGTACATTATCTTTTGCGAAGTTGTTTGTTTCTGGGAATAAAGGCCTAGCAATAAATTGCAACTTGCATTTGATAAGTAACAAGCGCTTTTCATCAGTTATTGAAGTTGAGTTGCCCTCGTTTAGTGGGAGCGCTTATTTAGTATTGCCTTCGACTATTGAAGGTATTTCCGCTCGAAGTCTAGCGGAAGCAACGAGTCACTATCCGCTCGTTTCTAATAACTAAAGTCATTATCTTCTGTAATTGCAGCGACGGTTCTAGGACAATAGCATGATGTCGTGGTTAGAGTTGCTTCAATCAGTCCCTTGGCTTTACAATACTTTCGTTGTTGTACTTGGCGCAATGGCCGGCTCATTTGCTTCCGCAGCTATTTATCGAGTTCCTCAGGAAGGGCTGAGCATCATTTCTCCGGCTCGTTCGTTTTGTCCGCAGTGTAAGCATAGCCTGAGTTGGTATGACAATATTCCGTTGTTGGGATATATGATTTTGGGTGGTAAATGCCGCCACTGCAAGGCATCCTTCAGCCTCGGTTATCTCGCCAACGAGATTATTTGCGCTACGCTTTTTTACCTGGTAGCACATTCTTGGATAGCAGATCCTGCGCGTGGCGGTAGCGCTGCAGCGTTTTTGCTAGCACTTATCGCCATTTGCGCGCTTTGGATAGCCGCTGTTATCGATTGGAAGCATTTTATTTTACCCGATGGTATCACCGTCGGCGGAATTGCTTTCGGCTTCGTGGCTGCCGCTCTTGCTCCGCAATTTCAGTTCTGGCCACAACTTAGCTCATCTTTGTCGGTTTCGAGCTTACTGGGCTTAGAGTTATCGACCACTTCCGGCGGCGCTCTCATTTCCGCTTTCCTAAGTTCTTCAATTTCTTTCGTATTATTACTTGGAATTGGGCGTGGTTTTTCTTATCTTTTAAGGCAGGAAGCTCTAGGCTTCGGCGACGTCAAGTACATTGCCGCTGTCGGCGCCTTCCTCGGTATCGAAGGTTCTATCTGGACTCTAGCTATCGGCGTCTTTGCCGGCGCACTTTTAGGTGTGTTGAATGTCTTGCGTTTTTGGTTCGTAATCTCTATGCGACGAAAACAACGGGGCAGCCAACTAACTTATGCTCATTCATCCTCGTATGTCGGTTGGCGCGCCGGCAGAAGAATCCCCTTCGGCCCACCACTGATTCTCGGAACGACTCTCACGATGTTGTTTCCCTTGCACGTACACCATTTCTTTCTAGTCACTTGGCCAACACTGTTGGCTTACGGCTAACCAACGCACTTCATGAAAAAATCCACACTACTCATCGCACTTATCGCACTTGTTGCTCCTGCTTGTCAATCAAGCATGCAACGTCAAATGATCGAAGACCAAGATCAACAACTTGAAGCATACTCACAAGCAAATGACTCCTTGCGCATGGAGCGCGATCGTCTCGATGCTGAGCGTGCAGCACTAAACGAACAAATTGCTTTCGAGCACGAAAACAATGCTGAATTGCAAAGTCGCATCGCAGCTAGTGAAGCTGCTTTCTCTAAGCAAAATGCCGAGGTCGAAGGCCTAATGTCACGCCTTGCAGGCACTGGCGTTAACGTCGAGAGCCGTGGTGGTTTTATTGTTCTAGCTTTACCATCTAGCTTAAGTTTTCCATCTGGTAAGGCTGAGCTAAACAAGAAGGGCAAAGATAGCTTGACGACTGTTTCTTCAATCTTGCACAGCGATTATGCAAACAGCACTTTCTGGGTTGAGGGTCATACAGACTCTGACCAGCCTAAGAAGTCAGGCTGGGACAGTAACCTCGAGTTGTCTGTTAACCGTGCTCTTTCAGTAGCAAACTACCTCATTAAAGACATGAAGGTTGGGGCAGAATCAATGCGTATTTCTGGCCACGGCGAATGGAAGCCAATGGCTGATAATAAGTCAAAAGAAGGCAAAGCGGCTAACCGTCGCGTAGAAATCCTAGTCATCCCAAACAACTAGTATCTATAAATTTACCAGGCGCCGTGCAGAGATTGCAGGGCGCCTGGTTTTTTGTTAATATATTTTTATGCTGCAAGTCATGCCACGACGCAATCAAGCGTTTACCTTAGCCGAGTTATTGGTTTTTATCTGCGTGATTAGCATAGTGGCTTTGTTCGCTATTCCGATGTCGCTGGCTCAGCGTAGTGACTTGAATCAACAGCACGCCCAGCGGTATTTGCAAATGATCGATGGCGCGCAACGTGTTTGGCAGCAGCAGACAGGCAACTATGCCACATTAAATCAACTAGCAACGACCGTTCCTGTACCACTGAAATTACCAAACGCCAACATTTCAGTTTTGCGTGCACCTTTTCTCGCGGTAGCTCCCTCATTGGTCGTTACAGATGGTAGTATCGCACACCGTGGCGGATACCGTTTTCAACTTGCAACAGATGACCATGGCAATGTCGCTGGCTGTTGGGCTTGGCCAAACTTGAATAAATATTCCGGCGAGATGAGTTACTACGTAGACTTTTCGACTTCTAAAGTGATGCCGTCTGTCGCAAAGTATTCTTGGAAAGAGACACCTCAAGGTGTCGTTCCTCTGGCAAGCGAATTGTTAGTCGGCGAAGTCGAATAACTTTGTAGTGTTGTCGAACACTTGATCGCGTATGTCGGCAACGCTTTGGTCGCGTGCGGCTGCAACCGCATCTAAGGTATGCACGATGTAGGCCGACAAATTCTTTTTGCCACGCACGGGCTGTGGGGCTAAAAATGGGGCGTCAGTCTCAACTAACAGCCTCTCAAGCGGAATGCATGCGGCTGAATCTCGAATCGCTTGTGATTTTGGATAACTAATATTGCCAGCAAAGCTGAAGTGCAAGCCCAAATCTAATAGGCGCGTAACACATTCAGGACCTTCAGAAAAGCAGTGCATTACGCCATTTACAGGCTGCCCACGTTTCTCAAGAATGGTGACTAGTTGCTCGACGGCCTCGCGGCAATGAATAATAATAGGCAGGTGCATTTGATTGGCCAAATCTAAATGGAACAACAGTGCCGCTTCTTGAGCAGCAGCCTCGGAGCGATTATGAAAGAAGTCGAGGCCCGTTTCACCAATGGCATGCCAGGTCCCTTTTTGTGAGAGGGCTGCGATCTCGTCTAGCTTCGCATCGAGTTCGCTGAGATCACCGACATCGTTTGGATGCAGGCCCACAGAGGCAATCACCTGTGAATGTTGCTCGCTGATTTCAAGGCATCGTCGTGACGAATCGGCATCGGTGCCGACACATAGCAACTTTGTTACGCCAGCCTCTGCCGCAAGTTGCAATTGTTCGGCAACGCTCACTTGCTCTTCGTTCCAGTAAAGATGACAGTGGGAATCAAAAATAGCCATTACTTAATATTGTATTGTTCGCGCAGTGCAGTCATGAAAGTAAACAAGCCAATGTCGTTTGTGCGTTGCGGCATTTTATTGACGAGAATTGAGATACCGCGTTGTGGGTCAAGCTTTAGCACCGCTAACAACGCGTCTTTACGAATTAAAAAATTAGTTGCTTCGGTATCGAAGACGCTCTCAAAGATAGGTGCAGCTTCAACCATACCGCGCTTTACAACAGCGTTCATGGCGAGGCTTCGCGCGCGTGCTTCCATGCTTTCTTCTGCTGCAATCGACAGCAAGAGTTCGTCTGCTAAGTGGCCTTCGACAGCTAGCAGCATATCTTCAAGATATTGCGGACGCAGTAGGTCGCCTGCGCGTGTTTTTTCTCTGAACATTAGGTTGCGCGCTCGGGTGTAAGCTTCTTTCGGGTCAATGTGCCAAAGGCTACTGTGGCAGGCAATGCGCAGTTGAACAGGGGTTGTGCGCATGTCCTGTTGCCTGATAATAGTTATCAGCTCTTCCGGATCAAGTAGGTGGTCGGCGCATAAAAACTCCTCTACGGCTAATTCGGGATGCCCAGCTTTGTCTTCTTGGATTAAATTAACCCAATCTAGCGGGTGTTGGGCATGAAATGACGCCGCAGCACGAATAGTAATTCGAATTTCATCCAGCGCTTGAATGCGCGCATCATACCCTGAAATCGTGCGATATCGCACAGCGAGTGCCCGAGAGCGCTCGACCAGGCTCTTGGCAGGATATTCGCTAGAGGTCGCTTCGAGGGCAATGATTTCAGAAGACCCGCTAATAAAAGGAGTTACGTCTTTTGTGCATGAGATAATGGTGATGCAGGATAGCAGTAGAGTTAGCCCAAAATTACAGCGGAATTGGTATGAAGTTTGCATGACTTATTGTGTTAATTTGTTAAACTTAGACTTCGTTAGATTGAAGATACTCCCTTTAGCGACTACGTTGTAGTAATAATAGCATTGTGAAACTAATTCCCAACACTTCTTGCATAAATCTTGGCTTTGCCCTGTGTGGCATCGCTTTGTTCTTCGGATGCGTTCCTAGCCCTGCGGCTCCCCCCGTAGTTAATAATTTCGGAGTCTCGTCTTGCTCTCTCGGCTGTAATGGCCAGTCCTTTTCGACGTCTCAGCACTTTGAGAATCAAGACATCAAGTTCACCTTCAACGACACCGTCGACCCGGCTAGTGTCGACAATTCATCTATCTCGATAGTTGATCGCGATACAGGTGTTCAGCCTACAGGCACGCTTCTTGTTCGCGGCAGTGATGTAATCTTCCGCCCAACGTTAAGTCAAACAGTTGAAGGTTTGAGTTATGGTTTTGCAGTTGGCGCCACTTACCGCATTAATATAAACGGCAACAACTCGGTGAGCGTGGTTAAATCTTTAAGAGGGAACTCCAACCAATCTACGATTACCGGTGAGATAACCATTGAACGGGCAACGGATTTAAATCCTGGCGACCCTTCATTGCTGTCGGTCTCTCCTGATGAGAGCGAAGTGCCTAGTAGCAGATTCTTCCAGATTGATCTAGTCTTCAACGACATCATGCAAGTTTTGCCGTTGGCTAATCCCGATACAGGCGAGAGTACGTTGGTGTCTGTGACGTCATACGAACCGCTCACCGATACTCGCCTTGAGATACCGGGCTTTTATTCTTCGATAATCGATCGCGATAATTTAACGACAACTGTAACGTTTTCTCCTTCTGTTGCATATCCATCATCTGATGGGTATGCAACTCGCACAGATGGTGGGGGAAGGTACCTCGAAGTAACGCTCAGCCAACAAATCTCTGATATAAGCAATAATAACCTCACTAACCCTGGCCCGAACCAGGTGCTGTTGATAGATGCCTTCGAAGAACCCATTAGTTTTAATGAGACTTTCGCTGATTCTACGCGGCGAGATACGGCAGGCAGTGTGTTTGGCCTATGGGGAAGCACCTCTTATCTCGATAGTGGTCAGTTGCAGGATGGCAGCCATAGTGGTGGTGGCTCTGGTGCGCTAGGTTACTTTGCTCCTCTTTCGTCTAGTGCGATTGTCTTTAATACCGATGGCTTTTCACAGGTGTATTCTAATTTGCTTGAGAAAACAGTTGTGGTGAACGACGGTTTCTACCCATTCTCAGAGGTTTTATTGCCTAGCGATAACAGCGTGATCGCTTCCGGGTCAAAGCCACTGCGGCTTGTCTCTCAGGGCGATTTCGTCTCCGACTCAAAAATTCTTATTGGCGGCAGCAATGCACCGGGCCACTTTGGCAAGGCTTTTTATGCTGGTGTAAGTGCCAGCGAGCGAGACGGAGATGAAGTCGCTAATATAGTCTATGAGTCGCTATTGGGATCGTCTGAAAACGGTAGCGACGACCAATTTTTTGGTGGTGACGGTGCGATAGGAGTTTTAGGAGGTGGCAATGGTGGAAGTGGCGGTGATACATGGTTTGCTGACAGCATTGGCTTTGGTGGCGGAGCATATTTCAGTACCATCCCGGTAACTTGGTCTCAGTTTATTGAAGATGGCTTTACGCCAGGAAGTAATCGTTACACCGCAGGCATAGGTGCCACAGACGATCGTTACTCCGGTAATAATGGTCAAGGTGTCGGTGGAGCTCCTGCTCTTGGTTCACCAATAGGCAGTCCTGATGACATTCTTGGCGATTTAGATAATGGCTCAGGCATGGGATCATGGTGTTGGCCTCCGCGTTCGAATGAGATACCTACTGGATCAGTAATAGAAACTCACAGTGACAAAGGATTCATCTTGCATCGCTCACGTGGTGGCGGTGGTGGCGGTTACTGGACGGACGGCGCACGCGGAGATTATTTTGTTGAGGACTCACTGAATGGCCTTGGTCAGAACATGAGTGATAACGATTTGGTACCCGAAGTGAATGACATCCTCGGTGTTTACGAGTACAACGGTCGCGATGACGGCAGCGATAAATTTGCATGGGACATCTCAGCAACAACTCCGAATCAGGTGGCTGATGCGTCAGGCGGACAATTTGTAATCACCCCCGGTTTTGAAAGCTTAGACCCATCCCAAGGCTTTTTGCTCGGTGGCTCAGGTGGCGGTGGTGCCGGAATGGGACAGCATGGCTCGATTGCGAACCGTGTCCTAGGTGCAGGGGTTAAAACGGTTGGTACTTGGCGCAGCGGAGCTGGCGGCGGCGGCGGCGCGGGTGGCGGTGCCATTCAGATTTTCGCTGGTAACGATCTTAGTTTGACAGGCGCTTTAGAATCTACTGGTGGCGATGGCGCTACTTCTAACTTCGTTGAATCCATTCCATTCTATGATGCTTTTGCTTTGCTCTATGGCCCCCCCGGAGACGCGGGCGGTGGTGGTGGCTCAGGTGGAGCAGTCTTATTGGAAGCAGGCGGCACTATGCAATTAGGGTCTGAGGTGATCGACGTGTCAGGAGGCCTTGGCGGCCTCGGCGCTGTTGGTAACCATGGCGGTGACGGCGGTAGTGGCGTCGTGAGATTTAATACAGCAACTGGCCTGGAAGCGCTTACTTTTTGTGAGGATGCTGTTGAGCCCGACTTTGCTGTGCAATCTAATCCTGGTGCAATGAACGATGTGCCCAATGTTGGCACTGTTGGCAATTACACTTACGCAGGCACAACCGGCGATGTGAATTTGCAAACAGGCGAGCTTATCAATGGCAACGCTAGTGGTGTTAGATCCTTGTGGTATGAACCATCTGCGGAGAAGTACGAGATAGCTTTAACTGGCTACACTATCGAGTGTGAGTACTCGCTTGACGGTATTGCAACCAATACTCTTGTTTTTAGCGATCAAAACCTAACGAACCCCGATGAAAATTCAGGGGCTACCGCGGTGTGGATTGCTTTCCAAGGAGCATGGATGCACCCAGGTGAGTCGCTAAACGCTCAGCCTGAGATCGTTACTGTTACTCCGTGGTTCGTTCCAGGGTTAACCGTTGCGACTTCTGGGATAGACGAGTTTAACTCGTTTTATAACCGTGCGCTGCGCTTTAGATTGGTGTTCGATCAAGATGTTATTGCTGGTTTGCTTAGCGGAGGCACAGACCCTTGGTTCCGCGTTACTAGCGTCAACTTTGACACCAACGCAAGTTGAGCATGGGCACCTTGTGTGCCTATGTACCTGATGGAATTCTGTTAAATGGATTTGAGTTCCATCAGAACTGCGCGCTAGTTGTCGACCCAAGCGGTCGTATCATCGATGTCTGCGACGTCGAAAAATTAGATGCTGCGATTGTTCAACAGTCTTGTGCGGGTCAATTATTTACGGCAGCTCCTGTACTCGCGCATGCCCATCTCGAGTCATTTGATGCGCCACGCGACAAGTTTTCGCGCGAGAGTTTCGCACAATGGGTCGAGTCGCTCCTCGAGTGGCGGAAATCTACAGAGCGGCTTTCACCTGAAGAAAGTGCCGCCGAATCTCGCCGACAATTGGCGGAAAATGGTTGTGGATTAGTCGCAACCCATGTCAGCGAGCCCGGCGCCGAGGGTGATGTAAGCCCTGATTTCCCTGAAGTCTTTGCCTTCAACGAACTGTTTGTGCCGCAGGGCGATTTGCCCGATTTACCTGATTTTCCTTATCGCGGAGTCGCATTGCATGCACCTTATTCGGTGTCCGAGAAACTTGCGCGCCAAGTGTTTGAGAAATACGCCACGGATAATATTGTTTCTATCCATCTTGGCGAGCATGACGAAGAACGCCAGTTTCTAGAGTCTGGTACGGGCCGGTTAGCCGAGTTGTTTTTACAGCGTGGCTTGAACATAAAAGATACCTACTATGCGTCACCCGTTGATTGGCTTGATGCTGTTGGCGGACTGACATCGTCAACGTTGGCCGTGCATTGCGGTAATCTTAGGGCCGACGAATTACGACGTCTTGATCATGCCGGAGTGGACATTGTTTTTTGTCCTGGCACGCATAAATACTTTGATCGGCCTCCGCCAGCCTTTGCCGAAGTGAGTGGATTACTTCCGGCTCTAGGGTGTGACTCCTTGGC
>JACKQG010008232.1_pt1 | contig 10232 bp, 9 predicted proteins | sample 8237621 | NCBI WGS metagenome assembly JACKQG01 (sample SAMN15677084, study PRJNA649215) | marine metagenome | biome: marine; feature: Black Sea; material: saline water; isolation source: suspended particulate matter (SPM) from the Black Sea western gyre | collected 2013-06-09/2013-06-10 | depth...
GTCATTACCACAATTGTCGGCATTACTAAAGAAACTGGGTTATCGGCGAGTTGTTCCACGCAAAAGGCACTATCAAGCGCCGTGTTGTCATTTTCTCGTGATATGATTTCTAACGTCATACTTCCAACCCAATCCCCCTCGTATGCTATCAGGGCGATACTCCCCCTGTTATCGATTTCATCAAATCTCACCTTTGATTTATGTCCCTGCTCCCAATGAAGGTTATAGAAGTGTTCTTCATCGGGGTCGTCAACGTTTTTCTCAATATCGTCGCAAAACCAACTTATTAGTTTTTGGGGGGTGGTCAGAAACCTTTGGATCTTTTGGAGATCCACCTCAAAATCAATCCGATGGGATGCTCTTGTATATATGGACGCGGTTATTCTTTCCTTGATTTGCTCAAGGATTTGCTCCCTTTGGTCTGGAGTCATTCTTGTGGATAATTGCCATTCTACAGTGTTCGGATCGGCCTTTATGACATTGAAATACTCCACCATCGCCGCCATGACGTTTTGATTTGTGGTGTAAATACAATTCTGAAATTGTGGTGGTAGTGATTCTGAAACGATGTCAAAGAACCAATAGCCGCATTTCCAAGACTTGACGACCTCCCGAGTGACAAATCCATTCTTATCCCTGTACTCATTCTCCATCCGTTCCAAATCGAGTTCGCCAATTAGAAGTAATCCAATCTCAGTAACATTCGGATTGACAGCCACTTCAGAGGTGTCAGGCGGTCTACCGGCAAATCCATGCCCAATATAAAGCTGATTAATGTGTGTTGACGTCAGATTATCTACTTCTCTGTTGCCCACTTGGCCGTATATCGTTCTATCCCACCAAGTCCCTTCCTTGTCTTCTCCGAACAGTAAATCCTACAGAAACTTCAAAGAAGTTACTGTAAAACTTACTACCTGTGTTATCTTCCCGATTCGGAGGAATCGGGACATAGCTGAACAGCATCAACATGAGAGCAATCGCTGCTATGATTCACGTAGCGACCACAGGCGAAATCACTTCTATTGCAATAATAGGCTACGTGGCTGTACGTCGCAATCAGCCCATCCCATCAGTTGACAGGACAGGTTTCTTCTAAACCGTAGAACGGGCTCCATTTCAAGTGCAGGTTTATTTTAGCATCAGGAATCTTCTTTTCAGAGCCGCCATGCCAGTTATAAAGATTAATAGCAGAATTCACATCCCGTGGTAAGGAAGCATTGCATTCCCCCTCACCGGGTGGAGAAAGAACTTCATTGGCTATCCCCGATAAGTTAAACCCAACCCGATGGGGGGGATTACCACAAACAAAAAAACGTTTCCCTGGAGGCATGTCCATCTCTTCACCACAGCAGTGACACGTTTTGGTACTTCGATTTTCACTGACTTCTTCTGCTACTTTTCCACTCTTCTCAAATACCCACTTGACTATTCTGCGTAAATAGCCGACGTATCCTTGAGAAAGCATACTTCTATGGGTATTTTTCAAACCGGCAAATGGAGTGTAATCACCATACAACACTTTATCGTAGTGCCGTTCCAACCAATGTGCGGAAGTATACGCAAACAACTTCATCTGCTCTCGCCGTTTGGCATACAACTTATTTAAAACCGTGTTAAATTGCTTCCACTTACGTGATGGTTTCCAGTATTTAATACTGCCGTCTTCCCTGAAAACGGCTTTAGATTTTCTCAAGCATTTATCCCGACGAGACTTTATATAATCTATCGCCTTATCAAGATTCTTTTGAACATAGCATCTTGCTAATTCAATAGCGTTTACACCATCAAAGCCAACGAAGGAGTTCTTATGATTTGGGTCAATTGCAATTACTTTTGAGATACTTTCGTGTTCTTCAATGGAAGGCGTTTCACAAGCATCGCACGCTGGGTCTTGCGTTTCAAGCGTAAAGCAAGCATAATAGTTGCCATTAGGGTCCTTGGTAATAACCACTTGACCAAAGGAATTACTTTTCAATGGCTCATTTAGCCCAACAATAATGCGCAACTGTTTACCTGAGGAAACTCGATACTGCTCGACCGGCCATTCAGCATTTTTGCCAAAGGTTATTTGAATACGATTGTTCTCAATTACCTTTATCCCAGCGCCGGAAGGATATACTAAACTCATCCATTTTCGTTTCCAACAGCGGAATTTGGGGCGACCTGTTTTGCGTCCTGCCTTCAAGTCATCAAAAACCTTTTGGTAGGCTTTGTGTAGGCGTCTGAGTGTTTCTTATGGAAGAGAGCGCGCACTTTCGGCCTTTATGAGAACTTGCGAATGAACAACCTTCAGAAACGGATGTTCATTTTTGAAAGACGCAAACTCACGGTTGTGATTAAAATAGCCAAGATACTTGCCTTCCATTTTATAAGCTGTCTGTTCAATCTCTAAGAACTTGTTGTATAACCAATTGCAGATTTTGCTCTGGCTATCCAGTAGCTTCTCCTGCTCTTCTGTTAAGTTCAATTGTATCTTCTGAGTAAATAACATTTTTTACCTCATCTATAAGACGCTTATTCTTGTGACTACGAGCGCCATAAAGTTTAGCGGAAAAACTGGTGATAATTGCAATCAGGTCTTTGGTGAGTTCCTCATTGTCATCTGCGGTCATAGACACGCCTATATGGAAAGAAATAACCTTGGTCTGGTTGATAACTACGATTTCAGTATTATTGGTTTGACATATTTTTTCAAACAGCTCAAAGCCAAATCGCATTAAACGGTCTTTGTAATTTAAAACGACTCTTAGTACCTTGCCAGATAAGATTTCCATAACTAACCTATTAAACTCTTTGCGATTGAAATTCAAACCACTACCAATGTCCTGGTAAATTTCATAGCAATAACCACGCGATAGCGCAAAAGTTTCCAACTGATTTATCTGTCGTTTTAAATCATCACTTTGCCCAGTAGATGAAACACGAGCGTAGAGAACAGTCTTCTTTTGAATCTGTGGTTTCGATTTGTGAAGGATTTCACGGAGCATTTCATCATCGTATCGACGGTGTTCACCTTTCGTTCTGAAAGGTTTGATTTTTCCCTTTTTTTCCCATACTCGTAGGGTTTCAGGAGTAATAAGTAACCTACCAAAAGTTTTAATCAGGTAATTGGACAGACTTTTTTCGGATTTTTGGAAAAAGGGATTATACGTCCAAATAACGCTTTGAAAACGTCAACGGCTATGGTTGCCTTCCTGACACGAAATAAACGCGTCTACGGGGCGATAAGGGCGTCTGAAGGGCAAAATTTTCGTGGAAGAGAGCGATGCACTATCGCGTTTAAAGGCACGGAAGTTTGACCGAAAGAAGCTCAAAGGGGGAAAAAATGAGGAAGTCGTTGGTACCTTCACACTTACTCTTAACAGGCGTGTCTAGAACGCAGATGACAATGGTATGTTGCGGTTTTAAGCTTATCTTCCAATTTGCCAGGAGGTTTTATTTAATGAGCATGCCATTGATAATTCATCCACTTCAAGAAGAGCAACAAGAAGCGTTGAAAATTTTCACCCGCCGAGCGGTTGGTAGGGTCGCTGAACGTGCCCGAATGATATTGTTGTCTGCGGAAGGCAAAACAGCAATTGTCATCTGCGTTCTAGACACGCCTGTAGCGAAATTGCCCAGATTTTCCACTGCTCAGTCAGCAAAGTCAAACGGTGGATTAAGCGCTACCAAGCCGAAGCCTTGGAAGGTTTATACGACAAGCCTCGCCAAGGACGCCCAGGCAAAGTGAATACTAAAGTCAAGCAAAGTATTGATCGATGTCTACAGGAATCTCCACAAGAATTCGGTTTTTTAGCAGGATACTGGACGATTCCTCTCATAATAATGTATTTATTTAGTCAGTTTGGCTCTTGGCTTTCGATCTCAACACTCAGGCGTACCCTACATCAGTTGGGTTATCGCTCCCGCCGTCCAAGACTGGCTGCCGCTAAAGATGACCCGGCTGAGAGTGCCAAGCTTGAGGCGATTGGCGAAGTGTTCAACAAATTCTTACGGCCGGTGTAGCGGTATCGAACTTCCCTAGCAAACCAAATTGTGTATTCCTCATTGTCATCTGCGTTTGAGACACGCCTGTTATGAAGATGAAACTACTTTCCGCCTGTTACCCTTGTTGCGTCGGATGTGGATGAAGCTTTCACTACAATTCCGTATCATCACACCTTCCTCCTGGAATAAGAGTTTCAGTGTCTTCGGCGCGTTGAATTTCTTGTTGATTTTACACCCCCTCCGAAAATTCTTGTAAAATCAACAAATAGAATGCATTAGATGGTTGCTTCCATCATGCCATATTTGCCAAGGCAAATAGCGAATCGTTTCTCGCGTTTTTAGAGCAGTTGCTTTCGATTTATCCTGGCAAGCTCATCTTTTTGATTCTGGATAATGCAAGCTATCACACCATGTGGTGTGATAAAGGCTTGGTTACGAGAACATCCATACATCCAGTGTTTGTGGTTGCCTACAGGCGTGTCTCAAACGCAGATGACAATAGCGAAATCCACAGTTAAACCCAGTGGAGAAAATCTGGTGGCATGTCAAGGATAAGGTAGCGGCTAACAGAGCCTATGAAAGCCTCGGCAGGTTAAAGGAGGCGGTGAATGAGTTTTTCGCCTACTTCACTTTAAAAGAGGCCAGAAAATTGGCTAGCCTGGATAGCTTACCGAAAGCTGCCTAAACCTTATCATTATTTTTGACAGGTTACTTACATCGTAAACTGTCATTATTTATCTCCTTTCTTAGCGTGCACCAAAGAAATCAACAAATCAGGGCGATTGCTGCTCAATCCATCTACGCCCAAATCTATCATCGCCTGCATTTCAGGCACTGTATCGGGGTTCCAAGCGCGCACATCCAGTCTGTGTCGGTGCGCTTCCTCGACCAGTTCCCGACGCAAATTTCTGTAATGAACTCCGATGCCGCTTGCGCCTGCTTCCAACGCTTGTTGACAAGCATCTGCTGGTGGCTGTCCAAAGATTGCTCCAACCTTGAGAGAAGAATCCAGATTTTTCACCTTGCGAATTCTGTCTAAATGGAAGCTGGTAAAAATTACCTGCTTATCCATTTGCATCTTTTTGACCGTCTGAACCGCTTGTTCCTCCACACCTTCTCCTTTGAGTTCAATGAGCAAGATGGCTCTGTCCTTCACGACCTCCAGTACCTCTGCGAGCGTAGGAATACGTTCACCCTTGCCCGCATCCAAAGAGTGTATCTCCGCGAAAGTGAGATTGCGAATAGCTCCTGTACCATTTGTGGTGCGGTCTACTGTTTCATCGTGCATAACAATCAGTTGATTATCCTTGGTGAGATGCACGTCGCACTCTGTATAATCTACCCCGAGTTCAAGCGCATAGCGGAATCCTCGAATCGTGTTTTCCGGTTCGACGCCTGCAGCGCCGCGATGTCCAACAACATAAATCATAAGATAGCTCCTTATATGTATCTGAAGAGTAAAACGTAAAGTGTGAAAAGTGATGAGTGATATTTATGACGTTTCACTTATCACTTTTGATTTTAATTCATTCAATTTATTCAATGCATCCAATGGCGTCATATTATTCAGGTCAATGGATTTTAACTCATCCACGACGGGATGTGTTTGTGGTGTGAAGAGCGATAATTGTAGCGAATCATCTCGAAAAGTCTGCTTGTGGGTGCGACGTCGGGGTTTCGGCGCAGATTTTTTATCTACGCTGATGTTATGCTCTTCCAGGATAGCGAGGATCTGGTTAGCTCTTTGGATGACCTGTTGTGGCAAACCTGCCAATCGCGCGACGTGAATGCCATAGCTGTCGTCGGTTCCGCCTTCGACTACCTTACGCAAGAAGACGATTCGCTCACCATCTTCATGGACTGCAACATTGTAATTTTTTACTCCTTTGTACTTCTTTTCTAATTCTATCAATTCATGATAATGAGTAGCGAACATCGTTTTCGCGCCGATCTTTTTTTTATCCAAGATATATTCAGCAACCGCCCATGCTATGCTCAAGCCGTCGAAGGTACTCGTCCCTCGCCCTATCTCGTCGAGGAGGATGAGGCTTTTTTGAGTCGCATTGTTTAGAATATTCGCCGTTTCATTCATCTCTACAAGGAAAGTGCTTTGTCCCATAACGAGATAGTCTGAAGCGCCGACGCGGGTGAATATTCTATCAGCCATGCCAATTTTGGCGGCGGAGGCGGGGACGAAACTGCCCATCTGCGCCATCAGGGTTATCAACGCAGTCTGACGCAATACGGTACTTTTTCCAGACATATTCGGGCCTGTGATGATGTGCATTTGCTGGTCATCACAATTCAGATATGTATCATTCGGCACAAATCCCTCTCGTGTAAACAATCGCTCCACTACGGGATGTCTACCATCTTTGATGATAATTTCATCGCCATCGTCGATTATCGGTTTTACATAGTTGTATTTGGCAGTGACATAAGCTAATGCTGTCAGCACATCCAGAATGGCTATGATGGATGAGGCTTTTTGAATCCGTTCGGTTTCGGCGGCGACTTTATCTCTGATTTCGCAAAACAGTTGATATTCCAAATCGTTTATGCTTTCCTGAGCAGTGAGAATTTTCGCCTCCTGTTCCTTCAAGTCAGGTGTAATATATCGTTCAGCATTGGTTAATGTCTGCTTGCGAATGTAATCATCCGGCACATTATCTTGATTGGCTTTTGTCACTTCGATGTAGTAACCGAACACTTGATTGTAGCCAATCTTGAGTGAACTAATACCGGTGCGTTCACGTTCTTTTTGTTGAAGATTAGCAATCCAGTCTTTACCTTCGGTGGTTATTTTTCTTAGTTCGTCTAAATTTTCGTTATAGCTGTCCTGGATAAGTCGTCCTTCGCGTATTGTTACAGGAGGGTCAGGTTGGATAGAGTTTTCGATTAGGTCAGCTAAATCAGTTAATGTTTCCAACTGTTCATTGAGAATTTCCATTAACGTTGATTCGCAGCCCTCAACCGTTTCTTTGATAGGTGGGATGAGTCGCATTGAATCCTTCAAAGTTAAAAGATCGCGAGCGTTAGCAGTACCAAGACTCGCACGCGTTATTAAACGCTCCATATCGTACATCTTGCTTAACTTTTCTCTAAGTTCTTCTTGAAGCAAAACTTTGTTGTGTAAATCCTCTATGGCGTTCAGGCGGGAATTGATATGACTGATTTTTAATAGTGGTTGCAGGATACATTGCCGCAATTTCCGTCCACCCATTGGTGTCAGTGTTTCATCAAGAATACTTAGCAATGTACCTCTTTCAGAGCCATCTCGGATGGAACGGGTCAATTCAAGATTGCGTTGAGTATCAGCGTCGAGAATCATAAAATCGGAAATGGTATATGTATTGATAGATAAAATATGTTGTACTTCCTGCTTCTGAGTTTCATTCAGATAGTAGATAAGCGCGCCGGCGGCGCTGATTGCGGCAGGCATATTCTCACAACCGAAACCATCAAGAGATATAATATGAAAATGGTTAAGCAACTCATCTCGCGTAGTATCAAGGTCAAACCTCCAATCAGGAAGACGATTTACGACAGGTTTGATGCTGGATTCAATCATCTCCAGAAGTTCAGGCTCATCAAAACCTTCAGCCAACAAACACTCCGCGGGAAAAAGTCTAGTAATTTCTCCCAACAGTTTAGTCTCGGATTCTAATTCGGTGACGGAAAATTCTCCCGTTGACAGGTCAACATGCGCAATGCCGTAGTTTTTATTTCTCTTGCTGATTGAAACTAAGTAATTATTCGCCTTACGTTCCAACGCCTTTGGGTCGGTGATTGTTCCCGGAGTAATCACTCGAATAACCTCGCGCTTCAGTAGTCCCTTTGCTTCTTTGGGGTCTTCCATCTGTTCGCAGATAGCCACCTTGTATCCCGCCTTCACCATTTTGTACAAATATGAATCAATTGCGTGATACGGCAAACCCGCCATCGGCACAGGCCCCCATTCGCTAGTCTTATCACGAGCCGTCAATGTAATATCCAATGTCCGCGATGAAATTTCGGCATCTTCGTAATATGTCTCATAAAAATCCCCTACTCGACAAAACAGAATTGCGTCCGGGTATTCCGCCTTTATCCCTTTGTATTGCTGCATCAATGGAGATAACTTTTTTTCTTTTTTCTCTTTGGTCTTTTTTTCTTCTTTAATAGTCAGTTTCCTCATAGCAGTAGGCGAATAGGCAACTTTCATTCACTAAACCCCCTTTCTGTTTTTATTTTGCTGCTACCTTCAACATCATTAAATACTGAGTTCTTCAATGCTGTTAGCACTCAAAGTGCGTCGGAAAAGCGCAGTCAATCTATCCACATCTTGAATGCTACGGATTTTGTCGTTTATTTCCGATCTAATATCTCGAAAGCGAAACTGTATCAATTCAATTAGATCTTCTTGCCTGGTTTGAATTATCCCCTTTTCCACTCCGATTTCCATGCCTTTCTCTACTCCGATTTCCATTCCCTTCTCCACTCCAATCTCCATGCCTTCTTCGATTAATGCTTGTGCAATAGTTCTTCCCATTTTACTTACCTCCTCTTGTCTTTTTCTATCCTGTACAGCAATCTGAACAATGTCAGTTAGCTTTGTATGTTCTTCTGGTTCACGCCTATTATAGATTAGAAGTAAGATGTAGTGCATTGCTCTAATCCATTGGTTACCCTCTGAATCAGGCAACTTGTCAAGTTGTGGTATAGCTAATTCTAATTCATCAATGAGTTCTTTCAGAGACTCATTTTCCTGTTGGATTATTCGTAAAAGCCAACCAAAGGGATGTTGATGAGCAGTCAGTTTCTCTTTGTCTGTTGCCTTAACATTTAGAAAAAGCGTATCATAGTTCGGAACGAAACGTTCCAACGGTTTCGGAAGTTGTTTCATAGCGTCTGTTATGCTAATAGGTATCTCCCATGATGGCTTGCCGGTGTAAAAGAGAACGGGCAAAATCGGTCTGAAATTCCACTGGCTTTTCGGAACCTTATCCCTTTCCCATTCTCTTCGCTGTGTATCCCAGATTTGGGTCATGTAAAACAGCATCCGAAATCCCATGGATATATCGAGTTCTGATTGATGTTCTACAAGAATGTATATCAATACCTCACCCTCGGTTCCATCTTCTTCATCCCGAAACGGCGCTGTAAAAACTAAATCAGATTCTTGTTGACGAAGGTTATCGAGTATGAAGGTTTTCTTCTCATCATGCAGACGAGAGGAATCTATCTTCGTTGAAAGATTGAAATCGAGAATTTGTAGTAATCCCAATACATTTTCTGGCGATTCTAAAAGCCATTTTGTGCCTCGGTCAGCAAATTCCCGAACGGGAAGTAGTTCCATATATTTTTCCTTTCAGTTAATTTGACTTTGGTAAATAGAAAAATTGCGTAGTAAAATGCTACTATCGAGTTTGCTCAACCAGTCGTCCCCGACTGGATAACCTCGCAGGATTGGCGGCGAGGACGCCGCTGTGAGCCGGATTGATTTCAGCAACTGCTTACCCAGTAGTCCCGCTCAAGCATAGCCTGTCTCGTTATGCGGGGCGTCCTCGCATGCAGAGATTGCCCTCCATGAATCTTAGGCTCAAGTTAATCTACCAAAGTCAAGTTAAAATATTCCTTTTCGTAATGAACCACACGAATTAGAAATTTACGATTGGATAGTCTATTGGATTCGCCGAAGAGGGCGCGATAATATTTCAGAGACTTTGACAATTGGTATGTTAAAACTCTATCCTTCCATTCCTTCCTTTCCCTCCATTGGATAGTAAGAGACACCTATTGCTCCTGGCCCAATGTGTGAAGTGATGACACCTCCAATCTTGCCGGTGCATACCAATTCCAGATTTTCTATTTCCTCTAACTGTTGAGAGAGTATTGATAAAAGTTCTTCATTACCAGAATGCATCAAGCAAATCTTCAACGCCCCAGTATTATCAGCACCATCTTGCACTATTTGGACTATCCGACGAATTAGCCTTTGTTGCCCTCGTAGCTTTTCTATTGGGACAACTTCACCATCCTGGAGCGCTAAAAGTGGCTTTATCTTCAACATCGCGCCTAAAAAAGATTGTGCTTTGCCAATCCTACCACCACGACGCAGATGTTCAAGCGAGTCTACCGAGAAATATGTTTTAGTTCGCGATATTATATCATTTATCAAACTCAATACTTCATCTGCTTCCCTTTTTTCTTCTACGGCTTTTGCTGCTGCAATGACGGTCATTCCCAAAGCCAAAGATGCCTGT
>JACKQG010008234.1_pt1 | contig 10228 bp, 10 predicted proteins | sample 8237621 | NCBI WGS metagenome assembly JACKQG01 (sample SAMN15677084, study PRJNA649215) | marine metagenome | biome: marine; feature: Black Sea; material: saline water; isolation source: suspended particulate matter (SPM) from the Black Sea western gyre | collected 2013-06-09/2013-06-10 | depth...
GGCATACCGCCACCGCGAAGCCCAGGCCCGGCCGTGCCGTCGGTCCCGCTTGCCGTGTCTGCATGCTTCACCTCCGCATCGGGGTCAGGGCGCCGTGGTCGAGAATGTCTCCAGCAGGGCCCGCAGGCGCCTGAAGTAGTCCATCTTCTCCCTGTTCGGCGCGTACACGAGCAGGTCGAGACAGTAGACGCGCCCCCGCGCCTCATCCGCGACGAAGTAACACCAGAAGGGGCCGCCCACCTCCACCCGCCGGCTCGCCCAGTTGCCGGCGAGCTTGACGGCCGGCCGGCCGGCCACCGTCTCGCGGGACCAGACGTACGAGTCGGGATCGATCTCCTCGTGGTGCATGGCTTCGCCCAGGCGGGCGCGCAGGGCGGCGAGCCGGTCGCGGTCCTCGAGCAGCCCGGACGGATCCCCGGCATCCTCCCAGCTCACCGTGAGACCGCGCGTGGCGCCGTCGGTGCGCAGCCACTCCACGCCGGGAAATCCGTCGGGGCGGGCCTGGTTCTCCTCGAAGACGGCCGGCAGTTCGATACGGAAACCGAAAGCGCGCCAGGTGTGCTCCACGATGCCGGGCATCAGACCTTGGCGGCGGTTGTCGCCGACGATGCGCCGGTCGATGTCGTGGCGCAGAGTGTCGCGCAAGGCGGGCAACCGCTCGTTGAGGGCGCGGATCAGGGCGTTGGGATCGCGGGCCACCGCCACGAAGGCGAGCTGGTTGCGGAAGTAGGGATCACGCACGGTCACCACCCCGCCCCGTCCGCTGGTGAGACGGTCGAGGGCCTCGCGGTTCAGGAGCTTCTCGACGGCGCCCTGTACGGGACCGCCGGCACCCCAGCGGCAGACGAAGATCAGGTTGCGGTAGTTGCGTCCGTCCCGCCAGCGCTTGCCCTCGAAGTGGTGGAAGCGGTAGGTGGCCTCGTCCCGGAGGACGAAGGTCTCCGGCGGGCCCAGTCGGTCCTGGAAGGTCGCCAGCGCGGGCACGAGCTCGGCGTCGGTCGTGATGACGGCGATCTCGCCGTAGGATCCGACGGCCGAGATGATCGTCTCGCGTCCGCCCTGCTGGCATCCCGCGAGCAGCCCCGCAAAGAAAAGTGCCGCCCCGAGGATCGCGACGGCACTCATGCGCGTTGTCATGATGTTACTCCGAGCCTGGAATCAACGGTTCTCCCCATCCCCTTCGTTCTCAAGATAGTCGATTCCGGTGCCTGCAAGCAACGATTTAAGGCTCGTGTTCTCCTTGTACAACTTCTTCAGCATGAAGCGCAGACGCCCGTTCTCCTCGCGCAGCGCGGCGAGGTCGCCGGATTCCGGGTCGCCCGTGCCGCGCCAGGTATCCGGGACCCAGCCCGAGCTGTCCAGGAGATTGGGCTGCGAATGGCGTCCACCGCTTACCGGCCGACCCGCGCTGGCGGGGCCCGAGAAGAGAGGCAGGTAACGGGGCGTCAGGGGCTGCCGGTCGCTGTCTCCGGCGCTGGTGGCCACGGGCGAGGTCTCGTATCCGGCCGTCGACTCCGTCAGGCGCATCTCGCCGGGTGCGGGCGACGATCCCGGCTGCAGCGGGAGAACCCAGATGGCGAGCACCGCCGCCAGGGCCACGCCGGCCGCCGAGGAGAGAGCGAAGGATCGCAGCCAGCGCAGCGGATTGGCCGGCGTCTGGACCCAGGGCACGGCGGCCTCCGCCGCCGCTCCCTGCAAAGCGCGGTTGAGCTTGAGATGGAGGGTCCACTCGAAGGCCTCGGAAGGTTCGGTGGCCGTGGCGCGCAACAGGCGCCGCCCCGCCTCGAGTTCCTCGCGGTAGGATCGGCAGGCCGCGCAACCGGCCACGTGATCCTCGAGCGGGCGGGTCTGGCGGGCCGGCAGGACGCCGTCCATCTCCTGATTGATGAGCTTGCGGTATCTGAAACAGAACATCAATGCCCTCCGGGACGTTGTCAGCTCTCGTCGTCTTTCATCTGGGCCTCGAGCTTCTCGAGCTCGGCCAGCAGGGTTTCGTTGCTCAGCAGGGGCTTGATGTTGGCTCGGAAGCGGTTCCGCGCCCGGTTGATCCGGGAACGGACCGTGCCCAGCTTCAAGCCGGTCACCTGCTGGATCTCCTCGTAGGTCATCTGCTCGACCTCGCGCAGCAGGAAGGGGATCCGGTATTTCTCGGGGATCATGGCGGTCGCCTGGGCCATCAGCTCGCCCAGTTCGCGTCCCTCCAGCTGGAGCGTCGGGTCGGCCGCGGGATCGGGGGGATCCAGCGGAATGTCGTCGTCGCTCGCGGGCGCGGGATCCAGGCTCAGCATGTAGGGCGTCCGCTTGCGTTTGCGGACCCGGTTGCGCACCAGGTTGGTGGCGATGGTGAAGAGCCAGGTGGAGAACCGCGCGATCTCCCGGTACTTGTCCGCGTGGATGTAGGCCCGGATCAGCGTGTCCTGGGCCAGTTCCTCCGCTTCGACCGGATCGGCCACCATGCGGAGGATGAAGCTGTACAGGCGCCCCTTGAATCGCCTGACCAGCTCGTCGTAGGCCCTCTTCTGCCCCTGCTGGACCAGCGCGATCAGATCCTCGTCGCGCAGGTCGGCATACGCGGCGGGACCGTTTCGGCCCGGATCCTGGTGTTTGTCGGTCATGAACATCGTCAGCTCCTCGCAGGGGTGGCGGGACCACGATCTTCCGCGTAAACGAACGGTCGGTCGGTGAGTTCCCACCTTGAACGTAATAATATGCCGGCCCGGTGATCCCTGCGTATCCCGGGTCAGGGCTATGGCGACAACACGTCGCCCAGGGGCCAGAGTGGCACGAAGACTTCGTCCGGATCGTAGACGACCGGGCTGTCCGGCAGGGCCTCGACCCGCAAGGCGCCCGCCCGCCGCGACGATGTCGCGCGCCAGACGCCCTCGTCCGCGAACTGCACCTGCCAAGTCTCGGCCGCGGCGCCCCGGCCGTATCCCCGCACCTCCAGACCGCGGCGGAAGTCCCTGTCCCCGCCCCCGGGCCAATCCACGAGGTAGACCGCGGCGGCGGCGGGCGGGGTCTCGGACCAGGGCGTGCGGGGCATCCTGTGCCGGGGTGGGCGCAGCCTCATCCGGGCACCACAGGCGGCCACGTCGGCGACAGCCTCGCGCCCGCTTCCCGCCAGGGCGATCAGGGCCGTCAGGCGCCGCCGGTGGGCTGGCGCCACCTCCTCGAACTTGTCGCGCCAGGGTTGCATGAAGACGCCGTGATCCCCCGCGGCGAGGACCGTCCAACCCTCGCCGCGCTGGTGCAGGAGATCTTCCAGGGCCACGGGGACAGACTCTCCCGGCCGGGTGGTGCGGATCTCGAGGCGCCAGGTTCCGTCCCGGTCCCGCAGCCAACAGGCGTGCCCTTCGAGGCTGCGCCCCCAGGCCCCGAGCCGCCAGGACGCCCGGCGCAGCGTTCCGGTCTGGTCTCCGGCTGCGCAGGCGTCGTCGACGGCGACGACGGACCAGGCGCAGAAGACCAGCGCGGCGAGCAGGACGGCGCGCGCGACCGCTCTCATGGTGCCACCGGTTCCAGTTCCTCGATGACGGGCCGGATGGCCGCCGCGTCCCCCCCCAGCAGCAGGGCCCGCTTGAGTATCTCGAGGGCGCGATCGTGACGGCCGAGCTCCAGCATGACCAAGCCCAGGTGCTCCAGGATCTCCGGATCCTCCGGCAGGGCGTTGGCGGCATTGACGAGGTAGTCGAGGGCGTCGGCGTGGTCGCCCTTGCGGTAGTGCAGCCAGCCCAGCGAGTCCAGGTAGGCGGGATTCTCGGGGTCCTGCTTCAGGGCCGACCGGATGAGGCGTTCCGCCCGCTCCAGCTCCCGATCCTGGTCGGCCAGGGTGTAGCCCAGGGCGTTGAGGACCACCGGGTCGTCCGGGTATTCCTGGAGGAGTTCCTCCAGCACGTCTCGGGCCTCGTCGCCGCGGTCTGTCCGCTCGTAGGCCAAGGAGAGGTTGAGCAGAGCCTCACGTCTGAAACGGGGTTCCTCCGCGGCGTGCCGGTAGGAGACGATGGAGCCGGCGTGTTCGCCCATGGCCTGCAGGGTGGCACCGATCATCATGTGGTTGGCGGGCTGCGCATCCCCGTCCAGCTGCGACTGGGCCCGGCGGGCGAGATCGACGACTTCCACGCGCAGGGGATCGTCGGCGGGCAGCCGTTCCCCACGCGCGAAGGCGTCGGGGTGCCGGCGGCTCAGGATGGAGATGAGCGAGAGCAGGAAGTCGGGAACCGTCGCATCCATCTCGATGGCACGGCGCACGTGCTGTTCGCCCCCGGCAAGATCGTCCGATTCCGCCATGAACTCGCCCAGGAACATGCGAGCCATGGCCGACTCGGGCCAGCGCTGCGCGGTGGTGTCCAGAGCGTCGATAGCCGCGGGCCAGGACTCCAGACGCGCCAGCAGGCGTCCGAGCAACAACGAGGTTTCCAGGTCCAGCGAGCCGGCGTCGAAGCGGGGCTCCAGCACGCCGATCGCCTCGGACACCCGCCCCTCGGCCGCGATCAGCCCGACCGCGGTCCGGAGCCAGATCGTGGCCGGGGTGCCGGGCCCGCCCTCGGCCAGGGCGTCACCGTCGTCGGCGATGGCTACGGCCGCCTCGTCGCGTCCCAGGAAGATGTGGTGCTGCAGGGATCCCAGGCGCAGCGGCCGGGAGTCGGGCATGGCCGCCAGGCCCTCGGCCCAGATCGCGGTCGCCTCGTCGTGCTTCTCGAGGTGAACGGTCATCTCGGCCATGGCCATGTAGATGTGCTCGCGCTCCTCCGGCAGTACGGGCAACAGGGCGCGATAGATGGCCAAGGCCTCGTCCCAGCGGTGGGACCTCAGCAGGATCTCCGCCTGCAACATGCCGAGCTGCAGGGAATCCGGATGCTCCTGCCGGAAGTCGGCCAGGGCGTCGAAGGCCTCGTCGTAGCGCTCCATGGCCACGAAGATGGAGACGTGCTGCAACCAGGTCTCGTAGGGCACGGGAGGCCGGGCGACGAGCTGCATCGAGACGCCCAAGGCGTCGGGCAGGTAGCCCAGCTGCAGCAGGACGTCCCGGAAGGCCTTGGCGAAGACCTCTTCGTCGGGGCTCAACCGGTGGGCATGGGCGAGGTAGGGCAGGGCTCCCGCCGCGTCGCCCTGCGCGAACAAGGTGAGACCGATCATGTAGCTGGTGGCTACGCCGTGGAGAGGCTCGTCAAGCTGCAACACGCTGTCGGCCAGGCCGAGGCTGTCCTCGGTGGCCGGCTTGGTGACCACGGCCAGGACGGTCATCGGCACGCAGGACATGATCAAGACGAGCGAGGCCAGCCGCATCCGTTGCATCCGGGGCATGGCCCCTCCTTGGCAAGGCGCCGGCCGCACCGATCGTCTCGGCCCGCGCTCAGTCCGGTTTGTCGAGCAGGCCCGGCTGCGCCGCCAGGCGGCGAATCGCCTCGCCCGCCGCGGCCTGCTCCGCCCTCTTCTTGCTGGGGCCGGTGCCGCGGCCGAGCACGTTGGCGTCGAACATCACCTCCACGGTGAAGGTGCGCGCGTGGTCGGGCCCGCTGGCATCGACCTGCCGGTAGACGGGCGGCGACTTGTGGCGGGCCTGGACCATCTCCTGCAGCCGGCTCTTGTCGTTCACCAGCTCGTGTTTGGTCAGGAACGCGTCGGCGTCGTCGAGCAGCCACAGTTCGAGCACGTCGGTGGCGGCCGCCAGGCCACCGTCCAGGTAGACCGCACCGATGACGGCCTCGACCGCGTCGGCCAGGATGCTCGCGCGCCGTCGTCCCCCGGTGGCGGCCTCGCCCCGGCTCATCAGGATATGTTCGCCCAGCTCGAAGCGACCCGCCACCCGCGAGAGGTGTTCGCCGCAGACGAGCTTGGACTTCATCTTGGTGAGGTCCCCTTCCTCGAGCCGCGGGTAGTGGCGATAGAGGTAGGTATTGACCACCAGGCCGAGGACCGAGTCGCCGAGAAATTCGAGTCGTTCGTTGGACTCGATGCGCCCGCCGCCCCGGTAGTGGGTGTGGGAGCGGTGGACCAGGGCGAGTCGCAGCATCTGCTGGTCCTGGAAGGTATATTGCAGCTTCGCCTGGACCGCGGCCAGGGCGCGCGTCTCGGCTTCCTCGTCCAGGGCCGGATGCACGGTGTCCCTGCGGTTGACGCCCTGCGTCACGGCGGCTAGAAGTCGCTTCCAGAACCCCATGTAGGGCGGCTCCCCCTTCGGGCTGCCTCAGCCTCGCCAGCGACGCAGGCAGAGAGAGACGTTGTGGCCCCCGAATCCGAACGAGTTGGACAGGGCCACGTCCACCTCGCGGTCCACCGCCTCGTTGGGACAGCAGAACAGGTCGCACTCGGGGTCGGGCGTCTCGTAGTTGATGGTCGGCGGCAGCCTGCCCTCGCGCAGCGCCAGCGCCGTGATCGCCGTCTCGATGCCCCCGGCCGCCCCCAGAAGATGGCCGGTCATCGACTTGGTCGAGGAAACGGCCAATTCGCCGGTGTGATCGCCGAAGAGATCCCTGATGGCCTTGGCCTCGATCTTGTCGTTGAAGGGGGTCGAGGTGCCGTGGGCGTTGATGTAGCCCACGTCCGTGGGCGCCAAGCCGGCGCCGGCCACGGCCATGCGCATGGCGTTGCGCATGCCGTTCCCCTCGTTCTCGGGCTGGGTCATGTGGTAGGCGTCGCCGGTCACGCCGTAGCCGGCGACCTCGGCGATGATCTCCGCGCCGCGGGCCACCGCCCGCCCGGCTTCCTCCAGCACGACGATGCCGGCGCCCTCCCCCAGCACGAAGCCGTCGCGATCGGCGTCGAAGGGGCGGCTCGCCCGCAGGGGGTCGTCGTTGCGCGTCGAGAGAGCCTTCATGTTGGCGAAACCGGCCAGGGCCATGGGGCTCACGGTCGCTTCGGCGCCGCCGGTGACCATCAGGTCCGCGTCGCCCAGCATGATGTGCATGGACGAGGCGGCCACCGCGTGCCCGGCCGAGGCGCAGGCGGAGACCGTGGCGTAGTTGGGGCCCCGGTAGCCGAAGCGGATCGAGACCAGCCCGGTGGCCATGTCCGCGATCATCATGGGAATGAACAGCGGCGAGACGCGCGACGGCCCCCGCGCCACCAGCCGGCCGTGCTGTTCCTCGAAGGTGAGCATGCCGCCGATGCCGGAGCCGATCAGCACGCCCGCCCGCTCGGGATCCAGCTCTCCCGGGGCGGCCTGGGCGACGGCCTCGTCGGCCGCGCAGACGGCGAACTGGGCGAAGCGGTCCGCCTTGCGGGCGTCCTTGGGATCCATCACCGAGGTCGGGTCGAAACCCTTGACCTCGGCGGCGAACTTTACCTTGTGGTCCGACACGTCGAAGGCCTCGATCGGGCCCACGCCGTTGCGACCGGCGAGCAGCGCCTCCCAGGACGCGTCGCGTGTGAGTCCCACGGGCGTGATCATGCCGAGCCCCGTGATGACTACCCTGCGTCGCTCCATCGGATACCTCCCAGCAAATGTAGACTGCCCCGGTCCCGGGCGGTTGCTCAGGACCGGGGACACCACCCGGCATCGGGTCATAGGCCGGCACGGCGGCAGGTTCAGTCCAGGTGCGTCTCCAGGTAGTCGATGGCGTCCTGGACCGTACGGAGCTTCTCCTGGTCCTCTTCGGGGATGGTGATGTTGAAGACCTCTTCCAGATCCATCACCAGCTCGACCGTATCGAGGGAATCCGCCCCCAGGTCGTCGGTGAACGAGGCCTCGGGGGTGATCTGCTCCGGGTTCACGGAGAGCTTACGCTCGATGATCTCGTACACCTTTTCCTGAATGGAACTCATGACTGACAGTCCCTCCTTGGGAATGTTCTCAAGTTACCATGCCGCCATCCACCACGATCGTCTGGCCCGTGATGTAGGCCGCATCTTCGGACAACAGGAAAGCGACGGCGGCCGCGACGTCCTCCGCCGCACCGAGCCGCTTCAACGGGATCGCCTTCAGCATGTCCGCCTTGACCTGCTCGGGCAGGTCGTGGGTCATGTCGGTGGCGATGAAGCCCGGAGCGACGGCGTTGCAGGTGATGGCCCGCCCGCCGAGCTCCTTGGCCACGGATTTCGTCATGGCGATCACGCCGGCCTTGCTGGCGGCGTAGTTGGCCTGGCCGGCGTTGCCGGAGAGGCCGATCACCGAGGCGATGTTGACGATCCTGCCGATTTTCTGGCGCATCATAAGAGGCGCCACGGCCTTTGTAAAGTAGAAGGTGCCCGTGAGGTTCACGTCCAGAACCTGTTGCCACGCTTCGGGCTGCATCCTCAGGAGGAGTCCGTCGCGGGTGATGCCGGCGTTGTTCACGACCCCGTAGACGGGTCCCAGCTCCGCCGCGGCCTTCTCGACCATGGCCTGGACCGAGTCCCAGTCGGCCACGTTGCCGGCCAGGGCCAGGTATTTGCCGCTCCCCGGCAGGGATGCCGCGGCCTCGGCCACCGTCTCCTCCATGATATCCACCAGCGCCAGGTCGTATCCCCGGTCCGCCAGGGTGCGGGCGATGGACAGGCCGATGCCGCGCCCCGCTCCCGTGATGATCACGGCCTTGTCGTTCATCCGTCTCTCCTTGGTCGCGGAACGCGTCCGCCGTCCGGGCCGATTCTGTCGAAGCGAGGCATTATGCCAGCAACTCCGAGAGCCTGTCCAGCACCGTGTCGAGGTCCTCGGCAGTGCCCACGGGCAGGAACGTGACGTCCGGATGCTCCCGCCTGGCGAGGTTGCTCAGCACCCGCCCCGGTCCCACTTCCAGGACCACGCGCGGCGTCTCACCGGTCGCGGCCCCGGAGGCGATGACCTCCAGGCCTGCGTGCCACAGGACGGGCGAGGTCAGCTGGCGCCGGAAGCCCTCCTTGAGGGTCGGTCCGTCGCCGACGGGGTCCGCGGTGACGTTGGCCACCAGGGGGGCGTCGGGATCGGCGACCTCGACCATGTCGAGGTGCTTCGCGAAATCGGCTGCGGCCCCTTCGAGCAGGGGCGAGTGGAAGGCGCCGCTGACGTTCAGGCGGATCGCCCGCTTGGCGCCGGCCTCCTTCAGCGCCGCGCAGGCGGCCTCGACGGCCGCCACCTCGCCGGAGATCGCGACCTGGGTCGAGGAATTGTGGTTGGCCAGCACGACGACGCCCGCGTCGGCGGCGACCCGCGCGCAGACCGCCGCGACCTCGTCGCCCGGCAGGCCCATCACCGCGGCCATGGTCCCCGGCCTCGCCGCTCCCGCGGCGAACATCAGCTCGCCGCGCCGGCGCACCAGGCGCAGGCCGTCGGCGGGCTGCAGGGCGCCGAGGGCCACCGCGGCGGAGAACTCGCCCAGGGAGTGGCCCGCGGCCACGCTGGGCAGGACGCCCTTCTCGCGCAGCTCCAGCGCCACGGCGACCGAGTGGGCCAGGATGGCGGGCTGCGCGTTCCAGGTCTCGGTGAGCGTCTCGGCCGGCCCCTCGAACATCAGCGAGGTCAGGGGGTGCGCGAGGATCCCGTCGACCTCGGCGAGAAAACGAGCGCCGGGACCGTCGCCGCCGGCGAGGTCGGCGGCCATGCCCACGGCCTGCGAGGCCTGTCCCGGGAATATCATCGGCAGCCTGTACATGCGGTTCCTCCGGCGGGTAGGGTCAGGACGCGGCGCCCAGGCGCTCGCGCAGGCGTGCGGGCATGTCGGCGGCGGCGAGTCGCGAGGCGATGAGCAGGGCGTTGGTGACGGCACGGGGCGAGCTGGCGCCGTGCCCGATGATGATCGAGCCGCGCACGCCCAGCAGCAGCGCGCCGCCGGTCGAGGCGTAGTCCAGGCGGTTGAGCAGGCCGCCCAGGCCCGAGGAGCCGGCCCCCGCGGAATCCGCCGGGACGCTGTCCCGGTAGGCCCGGTACAGGAAGGCGCCGAAGCCCTCCACCAGTTTGAGCACCATGTTGCCCGTGAAGCCGTCCGTGACGATGACGTCGGCCGCGCCGAAGAGCAGCTGGCGCCCCTCCACGTTGCCCGTGAAATTGAGGTCCGAGGCGGCGAGCAGGGCGTGGGCGGCGATGGTCAGCTCGCTGCCCTTGCTGGACTCCTCGCCGATGTTGAGCAGGCCGACGCGCGGCGACGCGATGTCGTGGAGCTCGCGGGCGTAGATGTCGCCCATCACGGCGGAGGTGTACCGGTGCTGTGCCGTGCACTGGACGTTCGCCCCCGCGGCGAGCATCAGGCAGCGTCCGTCGCAGGCGGGGGTCAGCGGGGCGATGGCGGGCCGGTCTCCGCCCCCGCGGCGGCCCACCCGCAGCCCGCGGCCCGCC
>JACKQG010008236.1_pt1 | contig 10227 bp, 6 predicted proteins | sample 8237621 | NCBI WGS metagenome assembly JACKQG01 (sample SAMN15677084, study PRJNA649215) | marine metagenome | biome: marine; feature: Black Sea; material: saline water; isolation source: suspended particulate matter (SPM) from the Black Sea western gyre | collected 2013-06-09/2013-06-10 | depth...
TATGAGGCGATGCGAACCGGCACTGCCGGCTCATCAGTTCTAGGAACATTCCACGCAGATTCAGCCCAGTCCGTAATGGAGCGAGTTGTAAATGACATTGGAATCTCCCCCGTATCCTTCCAAGCGACTGATGTAGTGGTTATAGCAGGTCTGTCAAAACCTCTAGGTCAGCAGAAACAGTTACGGCGCACAACACAGGTTGCAGAGACATATAAGGTCAATGAGGCTGGAGATGGAGAGGAGTTGCAAATTGGTTTCCAAGACCTATTAACCTACGACCCTAAATTAGACCAACTGGTTGCCACACCAATTCTGTGGGATTCTCATAGCAAGAGCGGCTCAAGTCAGAAGATAGCTAAAATCGCCAAGGAGCAGAATGTTGAGTATGTCGCCGCTCTGAGGAACATCGGAACTAGGGCGATAATCCGCAAGATACTCGTTGAAGGATGTACGATGACCGAACAGGATTTGACATCTCCAGAGTGGTTGGTTCAGGCGAATAACAAGTTTTGGGGCATCGGCTCAGCAATCGTTGAGCGCGATGGTGCTTTGAGTCACGGCAAATTGCTGGAGGAGTGGCTATCCTGGTTTAGAAGTGAGGCCCCTGATGTTGACCTTTCAACAATTGATTGCACATTTTCAGGCGTGGGACTAAATGGATTAACAAATGATTAATGGGGTATGTGTAAATGGCTTTGAATGAGCATCCATACTCACGGTTTTGCGCCGCATCCTCAAAATTCCTCGCACCTATTTTCCCCCCTGAATGGCGAAAGGAACAGGACGAGGAGGGGGCTAGTGAAGAATTGCAAGATTCACTGAGATTCACCGGTTTAGACTTATTGCCACATCAAGTTTCCATGGGTGGATGGGCTGCGGTATTTCTCTCACTTGGAGTAGGAATCATTTGGACTGTTGTCCTTCTGTTGTTCTCTAATTCTTCACCGACTTTTCCATTTTCATCCGTAATGTTCTATGGGATAATCCCCTCGTTTTTACTTCCATTGATATTGATGGGGTGGGTTGTGAATTATCCGAAGGTACTCGCCCGACGGCAGCGAACAGCGACACTAGGGCGCCTTCCAGAGGTAATTAATTACATGGCAATGTCAATGCGTTTGAATCCATCTCTTGACCGTGCCGTTGAATTCGCCGCAGATAATGTAGGTGAGCCTTTAGGCTCTAGTCTGCGCAAAGTTCTGTGGAGTGTGTATATGCGTGAGCACGACACAATCGAGCAGGCGTTCCTTGCGTTTGCTGAAGAGTGGGGCAGTGAAGAGGACTTTGAGGAGTTCAAACGGGCGCTTTACGGTGTGCGCGCATCGCAACTAGAGAGCACGGATGAGGGGAGAGAACGGGCGTTGGACAAGGCATCTGAGACCATTACTATCGGGACTCGTCAGAGGATTGAAGAGTATGCTAACTCACTTTCAGGCCCCTCAATGGTAATATTCGGTGTGGGGGTGATGCTACCATTGATCTTAGGTGCGATGCTCCCTCTCTCTTCAATGATGTCTGGCGGTGGAGGTGTTGGTCTGTTTGAGATGATAATCATTTTTGATGTGATTTTCCCACTTGTCACCCTCATTTACTCATGGAATGTTCTCGGTAATCGGCCTGGAACATCCCCTCCCCCAATAATTCCCGATGAGCGCTCTAAAAAGGCCCGCATGGCAGCAATCAGTGTAGCCGTAGTTAGTGGTTTAACCATGCTATCACTCGCCATTCTAAAATGGATTCAAGGAAGTGGAATAGATGATGAAGAATTGTTCTCATCCTCAAGATATTCATTCGCATTGATGTTATTATTCGTTCCTGCAATCCCAATTTCTATTCTACTTCTCTCCGGCTCAATTCCTAGAATGAAACGGCGAAAAGATGTTTTAGGGATTGAGACAGAATTTCCCGATGCACTATTCCAATTGGGGAGTAGAATTGCAGAGGGGAAACCAGTTGAGAGGGCGATAAAGGATGTCGGGAAAGCATTTGGTGACGAATCTCCAACTGGCCGTCTATTCAATCATTTGAGCCATGTTCTTCTGATCACGAGTTCCTCTCTCAAGGAGGCCCTTTTTGGACCCGAAGGAGTTCTGAGGAGCCACCCTTCGCGCACCGTCAGGGCGACGATGAGTACGGTAGTGGAAGTGTCAGGAAAGGATTCCCTAACCGCTGGTCGAACGATTATGGGGGTTTCAAACTATCTAAGGGAATTGCGTTCTGTCGAGAAAGATGTTCGAATCAAACTTGGAGATACAATGGGGATGATGGAGGTCACTGGTCGGATATTCGCCCCACTCGTGCTGGGTGTGACTGGTGCTATTTTTTTCCTTGTCGCTGGGATCGCGGGTGATATATCATTCAGTGCGGGAGTGTCTAACGAACCGGCGAGTGGTTCGGGTGCAGAAGAGGTTGAGCAATTGGCATTTGAAGCGTGGGAATTCATTTTAATTCTCGGTATCTATCTATGCTCCTTGGTTGCTATAACATCTTACTTCACCGCAGGCATCAAATCAGGCGAAGATTGGCTTGAACGACGCCATGCCCTCGGCGTCTCTCTTGTGATGGCTGTTTTCGTGTTCAGTTTGACCGCTTGGTTTGCTCAGTCGATGATAGGTGGTTGATAGATGCGATACAGACGATTCACCAACGACTCACTAGTTGCTGACGATTCAGCGATTCTCGGCTGGCCCCTAAACATTTCTATAGCGATGATGATTTTGATGTTATCTATCCCGCTGGTCTATGGGGGTATGCGCACCTACAATGTCAACGCTGCCGCCTCTGAAGTTGAGGCCCAAACGTCCCTTCTGTTTCAGGTGGCTGAAGTGGTTTATTTGAGTGAGGAAAACGGCCCCGCGGCAGAGATGCCAGTCACACTTGCGTTCTCTAATCGCCCGATGGCTGACCTAGAATGGGTTCGAATTGGCGCAGACATTTCAGGTTCAAATTCAGGTAAATCCTTTTACATAGATTATTTTCTCTCCGGCTCAATGCACTTCGTGCTGAAAGATGGCGTATCAATTCCGCTGATGGCAGATAACAATGCAGGCGGAGAGCAAGGTGAAATGATGTTGGCTCCAGGTCTTCATAAACTTCGGCTAGTTCTAGTCGTAGCGACCAATGATGCTTCTGAGACCCTCCCTGCCTGCTCTGATGCGGCTGGCACTGACAGCCGCTTCGTCTGTCTTCAGGAGGTTCCGTGATGATTGATTTTCTTTCTTCAAAACTGGGTCTGCTGGTTGCAGGCATGTTGATGCTCGGCATGATTGGCGGGCTGGTGAATGTCATTCAGGAAGCAGGAGAGCAAAAGGCGTATGACCGAGTTGCGGACGACCTTGCTAGCACTTTGTCTAATGTTGCATCAACGCCGGGAGAAATGACGGTGAAATTGGTGTTTGAGAGAGATATGAGCCAAAACTTAGGTATTCACTTCCCACAATATATCTCTGGTTCTGCCTATGTCATCCACCTTTACACTGACACTGTCATACTCTATGATACCGATGGTAATGCACGTGCGATGGCTAACATTGCTGGCGCAATGCATGGCTGGGATGAGTGTTCATCGTCCTCAAGCGTCGGGCTCTCTTCCAGCGATGTTGAGGCTTGTGACGCCGCCGTACCGTGGGTGTTTTCTTCAACTGAAGACCCATTGTTCTTAGATTTGACTAATAAGAAATATATTGTTGACAGCGAGGAGATTCTGTTGACCTTTTTGCATGCCGGAGAACCGATGGAGGAATAAGAATGAGAAGAAATGAAATGCGAGATGATATTGATGCAAGAATGCCCTTTTCGGTAATCGCCGTGTTATTGCTGTTGGGCACTCTATTCGCTGGCATCGCCTACCGCGAGATGTCAAGGGAATCGATTGAGACACACCGGGGAGAATTAGAGGTTGAATTTGTTGAAGAGGTGACAGAATCAACGCAATTGGTTCTGCAAATGCAGGCCAAGGCGCTTGCCATGAGGGCGATAGTTGATGGGGATGACGGAGTGAATGAAGCGGATAATGCCGCCATTGCCGCTGATTTTTCAGAGCGGTTTATCGCTCTGGTTGAGATGGAATATAATGAAACCAATCCTATGGATTTGAGTGGCTACGAAATTAGCATCGTCCCAGATTCTCTTGTTATCGAATTGGTTAGCAACCCGGAAGCGACACAGATGAACACTTGGGATTATTCATCTGACCAAACAGAGTCTGATGAGGTCACCAGTTCAGACCACTTTTCAGGTACGGATGAAGATTCGCTCAATCAGGTGCTTGCTTCAGGTAGTGGTGATGAGGACCATATTTGGAGGACCAGTAACACCTCTGCGTTCTACCGTCTCAACGGGGCTGCTGACCTGCGAATTGTCTCTGAATCAACTGGCACACAATATTCGAGAACAGTTCTTATCCAGTCAGATGTTGAAGTTCCAAACCTTCTAGTGGATTCTCGTAGTCGGCGCCTAACCAATTCCCTAACCGACCCTGAGGATGGATTAGCTAGAATAGTCAGAGATATTCTAACCACCTTAGCCCAACATCGCGCCCTAATCGGATGGGCTGCATGGGACGAAGACCCGAACAACATTAACACATCACAGACTGTTGAGAATCTATTTTCCGCCGAAGAGGTTGAACTAGCCGTCAATCTCGGACTGATTCTCTTGGTCGCCAAGGAGTGGCGCATACTGGATTTGGAGGCAATCACAAGTTTGGAGTCGGACCTCGGAGGATTGGCCGGCTCTTCAGCCTCACTTGGCACACTTGTTTCTCACTATGCGAGCAGTGGAAATGTGAAGCCCGCCCTTCTAGTGGCTGTCTGGGAGGGGTTGCTTCCTGTTGCGGAGGGTGAATCAGGGGATACCGAAATGGGAATTGGTGCGATATTAGAGCGCATCATCAATACGGTCATTGACTATTACGTTACGGTGGTAGTTGCAGAATTCAATATTATTTTCAACGATCTGTCCGAGATAATTGAAGATGAAGAGAGTGGTAAGAATTGGCTGGATTCAGTTTGGGAGGCGTTGACCGGAAGTTCAGGCGATTCATCACGACCGAGTGGTGTGGAGGCGTTTCAACATTTCACAATCAGCACCATTGAATTAGCCGATGAAGAGGGTTTGATGGATAGTGATGATATTCTTAGACAGCCATTATTGGGCCTAGGAGACCCTACCCTAATCCTTCTCGCTGGCGGTTCCCCAGACAACACCGAGACGCCCAAAACAATTCCCTTTAGTTACCCTTCTGACTACCGCGTGGGAAATACTTGGTGGGAGAGCGATGGAACCTGTGGAAGTGGACAAAACCCACCTACAAGATGGCGGGGATATCAGCATCGAGCGGTACTTAGCAGTGGACCCAGCAGTGTTGAAATCACCTTCTTGACTCAGGATGCATTCGATGAATCCAAGGATGCTGTCTGGCGTACGGCTGCTGGTGATTTCATTGACGCGGTCCGCACCGACACGGTGAATAGCCTGGAGGCGAAGATTACCGACACGATAACTTCATTCGCTGACACCATCAGTTCTGAACTTGCAACAGGCGCCGGCGATTTGGTTCCCACAGTTGATGATTGGAGCGATGTGGTCGATTGGATTTCAGGTGAACACCCAGAACTTCAATTGATTCAACACATTGAGCAGATGATTGACCAACTAGTTGAGTACCTCAAGGACCAAGTTGACGCTCTGCGGACATATCTAGTGAATCCAATTCACGAGCATCTCTCAGAAATCTATGAACGAATTATTGATTTTTTTTCAAACAGTGTACATGAACAATTGACTGGATGGTCAGCCCAAAGGATGACCATCAGGACCTCAGCACAAAATGACTTGATTTCTAGAACTTCATTTCAACCAGTTGAAATAGATTCGAATTGTGAAGGGGCTGGGAACTCTAACTCAAAGCCATCGCCATCCCAACTCACATCCGAACTGTCGTCAGGAAGCCATGACTCAAATCTATGGAATCCTAATTTGTTCAATCGGATAGAGTCAGAGCATGATGCGCTTCAAGCGTTTGATATTAACCAACTCAGATTGGTAGCAGGTTTGTGGCAACCGGGTACAGGCGAGGAGGTACATGAGACGACCATCGGCGGTCAGGTAGATGAACTGATATTCGGAACGGTAGGTGATGGAGAGGTGAATTTCATTTCACTCATCTATGATGCGGCAAAGAGTCTGACAACTGCGATGCAGGTTACCAGCGAGTTCTCAAATCTTCCCCAAGACCTCGCTATTAGTGCTGGCACCCCGTTTGAATTGTGGAGTGGAGACTACCAGGACGCCCTCGCCGGTGGAGCGGTTCACAGCCTCTCATTCCAGTTGCAAGGCTCATCAAATCTGAGGTTGCCGAATGCTCAGATTCACACTACTGCCGACTTTACAGCAAATGATGCAGATACAGCACGGGCGAGCAACGAGGATTCTCTCCACATCATCTTCGGGGATGCGGTTGGGTCCCATTTTTTCAATGGAGATGCATCACAAGCCTATGAAGCGACTTTACCAGTGAGCGTGATTGGACACAAGAACATCTACATTGAGAGTGTGGGTGGATTCTTGCAACGTGAGAATTCACTAGACTCGGTTCAACGAACTCTCTCAATAGACATTGATATTGCCTTGCAAATATCCGTCCAGACCGCCTGGCCCCTTTACGAAGATGATGGGAGCGAGGGAATATTGTACTTTGAAGGTCACGACCCTTACGACTCTGATGACGATGGCGAGGCGACTAGTGAATTGAAAAGCGAAATGAAAAATGCCTACAAACTGGTTAAGGACGCTTTAGACTTCATTTCTGAATTTGTCAAGGACCCATTGGGTGTTCTGACCGAGTTGGTGAAGGAGGTCCTCCAGAAGTTGATGATTGCACTCAAAGAGGCACTTATTCAATTCGTACAAGAAAAAATATCTGATATGGTGGAGAATGCGCGGGAGTCTTGGAAGAATAACACTTTCTACAAGTTCAGTTTATTCGGACTAAATTTCAACATCTGCTTCCCGTTAAACCCGAATTACCACCCCTCCGATTCATCCACCTCCACCGATTCATCCACCTCCACCGATGTAATTTGGCCAGATTGGTGTAGAAGCACGGTTCCAGATGGAACTGGAGACAATCCCGGTTCAGGCCACCCAGTGATGGTAATGGGTTCGATCTCATGGAGCGCCGGCTGGTTTCCCAAGCAGATAGGGAGCAATCAACCCAAAGATGTGATGTTTGATTGGGATGAATTTACTAGATTCTCAGTCTATCTCACCCCTCACAAAGAGGTAAGTGAAGGTGCATATGAAGATGAAGTGAGTGCAGGTGACGGTTTTGTTTGGGATACGGGTGTAAAGAAGTGCCGTAACCAAGGTGACAGGAAGTTCGTGGCTTCTGATAAATGCCTCAGTAATGATGAGGGCAGTTACACCATCATAGTACAGATTGAGCGGGTCAGGGTAGACTCACGCACAAACATCATAATTGACCCATTGCAGACCAGTTCTAACCATTGGCTTCTCTTAGATTACATCAAGTATCCAAGTGGCAATAATGATGGATTGAGAATTCATCTTGAAGCGCCTTTTGAAACCGATTACGAGGTAGCAAGAATCAGCACCGCAGATATTCCAGTCGTGGGTGATAGATTGAAGAGCATACCCGTAGGCCCTACTGGCTTGGCTATCGGGTTTGAGGCTGGATTTGAGATACGCTACCGAACCGATATTGGTTCTAGGCGCGCCGCTCTGATGCTGGATGCGGTTGACCTCAACCACAACCCCGCTGACCTCAACCCCGCTGGCGGTACATCCTCATGGATGCGGCTCTACAACCCCAACGCCGCTAGAATTTCGGTCAACCCGGGAGAAAACCCAGACTACTATGTGTGCATTGTCGGCGCTATTGATGCTTGCGAGGATATCTCCTCAATGACTGGGATTAATGGTGAGTCAACAGCAATATACCAGTTGAATGATTGGAGCCTTGGAGATTTGGGAAATGGCCTTGGAGATATGGGGGCCAATTCTCAGGTGCGTTTGATTCTATATCGCGATAATCAGCCGGTTGATGACACCGGGTGGTTCGATGACGCCTCGCCAGGGCCACGCCATCACCACAAACAGACTACCGGGGGTGCTAGTTGGACGGACTCATCGGGAGGTCCGACAGGAGACCCACCCCCAGCAATCAGTAGTGTTAATAACAAAACGATTCAGACGAAGATTGCAGATGGTAACTTCGGGGATGCTGTACTACTATTGCTATGGGATTCAATGGACAAAACATACCAAGAGATGGCGGATGAACTGACTCTTGACCTTGAAGGAGCAATAGAATATGTCAAGAGAATGGTTGACCGATTTCTCCGCGAACTTCTTGGTATCATAGGTCTCGGTGTGGTCGATGTAACACTCTTCATTGAGGGTTTTCTTACTACTGTGGCAGGTGGTCCGCAAGCCGGCCTCAGACTGGCGTTCACGATAGATGGGCAGGCGTTGACCACCGTCCTGCAATGGTTGATGGGATACATCGGCTACTACATGCAGCACATCGGTGATGACACTGCTCAGTCACCACCTTTCCCCGAGCGAGTGGTCGCTGGACTTTGGGTGTCCGCCGACCTGTTTGCTGGCACTGATTCTTCGCGGATCGGCGTGCAGTTCAAGGCGAACGTTCCGCTCTTCCAATCTGCCGATAACCGGGTATTTGAATGGCGAATACACTTCGGTGTCTATGAGTTCACCAAGAACACGGGAGATAAAGGATGGACAGAGGAGTGGTGGTTCCATGGCACAATTGAGCCGATAACCTCGCCATCCAACAGTTGACGGGTCTCTAATGGGGGTTAAATCTGGATGTTTGGGCAAGACCGGCTAACTAGTGATGAATCTGCTATAGTCGGTGTGCAAGAGGACTTGATAGCACTCTCAGTGGTAATCATTACTTTCAGTCTGTTCATAGCGACAATTTTCAATTCGTTACTCTGGGCCGACGCAGTCGATGAGAGGATGGAATTTGCTGAAGTGGCACCTAGGGTGGCTTCCCAACTCGCATTGGATGAGAAGTTGAGATACGAAGAGGGCGAACCTGGATTATTGGAGACCGATTCACTTATTCAGTTCGCCCGAACCCAATGTCTGCAAAATGTGTGTGAAGAAAATCGGACAGAATTTATTCTAGACCATGCCTTGCTAGAAATGAGTTACAACATAACCATCGGGGTAATCCAGACTCCCAACAATGGAATCCTGACCACCGGTTTGCTCGGAGCAGAAGGTGCATTTACCACTGTCAGTTGGGGTGATGACCCATCAGGTGGGGAAGGGGTACAGAACGCTGAACAGGTCCATTCCGCACGCAGAGTGGTCAATATTGTTGACGCGGGAAGTCCAGAACGAATCACAGCAGGATATGTATTAGTGGTGGTTTGGAGATGAGACGTTTGCGTAGAGGAAACAGGATGTGTGGGGGGATATCCTCCGATGAGGATGGGTTTGAAGCAGTCTTTGATGCGCTCTTGTTCCTAACAATTCTCGCCCTAGGGGCGGTCATGTTGCAGGCGTGGCTGGTGACTGGATTTGAGGACCAAGAAGTTGAACAGATTGCAAACTACTCATCTGAGGCTAGAGACAGCATGGAGGTGTTCATGAGAACATGGGTTTCCTATGATTATGGTGGTACATCCCCTCTCCAAGGAGATGTTGCTGGAGTGATCACGGAGGCCATTTACCTAGATGGCATTGGTATAGGGATTGGACCGTTTGAGGAGACTATGAACGAACTTCTGCGTGATATTGTATCTCCATACTATGATTTCAGTTTCACCGCAGTTATTGATGGGAATGAGGTACTCCATATCGGCGGGGAGGCACCGGGCGTGGACTGTTTAGACCATGTCTGTGCCCCTGTAATCCATGCAAGGGGGAATTGGGACATGCCGGCAACGGGAAGGGTGGATGAAATGGTTGAGTTTGATTTTGCCATCTGGTTCTCTTAAGGAGAAATACTCAAGACTTTGATTGTCCAACAGCATTTGCTCCCAATAGAGTGACAAATCCCATCAACATTGCGAACAAGATAAAGTGGTTCTCCCACGCGTTGGTCATCAATCTCCATGTACCGAGCAGAAGTAAGCCGATGGCTGAAGACAATCCGTAGAAAAAAATCAATGTACCATATCCAGTCGCATCATCAATAATTTCCAAAAGTGGGGCTAGATTATTTTTCAA
>JACKQG010008237.1_pt1 | contig 10226 bp, 11 predicted proteins | sample 8237621 | NCBI WGS metagenome assembly JACKQG01 (sample SAMN15677084, study PRJNA649215) | marine metagenome | biome: marine; feature: Black Sea; material: saline water; isolation source: suspended particulate matter (SPM) from the Black Sea western gyre | collected 2013-06-09/2013-06-10 | depth...
TCTGTTTAACCTCATATACAAACCTCCTTGTGAATCTTGGTAATTGCGGGCCCGGTTATCCGAACCCAATTACAACTGTTTCACTACTTCACTTCTTTGGAGCCTCCAAGCCTCACGGCCCTTCACCTCCGACTAACCTACTACTCGTACCACTTTGTAAAAACTTTCGAACTCTAAAAAAAACACAACAACTTATAAAATCTTAAAAAACTAACGCGCTAAAAACCGCGCCAAATGGCATTAAAACAGACATCGAGATAAAAAAACTAACCGCTCCCTTTATGAAAACTTCTCCGCAAACATCGTGGATATTAAGGGGCGAATCGTGTTTTTAATTCTCATATTCTGACCTGTATTTCGAATCAAACCTTCTGCCCTTTTTCATAGATGAGGCCATTTATATGGAATTTCAAGCCTAATGTCAAGATAATATGCGCAATAATAAATAGAAAAAATGACAGACGATTATGATTTAAATCTCTCCATGAATTTAGACCCTAAAAATGGACATTTCAAGCAATTTAAAACAAATAAATTACACAAACCAAAATCCATAAAACCCCTTATATTCAAAGAGTTTTTATGCCTTATACCCACACATATTGTTACAGTTAATTTCCATATAACATGCGATAGCTATCGGTATTTCATACTTTTTAAATTTAGGAAAAATATGAATTTTTATTCTGTTTTTGTTCTCTAACCAAATGGGCAGTAAAATACCCCCGGCAACGGGGAAAAGGACAAAAAGCCCTCAACCCAGTTTTCACATTCGCTCATAACTTTTTACACCCGTTCTTACATTTAAAAATTATAAGAAAATCGTTCGTTATAAATGATTTGCCTTTTTTTGTTTTGTCGATATAATCCTGCTTTTTCTGGCAGGGCTTACTTATTGATGCTTACCTACACTTATGAAAAAAAATCGTATCGCTCTTTATCCGGGAACTTTTGATCCGGTTACTTTTGGCCACATTGATATTATGCGCCGGGCCATGAAGCTCTTTGACCGGCTCATCGTCGCCGTTGCGCTGAACCCGAACAAGCATCCTTTATTTTCTCTGGAAGAGCGGGTGAAGTTTATTAAAAGTGCCACAAAAAAATTCAGCAAGATTGAGGTCATTCCTTTTGATAATCTATTAATCTCGCTGGCACATTCAAAAAAAGCTTCTGTGGTGATAAAGGGACTGCGGGCCATCACTGATTTTGAGTTTGAATTGCAGATGGGTCTGATGAACCGAACACTCGATGAGTCTATCGAAACTTTATTTATGATTCCCAGCCAGGAATATTCTTTTCTAAGTTCCAATCTGGTCAAGGAGATCGCTCGGCACGGAGGCGATGTTTCAAAACTTGTACCCCGTGATGTGATCAAGGAGTTGAAAAAAATTACTTTATGAAATTTTCCCAACGCATTCAAAACGTCAACCCTTCAATGACACTAGCCATTGATGCCAAGGCTAAGGAAATGAAAGCCCGTGGCGAAGATGTCATCGGCTTCGGGACTGGCGAGCCCGATTTCAATACCCCTGAGCGCATCAAGCAGGCCGGCATCCGGGCAATAGAAAATAACGAGACCCGCTACACCCCTGCGGGTGGGAGTGATCTTCTCAAAGAAGCCATCATCACCAAACTGCAACGGGACAACGGACTGGGTTATGAAAAAAACCAGATCCTCTCTTCGTGTGGAGCTAAACACTCCTTTTATAATTTAGCCCAGGTGCTTTGGCAGGCAGGAGATGAAGTCATTATCCCGGCTCCGTACTGGGTTTCTTTTCCTGACATGGTGACCCTTTCTGGAGCCAAGCCCGTCATCATCTATGCCGGAGTTGAACAGGGTTTTAAAATCACTGCCGAACAAATTGACAATGCGGTCACGCCTAATACGAGAGCGATTGTTATCAACTCGCCTTCCAATCCTACCGGCTCCGCTTATAACAAGGATGAACTGGAAAAGTTAGCGGAGTGCGCTTTGCGGCACAATCTATTGATCATCTCGGATGAAATTTATGAGCAGATCGTGTTCGATGGATTCCATCACACCAGCATTGCGTCCATAAGCAAGGAAGTGCAAAATCAGTGCGTGGTGATCAATGGGGTTTCTAAAAGCTACGCGATGACGGGCTGGAGGATCGGCTACATAGCCGCCGGAGATCCCGAGATTGTAAAACAAGTCAGCAAGTTACAGGGACAAAGCACATCCAACCCCTGCTCCGTGTCACAAGCCGCCAGCATCGAAGCCCTGATCGGCCCTCTGGATGAAGTTCATGAAATGGTCCGTGAATTTGAAAAACGCCGGGATATCGTTGTGGAACGCTTGACACAAATTCCTGGAGTCTCCTGCAATAAACCGACAGGCTCGTTTTATTCCTTTCCAGATTTTTCCGGCGTCTACGGCAAGAAGGATATGAACGGCAAGGTATTGGAGGGGTCGTTAGACTTTACCGACTATCTGCTATCGGCAGAGAAGGTCGCCATCGTTCCCGGAATAGCTTTCGGAGCAGATGCGCACGCACGCCTGTCTTTTGCCACTTCGCTGGAAAAAATTGAGGCGGGAGTTCAACGAATAAAAGACGCTATCAATAAGTTAACAGAATAACCCGGAGCACCCAACACCTCCCTCGCATAAAATTCTTCCTTAGCTTTCATGCCGGGGTGCTAGAGGATCGGGTCGCCAGATGCTTTAGGCTCAATAACCACATCGTCTTCTTTTAAGCTATCTTTATGGTCCTTGATTCTTTCCTCAATCTTGGGCCGGCAGCGTTTGGCTTTGCAATTGCCCGTTCCCACGCCGATTGCTCTTCTCAAAGCTTCAAAGGTCAACAACCCTCCCTGAATAGCGGAAGTAATTGTTCCCGCCTTGATGCTTCGACAAAGGCAAACCTTTTTAAGGTTATCTAAAAACTGTTTTTTTGTTTCCAAAATATATAAGGTTCCAGCTATGATCCTTAAGCTGGATAGTTTAATTGTAAAAATACATTCTAATTAAGGAACCAATTTAAAAATTGATTTGTTAAAGTACTGTTAAAGTTTTGGTTTAACAAAACATGACATCGCACCTTAACTTCCACTCTCTAATATAGACCAGTATTGGTGAAATTCCTAACTCTTAAAGAATCAGGCCCTCTTCTACTCTCCGCTCTCAGCGGGGTTCTTCTGGTTCTGATATTCCCGCGTTTCAATTTTGAAACTCTGGCCTGGTTTGCCTTCATCCCTCTTTTTTCGGCGATTGAAGCTAAAACCCCGCAACACGCGGCCTTGTCAGGATTCATCACCGGCATGGTTTTTTATACCTGGGGCTTGAGCTGGATCAACAACACCCTCATCAACTACGGAAACCTTCCTCAGGTTGTGAGTTTCATGGTTCTGGGGCTTTTAGCCGCCTACCTTTCATTCTATACGGCACTATTTTGTTATCTGATAAGAAGGGTCTGCAAAGATAACCGGGGGCTACTTTTCCTGTTTGCGCCGGTTCTCTGGACTGCGCTGGAATACATTCGCTCGACTCACTCCGAATACGGGTTTTCCTGGCTGGGGCTGGGCTATTCCCAATTCCAAGCCCTGCCTGTCATTCAAATGGCTGAGATCACCGGCGTGTATGGCATCTCCTGGCTCATCATGCTGGTCAATGTCGGGCTCTACCTGTCCTGGAAAGCATGGGGGCGGGGTTCGGGCACCAACATGGGAGCACGGTTTTTATCGGTCACAGTCCTTGTTCTGGCCCTCTGGGGTGGATATGGCGGCTTGGCACTAAACCGTGTGACCCAAGCCCCCAGTTTAACGGTCGCACTGATTCAGGGCAATGTTGAGCAGTTCATGAAATGGAACCCGGTTTACCAAAAAGTGGTCATGAGTAAATACCGCGAACTGACCCTCAAGGCCGCGCAATCAAAACCTCAACTGATTGTATGGCCGGAAACCGCCATGCCTTTTTTCTACAATCAACATGCGGCAGGCACCGAGTTCATTAAAGACCTGGCTCGACAAACACAAACCCCCATTCTATTCGGCAGTCCCTACCGAGAAAACAAAGGTGGAGACACTATCCACTACAACAGTGCCTACCTGGTGTCTGAATCCGGTACCACGCAAGGCCGTTACGATAAAATGCATCTGGTTCCGTTTGGCGAGTTCGTTCCCTTCCGAAAATTATTGTTCTTCGTGGAAAAAATGGTGGAGATGATCGGCGACTTCGGGCGTGGCAACGAGGCAACATTATTTGATGTGGCGGGACACAAGGCCGGGGTCTCAATCTGTTATGAAATGATATTTCCCGACCTGATGCGGCAAGCAGTGAAAAACGGCGCTCACTTTTTAATCAACATCACCAACGATGCCTGGTTCGGCAAGAGTGTGGCGAGCTACCAGCATATGAGCATGGGGGCATTGAGAGCAGTGGAAAATCGTGTGCCCATCGTTCGTGTGGCAAATACCGGGATTTCGGGAACCATCACGGCTAACGGCACTCTTCAGGATGAAACAGGACTTTTTGTCGAAGCGGCCAAGATCACACAAATCACCCCGCGCCAGGGAAGACTCACCTTTTATAGCGCCTATGGCGATGTCTTCAGTTGGCTGTGTCTGCTCGCAACGGGACTATTGGCGGTTGCATCCAGAAGAAAAATCAGCTGACAACCTACCGAGATAACTCTTTGCTGGCAAGTGAAAGCCTTTGCTAGTTGCCACCGGCCGCTGGGCCGGTAAGATGATTCAGCAATAACTCCACATTACGGTCGCCGGGTTGGGCGCTGATGAAGCCCTCGATATCGTCGGGACCGGCGCGGGCATCGCCATCAACATCTATTCTTGCCGCCAACACCATCGGGCCTTCAAATGCAGTTCCCGGCATCATGATGTCCTGCGGCCCTAATGTAAACTCATAGGGTAACTGGAGATCGGGGACACGCTTGACCGCAAGCGGTGGACCGCGCTTTACTCCTTCAGGGCGGGCAAAGATAAACAGGGTACCGTTTGTGGGGATCTTGCTCTGGAGTGCCTCGCTCACGCTGACCGTACCCTGTATGTTGTAGGCCTCTGCCTGGATCAGGTTATCCAGCACCAGCTGGACGCCTTTTTGCCCGCCAGTGATTTGTACTTTGCCTTCTACATCACCCGGACTTGATTTTCTGTTGCCATCCTGGTCGAGGCGTGCGGTCAGGTTCATGCTTCCTTCAAACTGGGTTCCCTCGATCATGGTGTGCAGTTGCCCAATCTCAAACTCAAAGGGGAACTCGAAAACACTGTGGCGTTTAACTGCCAAAGGAGGCCCGGCATCGACACCTTCTGGACGGGCAAAAATGAACAATCCAGCACTCGGACTCAAACTCACTTTCAACTCAGGGTCGAGCGCAATCGTGCCGGATACATCGTTGTCATGGATAGTGGGATCGGCCTTGCGGGCCAGTTCTTTTTTCAGGCTTTCGGGCAAGGGATGCTCTTTCAAGTCCCGGTCGCACCCTGAAACTAATATAATTATCAAAAAAAACCAAAATAACGCTAATCGTTTCAAAATCTTCCTCCGATAAGAAGTGCATACAAGCCGAAGAAATAAACCTTGGGCTGGGTGCTTGACATCTTAAGTTATAGATTTCATTAATACTATTAAGACCCAGTTCATAAATTTCATTCGGCCCAAAGGGCTGAAACCGACCTGTAGTGTTGATTCATCAACCGGGCGGAGGTGCCAAAATTTCATACCTCCAAACCGGGCAAACATCGCCCAGGTCGGCCTTAAGCTTGGAGTGTAACATGTTTCACGAAGTCAAAATATTTGATAAAAAGGGCAAAGTCAAAAAGGTTCTTTCCAGCAAAAATCTCAGCGCGGAGTACTGGAGCTCGTTTTTTAACAATCCGTTAACTGAAGCAAAGCAAAAAGGCAAGGGCCGCGGACAAAAACCGCAAAAAAGTGCAGATTGCGATGATGAAAACCTTGAGTGATCTCGCTGACTTTAATCTTTAGAGCCTATACAGTTTTTATTGGGATAATTTTGATTACTGGCTAACTCCTAATCCTCCACCAAGGTAGAGTTGGTACAATTGAAATTACCCCATACGTGGGAGGCGACTCCAGGAGGAATTGCCTCCCACGTGCCCCAAATTCTTTACCCCCGCTTTTCCCTCTATTTTTGATCGCTCCTAAAAATACAACGCGTTAGTCAAGTGCCCCCAAAAGATGCTATAACTCGTTATAACTAATCCAATATTATCTGAAGGTATTAATGAACCAAAAAAGAAAATTTTGATAACGGATGATGAGAAGTCCACCACTCTGCTTTTGACGGCAATATTAAACAAAGGTGGGTATCAGGTAGAAACTGCTCATAACAGCCATGATGCCATTTTAAAAATACATGAATTTCACCCTGATTTAATCACCTCAGACATCAATATGCCCGGACTCGATGGAGGTGCTTTATTACCTATTATTCGTGCGTGGAAACCCCATATTCCGGTTTTGGTAATTTCAGGAAGCATCGACCCCGATATTCAAAAGAAATGCTTTGATAAAGGAGCTTCCGGTTTCATTGCCAAACCTTTTGAAAAAACCTCATTGCTGGAACAAGTGCAAAAAATTCTCGCTGGCGAGGTTCCGGCATATGAAATTTCAGAAAGCATTATTAGTGAAGTGGAACTGGCAATAATAATTCTTGAAAGAGAAGGATTGATCACCAGAGAGCAATCAAAAGAAGAGCTTAATAAAGTAAAATCTATGCTGAAAAAATAACAACACCCCGACCATCACCTCACCCTTTTCCCATATTTTTGATGGCCCCCAAAACTCCTGGCACTTGACGAGCCTTGACCTGTTTCAATTCTGGAATATGAAAGTGGTGACTTAAAAAATGTTCCAGCGCCTGTGTGGATTTATTACGAATGCCGGGCCCGTGCTTCCATAAATATACAATCAAACCAAGTTGTGCCATCGTGGCAGGGCCACGCCCAGTGCTACGGGAGGGTGACGTAGCTTGACCTTTTGTATATTCACTTCCCCAGCCCAAACTTTTGAAATGATCGAGCAGTTCGTCAATCTGTTCATGGGAGAGATCCCGGGCAGAGGTTTCTCCAAACAGCACGTTCAAAACCCCGCGATACAATTGATCGGTCAGTTTTAAATCGCGTTTGGCAATATGAACTTTTGCAAGCTCGGTTCGACTCGGCCCGCCACTCAGCGTGGGGCCAGTTTGTAAAAGCTGTCTCTGGTTAGCTACAGTTTTTTTCGACATGCCGACATCCTCCAAAGTTCTTATCTAAAATATAAGTCGAAAAAAGGGAGCTGGCAACGGGGGATTGGTAAGCTATGAATTTAGAAGGAAAAACCTGATCAAACCTGACGGAAGTCTTTGCCCTGCAAGTGGACTTTCTTGCACATTTCCATCAGGCGGGAAAAAATGCGCGGGCCGATTTTTTCTTCCAGAGTGTAGCGGGTGCTGGCGCTGGAGAGCCCGGCTTTTTTATTATCTTCCCGACCGATTCCATTATCCAGCTTGTCTTTGAAGTTGGTGGTGACCAGTGTCACCTTGTCATCATCGTTGTAGCGGGTCGAGATGAAATGATCGAGAATGGTCAGTTCCCAATCCGTGTTCCTGCCTTTGGCCAACTCGTCGACCACCAATACCTTCACTCCCACATAAGGATTGATGAATTCGCCTTCCGAGATATCTTCTCCATAACCATGGCGGATGTCGCGCAGCAGTTCAAAAAAGTCGACAAACTTGCATTCGACACCATGTTTTAAAATCAGTTCCTTGATGATGGATACGGCAAGATGGGTTTTTCCCAAACCGGGTTCGCCCATGAAAATAAGACCCTGACTGTACTGGCCTTTCATCTGAATGAACTCTTTGATGAACGTACGTGATCGTGTTAAAGCGTCTTTCAACGATCTGTGCCGGAGCGTACCCACTTCATAGTTATCCAGACCCTCATGCACAAACTTTCCGGGAATTCCGGCGTGATTGAATATTTTTAATTTTTTGGAAAAATCGGCGCACTGGCATTCGCGGATTCGGGAAATGCCGTCTGCATCCTCCTGCAAAATTCTTCCTGTTCCCTGACAACTTTCGCAATCGAAACACTTGCACGCTTTGGCCTGAACTTTGCCTTTCACGTTGGACACGACATACTGGAGGTCGCGGCAGGTGCTGCAGTTTATCGCCAGTTTTGTTTTCATGACAGCGACCGTTCCATTTCTTCTTCAACAAATACTTTGAGATAGCTCAAACCTATTCGGGAAGATTGCCGGGTGTTGTCAAATTCGGCGACTCCGTTTTCGATGCCGCGACAAACAACATTGACCGGAATACCCCGTCCTTCCCATTGTTGAATGAGATCGTAATCGGTGGCAGAAAGGGCCAGGCCGGAATCTTTCAAAGCGAGAAAAAACTGTTCAACGGTGACAAGATAATTTTGGTTTTCTGTATTCACGAAATTAATCAAACTAAGGAAAGAATACTGCTCATATTACCCCCCTCATCCTAGCCTTCTCCCTCCAGGGGAGAAGGTACTTTTTGCTTCCTCTCCCTTGAGGGGAGAGGATTGAGGTGAGGGTGATTCAATAGTGTTTTGCAATTGCCACCAACCACTGACCAGCTAGGTTTTAATATCCAGAATACTACCCAGCATTTCGTCATTGGCTTTAATGACATTGACATTGGCTTTGAACGCCACCTTGGACACGATCTGATCGACAATCTCCTCGGTGATATCGACGTTGGAACCTTCGAGAAAACCGGACCGCACCGTGCCCAACCCACCTGCTCCCGGGTTGCCAACAACGGGCGCACCCGAGCCAGCCGATTCGTTATACAGGTTACCGCCTGCCGCTGTTAATCCTGATGGATTCTGAAAACGGGCAAGTGTGATCTGACCGACCGCTTCCGGGTGTCCTCCTACCTGAGCAGAAACTTGTCCGTTAGCACCAACGCTGATCCCGGTATTATTACCCGGTATATTGATCGCCGGAACCAGAGCGTTGCCGCTGGCATCAACAATATTACCTGCACCGTCTTGCTTGAAACTTCCCGAGCGGGTGAAGCTGGTGCCTCCGTTCGGATTCGTCACCTGAAAAAAACCATCACCATCAATAGCAAGATCAAGTGGGTTGCCGGTAGGAACCAATGAACCCTGGGTGTTGGATTTGGAAATGTCGTTGACCCGGGTACCACCTGATTTATTTTCAACGCTGTTGACATCGCTTTTCTTGAAACCAGCGGTGTTGACGTTGGCAATATTATTGGCACTGTTTTGCAGTCTTTTCGAAGCGTTGCTCAACCCCGATAACGCGCTAAACATTGGACCTAGCATGGTTGCACCCTCCTTATCCTCAGTCTTAGGAATATAGGACTTTTTCGGAATCTTTCAAGGTTGCTAACTTTTTCAACGGCAATAATGAAAGGCTCATGGCCGTTTCATCACAATTATCTTTATGCAGGCAAGCCTGGCAATCGTTCCACACCTTTTGCGGTAATTGTATTTTATCTACAATTTCGAATCCGAATTTAGTGAACAGTGGCACCGCATAAGTGAGAACAAAAGCTGTGTCGCAATCGTCCCGCAACAAAGCCCGTTCAATACTGCCCTGAACCATTTTGGTGGCGATTCCCTGCCGATGATAACGCGGGTCCACACCGAGTGAGCGGATCTCAACCAACTTGTCCCAACCAAATTTCAGGCTACAGATGCCGACCACCTCATCCTGCATTTCGTACACCAGAAAATCGGCGATGCTTTGCACGATTTCGTCCAACGTGCGGAACAGCATCTTGCCATCCTCAGAATAGAAACAGATCAAATTCTGGATGGCGTGCGCGTCTTCTAATGTAGCTTCTCGTACCATATCTGCACAAACCTTAATCGAAAATTGTCCCACCACTCGCTGTGGGGGCGGCTAAAATTCATTAGCCTTTGAAATATCGACCGGTAATTAAAAAAACTTTTTTTATAAAAACGGTGATACTACAGTATCAGGGAATATGGGGAAATAGTCAACGGGATTTAACAATGGGAATCCTTCTAACTACTCAATTTTGCTTATAAAACGGAGTTTAAAGCCGAGACAACTTTTATCCAGCCGAAAATGCTATTGCCAGTCGGCAGTATGTGATATCCCCTTCACTTGTTTTACCCTTGCAGGGCACGAAATTTGATGAAGAAAACATCACGCATGCCCCGAAGCAACTGTGTTAAATGTCAAGCATTGGAGATGAGATTTTCATTCCAGAGTGTTT
>JACKQG010008239.1_pt1 | contig 10225 bp, 10 predicted proteins | sample 8237621 | NCBI WGS metagenome assembly JACKQG01 (sample SAMN15677084, study PRJNA649215) | marine metagenome | biome: marine; feature: Black Sea; material: saline water; isolation source: suspended particulate matter (SPM) from the Black Sea western gyre | collected 2013-06-09/2013-06-10 | depth...
GTAAATAAATGAAACATTGCAACATTATAAGCACCTACACCAGCTGCAAAAAACATATAACCTAGTTGACTACAAGTTGAATATGCAATTATTTTTTTAATATCCGTTTGCACTAAAGCTACAGTTGCTGCAAAAAAAGCAGTAGTCATTCCAACAATTGTGATTATGTTTAGTGTAAGAGGTGAGTATTCAAAAATTGGAGAACATCTTACAACTAAAAAAACACCCGCTGTAACCATTGTAGCAGCATGAATTAAAGCTGAAACTGGTGTAGGTCCTTCCATTGCATCTGGTAACCAAGTGTGTAAGAAAATTTGTGCTGATTTACCCATTGCACCTATGAATAAAAGAATACAAATTAAATCGATTGCTCCAACATTCATTCCTAAAAATAAAAGTTTTTTTTCAACAATTTGTGGGATTTGATTAAAAACTTCTACATAGTTTACAGTACCGAATAAATAAAAGATTAAAAAAATTCCTAAAGCAAAGCCAAAGTCACCCACTCTATTTACTACGAAGGCTTTTATTGCAGCTGCATTTGCTGTTTCTTTCTTAAACCAAAAGCCAATCAAGAAATATGAACAAAGCCCTACTCCTTCCCATCCAAAAAATAACTGCAGAAAATTATCAGAGGTAACTAATGTTAACATTGAAAAAGTAAAAAGTGATAGGTAAGCCATGAATCTTGGCTTGTGTGGATCATGTGACATATAACCAATTGAGTAAATATGCACTAAAGCTGAAACTAAAGTTACAACAACGAGCATTACAGATGATAAGGCGTCAACTTTGATAGACCAATTAACATCTAAGGTTCCAGAGTTAATCCAAGTTGCTACAACTACATTATTTTCATATCCGTTAACAATTACTTGATAAAATAATATGATTGAAAGAAGTGCTGAAATTGAAACAAAAAGGCTAGTTACAATTTCTGAATTTCTATCTCCCAAATATTTACCAAAAAAACCTGAGGTTATTGAAGCTAATAAGGGAAGAAATATTAAAGCTAATTCCATGTTATCCTTTTAAACTGTCAATTTTTTCAACATTAATTGTTGATGAATTTCGGTAATAAACAACAATAATTGCTAAACCTATTGCAGCCTCTGCCGCTGCTACCGTTAATATAAAAAGAGTGAATATTTGACCAGAAATGTCATTTAAAAATATTGAAAATGAAACTAAGTTAATATTTACAGCTAATAAAATAAGCTCAATACTCATTAATATTACTATAATATTTTTTCTATTTAAAAATAATCCCACTATTCCAATGGTAAAAATTATTGCTGCTAATGTAAGGTAGTGACCTAGGCCTATATTAATCATCAGATTTAACTCCTTTATTGCTCTCAACATCAATTAATTCAACACCATCAGATCTTTCACGAGATATTTGACTGAAATAGCTTTGTCTTTTAACTCCAGACCTTTGTCTAAATGTAAGAACAATAGCACCAATCATTGCAACTAATAAAATCATTCCACTTAACTGAAAAATATGAATGTAATCTGTATAAAGAACATAGCCGATGGAATGAGTATTGGTTATTTCTTGATCAATTGTTAAAGACATGGCTGAGACAAGATCAGGTTTATATTTCCATCCACCAATTACTATTAATAATTCAAAAAATATTATAACACTAACTATTAGCCCGATAGGTATGTGTTTTGAACTTTCCTGTGCACTAAACCACTGATTTTTTTGTTGAGCTACATTTAACATCATAACTACAAATAAAAATAAAACAGCAACAGCTCCTACATAAACAATCAGCATGATCATTCCCAAAAATTCAGCACCAATCATTATAAATAAGCATGAAATACTTATAAAATCTAAGATTAAAAAGAAAACTGAATGAACAGTGTTTTTTGATACCGTTACCATTATAGCAGAAACAATTGCTATAAATGAGAATGTGTAAAAAAATATTGCGTGCGCTAACATAATTATCTGTGAGAGTTATCAGCTTTAATATTGGCTGCTAAAACATTTTCCCATCTATCTCCATTGTCGAGTAATTTTTCTTTATTGTAATAAAGTTCTTCTCTTGTTTCAGTTGAAAATTCAAAATTAGGTCCTTGTACAATAGCATCAACTGGACAAGACTCTTCGCAAAGACCACAATAAATACACTTCATCATATCAATATCATATCTTGTAGTTTTTCTACTACCATCAGCTCTTTCAGAGGATTCAATTGTGATTGCTTGAGCAGGACAAACAGCTTCACATAATTTACATGCAATACATCTTTCTTCACCGTTAGGATATCTTCTTAAGGCATGCTCCCCTCTAAATCTTGGGCTTATTTTTCCTTTTTCAAAAGGATAATTTATAGTTTTTTTAGATTTAAATATTTCTCTGATAGCAATGTTTAAGCCACCTAAAAAATCTAGTAAAAAAATTGTTTTAAATATTCTTGAAATTTTCATAATTAATTGACTGGTAATAAGTTGAAGTAGAACAAATAGCTAGCTGTTAGAACTACCCAAGTTAATGATAATGGTAAAAATATTTTCCATCCAAGTCTCATTAATTGATCATATCTGTATCTTGGTACGATAGCTTTAACTAAGGCAAACAAAACAAATAAGAATAATATTTTAAATATCATCCAAATTGCACCTGGAATTAAGTCAAATGGATAAATATCTATAGGTGATAGCCATCCACCTAAAAAAAGTATAGATCCCATAGCACACATCAAAAGAATATTTGCATATTCTCCAAGCCAAAACATTGCATACATCATGCCTGAATATTCAGTTTGATAACCTGCAACAAGTTCTGCTTCTGCTTCTGGCAAATCAAATGGTGGTCTATTTGTTTCTGCTAAAGCAGAAATAAAGAAAATCACAAACATTGGAAATAATGGAATTACAAACCATAAATTTTCCTGAGCCATAACTATGTCATTTAAATTTAAAGAACCAACACAAAGTAAAACGTTGATAATAATAACTCCAATTGATACTTCGTAGGAAACCATTTGTGCAGCAGATCTAATAGCACCTAAAAAAGGATATTTTGAATTTGATGCCCATCCACCCATAATAATTCCATAAACACCTAATGAAGAGACAGCAAATATATAAAGGATGCCGACATTGATATCTGCTAACACTTGAGTTGCACTAAAAGGAATAACAGCCCATGAAATTAAAGCTAAAGTCATAGTAACAATCGGTGCTAATATAAAGATTACTTTATTTGAGCTTGATGGAATTATAACTTCTTTAAAAATATATTTTAATGCGTCAGCTAAAGATTGAAGCAAACCAAAAGGTCCGACAACATTAGGTCCTTGTCTTTTTTGTACAAATGCCCAAATACGGCGGTCTAACCATACAATCATGGCAACAGAAACTAAAACAGGAACTAATAAAAATAATATTTTGTAAGTTTGTGAAAAAATTATATTAAGATATTCCATAGATTAACCCTCTGTACCTGTAGACTTTAAATCTGCTTTTAAACCTCTACACTCAGACATAGTTTTTGAAGCCCTGGCTATTACATTTGAATAATAATAATCATTATCTATTTTAATCAATTCATTTTCAAAAATTAATTCCTTAACTTTTGATGAAGTTAAAGAGTTATTTTTTTCAATATGTAGATTTATTTGATTAATTAAACTGCTATCTAACTCATCTTTATCATTAAATAATTTTCTATGATTCATGGATTCTGCAAGTTCATTTATTATTACCCAATCCTCTTTTGCAAGTTCAGGTGGATAGGATGCTTTGTAAGCTTTTTGTAATTTGCCTTCTAAATTTGTAAAATAACCATTTTGTTCGGTATAGGTGGCACCAGGCAATATGATATCTGCCATTTCTGCTCCTTTGTCACCGTGAGAACCTTGATAAATAATAAACTCATTTTTTTTCTCAAAATTAATACTGTCTAAACCTAAAAAATACACAATTTCAAACTTGTGAGCTTCCAAGTCTTTCAAAACTTCATTGTCACCATTAGTTGTTTTGTATATCCCAAGATCAAATGCACCTACCGTAGATGCATTTTCAGAAATAACATTTAAAGCATTCCAATCAATAGAAAGTTTGTTATTTTCTTCTAAAAATTGTTTGATTGATTCAAACATAAATTTTGATGATTTACTTTTTAATGCAGATTGACCCATTATAACCATAGGTTTCTTTGCTTGTTTAATTAAATTGGATACTTCATGTTTACCTTCAATAATTTTTTTAACAGTTTCAGTATTTCCATCTAAAGACTGATATGGGAATGTTAAATCGCCCATTTCATTAAGAGAGATAATTTTAGTTTTATTTTGAAGATAAGATTTTCTAATTCGAGCATTTAAAATTGTTGCTTCAAATCTAGGATTTGTTCCTAAAAGGAAAATAAAATCAGCTTCTTCAATTCCATTTATTGATGAGTTAAATAAATAATTTTCTCTTTTTTCTGGGTTTAAATAAGTGTGATTATCTCTAGACTCTAAATTTTGAGATCCTAATGTTTTATTAAAAAATTCTTTAAATATATAAAGTGTTTCCATGTTGACTAAGTCACCAGTTAACCCACAGATTTTTTCTTTATCAGTATTTTTAAATTTAGATTTAATTATATTAAAAACTTCAGACCATGATGCTTTTTCAAATTTTCCATTATATTTAATGTAGGGTGTGTCTAATCTTTGGTTTGATAAACCATCACAGGCATGTCTTGTTTTATCAGAAATCCATTCCTCGTTAATATCTTCATTTATTCTTGGCAAAATTCTTTTTACTTCCCATCCATAGGTATCAACCCTTATATTGGATCCAATAGCATCCATAACATCAATAGATTCTGTTTTTTTTAACTCCCAAGGTCTTGCTTCAAAAACATATGGTTTAGATGTTAAGGCTCCAACTGGACATAAATCAACAACATTAGCTGATAATTCTGATTGCATTGATTGTTCAAGGTAAGTAGTTATTTGCATATCTTCACCACGTCCAATAGCACCTAATTCTTCTACACCTGCAATCTCTGTAGCAAACCTAACACATCTAGTGCAATGAATGCATCTTGTCATTTGAGTTTTAATTAAAGGACCCATATTTTTTTCAGGAACTTGTCTTTTGTTTTCTTTAAATCTAGATTTATCTACTCCATAAAACATTGATTGATCTTGAAGGTCACATTCACCACCTTGATCACATACGGGACAATCTAATGGATGATTTGCAAGCAAAAATTCCATTACACCTTTTCTTGCTTTTTCAACAAATTCAGTATTCGTTTTTATATTCATACCTTCAGCGGCAGGCATCGCACATGATGCAACTGGTTTTGGAGATTTTTCAATTTCTACTAGACACATTCTACAATTTCCAGCAATTGAAAGTTTTTCGTGATAACAAAATCTTGGAATTTCAACTCCAGCTTTTTCACAAGCTTGTAAGACTGTTAAGCCATCTTCAACTTCAACTTCAATATTGTTAACTTTTAATTTAGGCATTTTTTTTATCCAATAAATGTTGATCAACTAAATAAGGAACTTCATTAAGTTTTTTTATTGTTGGTTCAAGATTGTTTCTTTCTTCAATTTCTTTTCTAAAGTGTCTTAATAAACCTTGAACAGGCCATGAAGACCCCTCTCCAAAAGCACAAATAGTATGACCAGCAATTTGATTTGTAACATCACCAAGCATTTCAACTTCATCTTTTGATGCCTCTCCTTTAGCCATTCTTTCTAACATTCTCCACATCCATCCAGAACCTTCTCTACACGGTGTGCACTGTCCACAACTTTCATGTTTGTAAAATCTGGCAATTCTTGCCATACACTTAATAATATCTTGATCATTATTTATAACAACAATACCTGCAGTTCCTAAACCACTTTTTTCAGCAACAAGTGAGTCAAAATCCATTGTTAAAGTTTCACATGTTTTTTTTGGTATAATAGGCATAGAAGATCCACCTGGTATCACAGCTTGTAAATTTTCCCATCCACCAATTACTCCACCAGCGTGTACTTCAATTAATTCTTTAAGAGATATACTCATCTCTTCTTCAACGTTACATGGTTTATTAACATTTCCAGATATGCAAAATATTTTAGTTCCTGTATTTTTTGCTTTTCCTAACGATGCAAACCATTTTCCACCTCTTCTTAAAATTGTCGGAACAACAGCTATAGTTTCAACGTTATTAATTATTGTTGGACATCCGTATAATCCTATTAGGGCTGGAAAAGGAGGTTTTAATCTTGGCTGACCTTTTTTACCTTCAATGCTTTCAAGAAGTGCTGTTTCTTCACCACATATATAAGCACCTGCTCCATAGTGAATATAAATATCTAAATCCCAACCAGTACCAGAAGCATTTTTTCCAATAAGTTTTTTTTCATATGCTTCATTGATTGCTTTTTGTAGTTTTTGCCCATCTATAAAATATTCACCACGTATATAAATATAGCAAACATGGGCCTGCACTGCGTAGGCAGCAATCAAACAGCCTTCTATTAACTTGTGAGGTTCAAATCTTAAAATATCACGATCCTTACATGTGCCAGGTTCAGATTCATCCCCATTTATAACTAGATAGTGAGGCCTAGAACCAAGTTCTTTTGGGGCAAAAGACCATTTGAGACCCGTAGGAAATCCCGCACCACCTCTTCCTCTTAATTCAGATGATTTGACTTCATCGATAATCCATTCTCTACCTTTTTTTATTATTTCAGCAGTATCTATCCAGTCACCTCTATTTTTCGAAGATTCAACATCTGAACCTTTATCGTTGTATAGGTTTTGAAATATTCTATCTTTATCTTTAAGCATTTTTTAAATCCAAAAGTGTTTTTCTGTTATTTTCAGGTTCATTATTAACTCTTCCCCTATATGATCCTGGTTTTGGCGTCTTACCATCAAGTATTTCATCTAAAATTTTTAAAGTTTTTTCTTTATCAAGGTCTTCATAATAGTCATCATTAATTTGCATCATCGGAGCATTAACGCATGCACCCAAACATTCAACTTCCATCCAAGAACATGATTTATCAGCAGATAATTCACTTTCATTTTCTGAAATTTTCTCTTTGCATGCTTCGACAAGTTTATAAGCCCCTCTAATCATGCATGGAGTAGTTGTGCATACCTGGATAAAGTGTTTTCCAACTGGTGATAGGTTATACATTGTATAAAAAGTAGCCACCTCGTAGACTTTTATATAAGGCATATCTAAAAACTTTCCGATATATTTCATTGCTGCAAGTGGTATCCAATTATCATTTTGTTTTTGAGCAATATACAACAATGCCATTACAGCACTTTGCTGTTTTCCTTCTGGATATTTGGAAATTATCTCATTTGCTGCAGCTAGACTATCTGTTTTAAATTCAAATTTTTCAGGTTGTTCTTTTGCAGGTTTTCTTAAGCTCATTATCTATCAACCTCTCCAAAAACAATGTCTAATGAACCTAAAACAGCAGGTACATCAGCCAACATATGTCCTTTAATTAAATAATCCATTGCTTGTAGATGAGAAAAGCCTGGAGCTCTAATTTTACATTTGTAAGGTTTGCTAGTTCCATCAGAAATTAAATAAACACCAAATTCTCCTTTCGGTGCTTCAACTGCAGTATAAATTTCATCTTTGTCAACACGGTAACCTTCAGTAAATAATTTAAAGTGATGAATTAAAGCTTCCATGGATTGTTTAATATCTTTTTTAGGTGGAGGACTAATTTTTCCATCTAATGATTTAATGGGTCCCTTTACCATTTTACTTAAGCATTGTTTTATTATTGAAACACTTTCTCTCATTTCTTCAATTCGACATAAATATCTATCAAAACAATCTCCATTTTTTCCTACTGGAATTTTAAACTCTAATTGTTCATAACAGTCATAAGGTTGTGATTTTCTTATGTCCCAAGGAACCCCTGATCCTCTAATCATAACACCACTAAAAGAATAATCTAACGCATCTTCCTTAGTTACAATTCCTATATCAACATTTCGTTGTTTAAATATTCTGTTGTCAGTCAATAAAGTTTCAAGATCATCTATAATCTTAGGAAACGTCTCACAAAATTTACCTATATCTTCTTCAAGACCCATAGGTAAATCCTGATGAACACCACCAGCTCTAAAATAATTAGCATGCAATCTTGATCCAGATGCTCTTTCATAGAATGTCATTAATGTTTCACGCTCTTCAAAACCCCAAAGAGATGGAGTTAAAGCACCAACATCAAGAGCTTGAGTTGTAACATTTAATATATGACTTAATATTCTTCCTATTTCACAAAACATTACTCTAATTAATTGGGCCCTAATTGGAACATTTATCTTTAAAATTTTTTCAATAGCTAAAGCAAAAGCATGTTCTTGATTCATTGGTGCAACATAATCAAGTCTGTCAAAATAAGGGACCGCTTGCATATATGTTTTATTTTCTATTAGTTTTTCTGTTCCTCGGTGAAGAAGTCCGATATGTGGATCAGCTTTTTCAACAACTTCCCCATCCAGTTCTAAAATCAATCTTAAGACACCATGAGCTGCAGGGTGTTGAGGACCAAAATTTAGATTTAATGTTTTAATTTTTTTTGTCATTTTCAAGGTCAGTTTGATCTTTAATATATTTAGTTCCTTCCCAAGGACTTTCGTAATCAAAGTTTCTATAATTTTGCTCTAACTTAACTGGTTCACTAATAACTTTTTTTTGTTCTTCGCTATATCTAACTTCAGTATGCCCGGTTAAAGGAAAATCTTTTCTTAAAGGGTGTCCTTCAAAACCATAATCAGTGAGTATTCTTCTCATATCCGGATGGTCTTTAAATTTAACACCATACATATCAAAAACTTCTCTCTCCATCCAATTTGCAGCAGGATAAATAGGTGTTAGTGAGGGTATAACTTCATTTTCACTTATTAGATAACTCAATATAATTCTTTGATTAAACTCATGACTTAAAAACAAATAAACAACTTTAAAACGTTGAGCATTTTCAGGATAGTCAACAACAGTAATATCGATTAACTGTCTAAATTTTGTATTTTCGTTGCTTTTAATAAATAACGTAACATCTATCAAATCTTCATTATCAATATTAATATATAACTGTTCATGTCTAATCTCAGTTTTTTTAATCTTAGTTGTAAGTTCTGAGTTAATTTTTTTTTCAAGATCTATTAAATTTTGCATATAAATTATCTTTCAAAAGATCCTTTGTTTCTGATTTTTTTTTGTAACTGCAAGATCCCATAAAGTAATGCTTCAGCAGATGGAGGACAGCCTGGTACATAAATATCCACAGGAACTATCTTATCACAACCACGAACTACAGAATAAGAATAGTGATAATAGCCACCACCATTAGCACAACTGCCCATCGAAATAACATATCTAGGTTCAGGCATTTGATCATAAACTTTTCTTAATGCCGGTGCCATTTTATTAGTTAAAGTTCCAGCTACAATCATAACATCAGATTGTCTTGGTGATCCTCTTGGTGCAGCACCAAATCTTTCTAAATCATATCTAGGCATTGCTGTTTGCATCATTTCAACAGCACAGCAAGCTAAACCAAAAGTCATCCAGTGTAACGAACCAGCTCTTGACCAATTTATTAAATTATCAAGTGAAGTTGTTATAAAACCATTTTTACTAAAGTCTTCAGCAAGTTTTTTAAATTCTTCTGGAATTTCTTTATTTTTATTTTCTAAGTTCATAATCTAAAATTTTATTCCCAATCTAGTGCACCTTTTTTCCATTCATAAATAAATCCAATCGTAAGAATAAATAAAAAAATCATCATTGAAATAAAGCCAAGACCTCCAATATTGCCTAATGATATTGCCCAAGGAAAAAGGAAAGCTATCTCTAAATCAAAGATGATAAATAGAATTGCTACCAAATAAAATCTAACATCAAATTCCATTCTGGAATCTTCAAAAGGTTCAAAACCACATTCGTATGCAGACAATTTTTCAGGATCTGGATGCTTAGGTGAGAGTATTAAGTTCACAACAACAAAAGCACAACTCAAACCCAGTGCAATAACCAAAAATATAATTATTGGTAGATAATCTAATAAAAACTCTGAAAGCATGAAATCTATATAACAGTTTTTTTGATATGTTGAAGTCTACATAAAGAACAATTTTGTCAATATTCACATGAAAATTAAGAAAAGTGGCGGGAGTGAAGGGACTCGAACCCTCGACCTATCGCGTGACAGGCGAT
>JACKQG010008240.1_pt1 | contig 10218 bp, 7 predicted proteins | sample 8237621 | NCBI WGS metagenome assembly JACKQG01 (sample SAMN15677084, study PRJNA649215) | marine metagenome | biome: marine; feature: Black Sea; material: saline water; isolation source: suspended particulate matter (SPM) from the Black Sea western gyre | collected 2013-06-09/2013-06-10 | depth...
GTGAGGGGCCGGGACGGAGGGGGTCACTGGGGGGAAAACGACCGCACCCCAGGATCAAACCTCCCTATTTCCCCGCCGTGTTGGGAGTCTATCAGTGTCCAACTATCGTCAACAACGTAGAGACCCTCTGCAACGTTAAGCATATTTTGGAAATGGGCGGCGATGCATTTGCCCAGCTGGGTATCCCCAATAATACCGGTACTCGTATCTGGTGCGTTTCCGGGCAGGTTCAGAAACCGGGATATTTTGAATTCGAGTGCGGTGCTCTGACTCTCGGTGAAATGATTTACGATGTCTGTGGTGGTCTGAATCCGGGTAGAAGTTTGAAAGCGGTCATTCCCGGCGGTTCTTCCGCCAAAGTGCTTCGAGCAGACGAGCGGTTCACCGGTACGCTGAAGGATGGAACCGATTTCGACTGGGGCATTACCGATATTCCGCTAGATTTCGATGGCCCCATGGCTGCGGGCACCATGTCTGGTTCAGGCGGCATAATAGTTATGGACGACAGCGTCGACATCGTCGAGGCATTGGCCAACATCAACGCCTTTTATGCCCACGAGTCCTGCGGTCAATGCACCCCCTGTCGCGAAGGTTCTCTATGGATGCGCAAGATCACTACCCGCATGTGCTCGGGTGGAGCCAGGAAGGAAGATCCCGACTTGCTCGTTTCGGTGGCCAACCAAATCGAGGGTCGCACCATCTGCGCATTCGGCGAGGCCGCCGCATGGCCCACTCAAAGTTTTATCGCTAAGTTCAAGGACGAATTCATCGCCAAGGCGAACCAACCTGCTCCCGATGACGATGCGGAAGGGCCCGCGCGTTTGCGGTTGATCTGAAATTTTGCATATGAGCGGAAACGGAAAAGTGGACATGGTCACCATCATTCTCAATGGGGAAAAAGTTGAAGTGCCTGCAGGCATCAACTTGATCGAAGCCGCTTAAATTCATGGTCGGGAGGTTCCGCACTATTGCTATCACCCAAAGCTTACCGTGGCCGGCAATTGCCGAATGTGCTTGGTCGAAATGGGCATGCCCATGCGTGATAGTGGAACGGGCGAACCGGTTTTGGATGCGGATGGAAATCAAAAAATCGGATGGATTCCCAAGCCCGTCATTGGTTGCGGCACGAACGTCGCTCCGGGAATGCGCGTCAACACGGATTCGCCTTTAGCTAAGGATTCTCGCGAGGGAATCATGGAATTCCTGCTGGTTAATCATCCGCTGGATTGTCCGATTTGCGACCAAGCTGGCGAGTGCCGGCTTCAAGAGTTCGCGATGGATTACGGTCGCGGTTACAGCCGTTTTGTTGAGCGAAAGAACGTTAAGCCGAAGCGGACGAGACTTGGGCCAAGAGTGACTCTCGATGACGAACGCTGCATCCTTTGCTCTCGTTGCATACGTTTTTGCCAAGAAGTGGCCAAGGACGACGTTCTCGGCTTTGTGGACCGCGGAAGTTATTCCACCCTCACTTGCTTCCCCGGCAAGGAACTCTCCAATAACTATTCGCTCAATACCGTCGACATTTGCCCGGTCGGCGCTTTGACCAGTTCTGACTTCCGTTTCAAGATGCGGGTTTGGTTTTTGAAGGAGTCTCCCAGTATTTGTACCGAAAGCAGTGCCGGAGCCAACACCTTGGTGGCAAGCCGAGAAGGGCAGATTTACCGGATCACCCCGCGTCGCAACGATGCAGTCAACGATACTTGGATGACCGACAGCGGACGAGAGCTATTCAAACAGGTTCAGTCCGAAAGTCGTTTGACTGCCCACCGCTCTGATGGCACCGAGGTTACGCTTGATGCTGCCGTAGCTCGCTCGGTGGAATTGCTGTCCAACGATGAAATTGCCATTGTCGGGTCCTGTAATTCTTCTGTCGAGGAGCAATACCTTCTTCGCAAACTTGCGGATCAAACGAAGGCCGAAACCCACCTGCCGGGTCACTTTGACGACGACGACGGTCTTTTGCTGTCCGCTGACCGCACACCCAACCTTCGTGGGGCATTGGCTACGGGTATGGTAAAAAAATATCCTTCCGACAACTTAAAGCCACTGGCTCTTCAATTGGGAAAAGGTGAAGTGAAGACGCTTCTCGTGGTGAACGAAGACCTCTTTGCCCTCGGCATCACCAAAGAGCAAATAAAGAAGGCCAAGATCATATACGTCGGCACCCATGAGAATGAGACAAGCAAGCTGGCCGACGTCGTATTGCCCGGCCTTACGGTTTTTGAGAAAAACGGAACCTTCATCAATCGAAACTTCCGTCTTCAGAAATTCTTTCAAGCTGTGCCCGGACCGGCAGGGCTTATTCCCGATTTCCTTGTGCTCAATCGTATTGCCTCGGAGTTGTCTGGAGAAGTAGCAGAATCTCTCGGACTCGAATCTCTTTGGAAGGAAATCGGCAAACTACGGACATCTTGCCTAAAGGGAATAGCCTATCGCGAAATTCCTTCTGATGGCCTTGCCTTGGATCCCGACAAATTAGCTGATCTTCCTTACGTTGAGGGACCGGCTCTGAACTTTTCTCCGCCCAAAGTCAAAAAAGCAGTCAAGGCCAAGCCAAAAGTGGCCAAGGTCTGAGCTACGACCATGGACGCCGAACTCATACAGATGCTCGCCTTGAAGGTGACCTACGCTATCGTAATGGTGAGCGTGGTCATGAGCATTGCCGGTTACACGGTTTTGGCCGAACGCAAAGTCTGCGCATGGATGCAGGGAAGGGTGGGCCCCAACCGCACCGTCCTTCCCTTTGTTGCCGCCATACCCTTCATCGGGCCTTTTTTACGGAATCTGGGCATATTTCAACCATTGGCCGACGGCTTGAAATTTCTCTTCAAGGAAGAAATCGTTCCCGGGCACGTTAATAAATTTTATTATTACCTTTCTCCCATCGTGGCTTTGGTTCCCGCCCTGACCACAATGACGGTGCTGCCCTTCGGGGAATTCACGAATGCCGAGGGTCTCACCACAACACTGGTGTTAGCCAACGTGGACTTGGGCATTCTATTCGTTTTCGCCATCTCCTCCCTAGGCGTCTATGGCATCGTGTTGGCCGGTTGGTCCTCGAACAGCAAGTATCCTTTCCTCGGGGGAATTCGTTCCTCGGCTCAGATGATTTCCTACGAGCTCGTGATGGGGCTTTCGGTTTTGCCGGTTTTTCTTTGGGTCAACGCTCCGGGCATGACCGGGAGCGGATTGAGTCTTGTCTCCATCGTCAATTCTCAGGAAGACGCCGCTTGGCTGGTTCTTGTTCAGCCCTTGTCTGCCTTTTTGTTTCTTGTCGCCTTGTTTGCCGAAACCAATCGCCTACCCTTCGACATGCCGGAGTCGGAAACCGATCTGGTCGGCGGTTTTCATACGGAGTACGGCAGCTTCAAATTCGGGATTTTCTTTGTAGCTGAATACGCTCACGTGGTCATCGGTTCCGCCATCTTCACTACCTTGTTTCTCGGTGGATGGCACTTCTTGCCATGGGTTGCCGACCCTTGGGCACCGGGCTTGATAGGTTCGCTTCTGGGCGTCGGATGGTTCCTTGCCAAAACGTTTTGCCTTATCTTTTTCTTTATTTGGGTTCGCTGGACCCTACCGCGTTTTCGCTATGATCAAGTAATGAAACTGGGCTGGGCCAAGCTGCTGCCCTTGGCCTTGGTCAACTTGATCTTCTACGTGATCTTGGTGACTTACCTCGATCAAGCCGCCGCTTCATGAACCTTTTGAGGACGAACCGATGATTAAGACAGTCGTAATTGAACGCAAACCGCTCTCTCTTTCCGAGCGCACGTACCTTCCACAAATCGCCTCCGGCCTGAAGACGACGCTTTCCAACCTTTTCAAAAAAAAGGTGACTCTCCAGTATCCTGAGCAACGCCCGTCGATCCCTCGTGGCTACCGAGGGGTACCCACTCTGGTGAAGGATCCGAATGGTCGAGAAAAATGCGTTTCTTGCCAATTGTGCGAGTTCGTTTGTCCGTCAAAGGCAATTCGCATTACCCCCGGTGACATTCCGGAAGACGACGAGGAGCAGTCCCATGTCGAAAAAGCTCCCAAAGAGTTCGAGATCGATATGCTCCGATGCATTTACTGCGGGTATTGCGAGGAAGTTTGTCCGGAAGAAGCCATCTTTCTTCAGGAAGATTACTCACTGTCCGGTTATTCCCGTGAGGAACTGGTAAACGACAAGGAAAAGCTTTATGAAATGGGCGGCACCTTGCCCGACAAGCACTTCAAGTGGGACAAGAAGAAGACCGAGGAGGAACAGGGCAACGCCCACTAAGATCAATGAACCTCAGCCTGGTAGACTTTTTATTTTATGTCTTCGCCACCATATCGGTGGGAGGAGGTCTGGCCGTGATCCTAAGTCGCAATCCCGTAACGGCGGCGATGTTCATGATCTTATCCCTAGTTGGAGTGGCCTCGTTGTTCGTTTTGCTGGAGGCATTCTTTTTGGCCGTCTTGCAGGTTCTCGTATATGCGGGCGCGGTCATGGTTCTTTTCTTGTTTATAATCATGCTGATGGACGTGGGCCCTGACTCGGGGAAGCGCACTGCGTTGTCGAAGACGCGCCTAATTTCTGGTTTTGTTGCTCTTTTTGGTGTGGGGCTTCTTACTGTGCTGACCTTGGAGTATTCAGGAGTTGCCACCGATTCCGCGACTCACTGGCAAGACGTGGCCGAAGAAACCTCAGTCGAAGGCGCCAACGTTGTTTTCTCAAAGAGTGTCAAGAGCTTCGGTTACGGTCTCTTCACCAAATACATGCTCCCCTTGCAAGTGGCCGGCTTTCTTTTGCTGGCGGCAATGGTCGGGGTGATCGTCTTGAGCAAAAAACAGGACGAAGAGAAAAGCAGCGAGGCGACTGAAGACGCTTCATCCGCGTCCGCTGAACCCCGACCTGAGGAAGCCTAAGGAATGGATACCATTGGCGTTCAAGATTTTCTCGTGGTGGCCGTGTTACTCTTTTCGGTCGGTTTTCTTGGGGTAGTCTTGCGACGGAACCTTCTGTTCGTCCTCATGTCTCTGGAGCTTATGCTAAACGCAGTAAACGTGGCTCTCGTGGCCTTTTCCCGACATAGTGCAAATATGGATGGCAGCCTGTTCGTCTTCTTCATAATGACCGTGGCTGCAGCTGAGGTTTCCGTAGGCTTGGCCCTGCTGGTGGCCCTCTACAAAAAACGGCAAAGCGTATTTTCCGAGCACATGACCATGCTCAAAAACTAGGGAAATGGACATCACCACCGGCACGCTTCTTTTAATTCCGTTGGCCTCGGCCGCGACTATCCTCCTGTTTTTTCGCCAGAACGGGAAAATCGCCTCTTACGTTTCCGTCGCTGCTGCAGGAGCGATTCTCTTGCTTTCACTCCAGATCATCTTTTCTGAGTCTGCTTCTGCGGACTCTGAATCAGGCGATGCGATCGTAGACTCGGGCGTCACTTGGTTGGAAATCGCCGACTTCAAGATAGTCGCTGATTTCCAAATCGATGATCCCGAAGCCAACAACGAGTCCAAAGCTCTTCTCTTCGTCGTCTCCTTCGTCGGTTTTCTCATTCACGTTTTTAGTCTTGGCTACATGGCCGACGATGCCGGGAAAGCTCGTTATTTTGGAGGTCTGTCCATCTTCATGTTCTCCATGCTAGGCATCACTCTGGCCGACAACCTGATCATAATTTTCGTTTTCTGGGAGCTAGTCGGCTTTAGTTCCTACATGCTCATCGCCCATTACTTTCATACCAAGGAAGCATCCGATGCCTCGAAGAAGGCCTTTATCGTCAACAGGGTGGGGGACTTCGGATTCCTTATCGGCATCGTGTTGACTTACTGGATATTTGGCACCGTAAACCTCTCCGAACTCAGCCAACTCATGGCTGCCGACCCCGCTCGCGCCACTACCGGCATCGCCTTGGCCTTGGCTTGCGGTTTCATCGGGAAGTCCGCCCAGTTTCCATTGCAGGTTTGGTTGCCCGATGCAATGGCGGGGCCGACCCCTGTTTCAGCTCTTATCCATGCAGCCACTATGGTTGCCGCCGGCATCTACCTGCTGGCTCGCATAGATTTCCTTTTCACCCCGGAAGCCTTGTCCTTTATTGCATTGCTGGGAGCGGCTATGGGCCTGTACGCAGGTTTCTGCGCCTTGGTTCAGCGCGACATCAAGAAAATTCTCGCTTACTCCACCTTGTCGCAACTCGGTTACATGGCCGCCGCCTTCGGCTTAGGCTTGGAGGGCGTGGCGCTCTTCCACCTTGCCACGCATGCCTTTTTCAAGGGTCTCATGTTCCTCGGTGCAGGTTCCGTAATTCATTCCTGTCACCACGAGCAGGACATATTCAAGATGGGAGGTCTGCGTAGTCGCATGCCGGTAACCGCCAACACCTTCCTTATCGGCGTACTCGCCATTTCCGGAGTTAATTTCTTTTCCGGATATTTCAGCAAGGATGCCATCCTGTTGGGTGCCTACAATTTGAATCTTCCCGTTTTTGTAGTTCTTTACCTCGGAGCGATTCTTACCGCCTTCTATATGTTCCGACTTTACTGGATCGCTTTTTGCGGGGAACCCCGTTCCAAGCATGTCGCGGAAGCTAATGAGAGTCCCTCGGTGATGACTTGGCCGCTTATCATCCTAGCTGTACTTTCGGCAATTGGCGGATTCGAGGCGCTTTGGCCTGAAGCTCTGTTTGCCGCGTTTCATACTGATCTTCATGTGGTTCACGGCATGCCTGGTCACTTGTGGATGGTGGTCCTTGGTACTTTCGCCTGGGTTGCAGGCGCCTTGGGTTCTCGACGCCTTTACGGTCAAGCCGGCAACGAAGATCCTCTCATGGAAAAAGCTCCTGCGCTGTTTCAGCTTTGCTCCAGCAAACTATTCTTCGACGAGATTTACAATTTCTACGTGACATCCATCCAGCAACGTGTTGCTCGAATACTCGAGGTGCTGGAACTCCTTTTCATTTCCGGGCTCATGGTACGCGGCAGTGCGGGAGCGGCTGGTCTTTTCGCCTTGTTCGGAAAGTCTTTTTACTTGGGTCGTATTCATGGCTACGCTTTCTGGTTCTTGATCGGTGTCGTAGGTTTTCTCGCCTATGCGGCTGGCTGGTTCGGGCATTTTTGATATGAACTTAGGCTTTGAAGAGTTGCTTTTGTTAGCGTCGATCGTGGTTCCGACGGTTGTCTCGATATGTTTGTTCACCGGGGTAGTCACAAGCGACGAGGCAGCCAAGAAATTGGCCTACGTTGGCTTTGGCGTTCCCTTTGTCTCCGGGGTTCTCCTTTTCCTTTGGTTTGAAGGCGCCGTTGGAGCGGATTACAAGTATGAGGTTCTTTTTGATCGAACCGGTTTGCAGGAATTGGGAATCACCTTCCACCTAGGTTTGAATGGAGTTTCGTCGCCGCTTTTTGCCATGGCCGGCTTCGTGGGTCTGGCCGCAGGTTTGGCCGCCATACACTCTGGGGCTGAGCGTATCCGGCTCTATCTCGCCTTGCTTACCCTCATGCAGGCCGGACTTATGGGGTTCTTCGCCAGCGTGGATTTGTTCTTTTATTTCCTATTCCACGAATTCGCTCTGGTTCCGACGTTCATAATGATAGGACTATGGGGCGGGCGAGACCGTCGAAGCGTTGCTCTTGAGATTACCATTTACCTTACGCTCGGGGCCCTGATCGTGCTTGGTGGTCTGGTCGCCTTGAACGTCATGGGAGACGCGGAGAAGTTTGATTTTCCAACCCTGGTACACCTTCTTTCCACGACAGCCTTGGGCGAGTCCGCGCAGTTCAAGATTTTCGGACTTCTCCTCCTTGGCTTCGGTATCTTGGTAGCCTTGTTTCCCTTTCACACATGGGCTCCAAGGGCATACAGCGCTGCTCCTACTTCGGTTTCCATGCTCCATGCGGGCGTTCTCAAGAAGTTTGGCCTTTATGGACTGGTTCAGGTTGCGGTTCCTCTACTCCCATCCGGAGCTGCCCAGTGGAGTGATTTTCTGATCTGGCTGGCCTTGGGCAACGTTCTTTTCGTCGGTTTAGTTACCATGGCTCAAAATAATTTGAAGAGCATGGTCGGTTATGGCTCCGTGATGCACATGGGTTACTGCTTTCTAGGAGTAGCCACCTGTTCCGCGCTAGGGGCCGGTTCTGTCGTCATGCTGATGACTGCTCATGGACTTTCCGTGGCCCTCATGTTTCTGGTCGGCACCTTCGTTTATCGGCGGTGCGGCACTTTCGAAATGGATGAAATGGGGGGACTGGGTACAAAGACACCCGTGTTGGCTTGCTTTTTCTTAGCTGCCGCGTTCGCGACCATCGGACTTCCGGGTTTTGGAAACTTCTGGGGAGAATTCGGGATTTTCATGTCTCTAGGCGAGAACCCCGGTACTCGCTTTGCCTTGGTACTCGCTGTTATCGGCATCATTATCTCAGCAATCTTTGGATTGCGAGCAGTAGCCAAAGTTTTCTTCGGTGAACAAACGGAAGAGTTCGCTGAGTTTGAAAAGGAAAATCCCGTTAAGGATCTAAATCTCGTGGAAATGCTTCCTGCCGGTTTGCTCGTAGCTGCGCTCCTTCTCCTCGGGTTATGGCCTCGCACGATTTCCGATCGCGTAAATGCTGAAATCGGTAATCGCTACCAAGCCTTCGAATCATCGGTGCCCGGAAGTTTACCAGCCTGTTGCGCGCTTACCGCCGAGGAGCCGGAAGTGAAAGAGGGAATCGAGACCAACGGCGCGGCAGTCGAAGCCACCGAGGAATCTTCCAAACCAAAGGCGGGCGATCATGATTGACCTCGCGCCCTTCAAGATTTTTGCCGATTCGAACGACTGGTTCGAGATCTGGCCCGAGCTGGCCATGGCCTTGGGGGCCGTACTTGTTCTCGGATTGGAACTTTTCCGCTCCAAAGAACTTGGTCGCCGTTCTTTTGCGGGCCCCATCGCCATTTTATTTCAGGCCTCCCTGCTGGTGTTTCACCTCATCGACTACCTTATTTGGCATCATCCCTTCGACCACGAAACTTTTTCCGGCCTGCTCAACCAAAGTTCACGCGGAGAGGTCATGCGGAGCTTCTTTCTGCTCGCATCGCTTCTGGTATCCATTCTCGGCGAAAGTTACCTGCGGCGACGTAAATTGGCCGGAGGAGAGTTCCATCACCTCACCATGCTCGCCACGGCGGGCCTCATGCTTCTCGTTCAAAGCAACCATTTCCTCATGCTTTTCGTGGCTTTGGAGACGGTGGCGATTTGCTTCTACGTTCTCGTAGCCTACCAACGCGACAGTGTGAAATCGCTGGAGGCAGGACTCAAGTACCTGGTTTTCGGCGCCCTCAGCTCGTCTCTTCTTCTATTTGGCATCGTGCTTTTGTATGGAGTGGCCTCCAATCCCGAGGCGTGGGGCTGCATATCTCCCGGGCTGGGACTGGATGACCCACTGGAATTTGGCTATTTAGCCTATTTCCTTGAAGCCAATTCCGACAACCTCATTTTGCGGGCAGGCGTTATTCTCATCATTTCGGGAATAGCCTTCAAGATCGGTGCGGCTCCTTTTCAGATATGGGTGCCCGACGTCTATCACGGTTCCCCCATGCCCGTAACTGCCTTTCTTGCGGTTTCCTCAAAGGCCGCCGGCTTTTTTGTTCTTCTCAATCTAGTGAACGGCCCATTTGAGGGCATGAGCGATTTCCTCCTCCCGATCCTTGGGTTCATTGCCACCCTCACTATACTTTTCGGCAACCTTGCCGCTTGCGCCCAACGCAACCTTAAGCGACTGTTGGGTTTGTCGGGTGTGGCTCATGCGGGTTATCTTCTAGTTGGTGTAATCGCCGCCATGCTTTCTCAAACCATGCAGGCCGACTGGGTGATCACCTTTTACCTTTTCACCTATCTTCTGGGAAGTTTTGCCGTCTTTGGCGTGATGGGCTTGGCCAACGTGCCCGACGACGCCGAACACGAATTTTCGCATTACGAGGCACTCGGTCAAAAGAACCCCTTTCTTGCTTTCGTCTTGTCCTGTGGCGTTTGTTCCCTTGCCGGCGTTCCTCCTTTTGCCGGATTTATCGCCAAGCTTCTTCTCTTCGTAGTTGCTTTCAAGGCAAAGCTTTACTTCTCCCTAGCCGCCATGGTGGTTGGTGTGGTGATCTCCATTTACTACTATTTCGGCTGGTTGCGCGAGGTGCTGTTTATTCCTCGCCCAAAATTTTCCGATGAGGAAGATAACGGTCCCGACCCTTGGGACGGACTCAAGCTCGGCGGCATT
>JACKQG010008241.1_pt1 | contig 10217 bp, 7 predicted proteins | sample 8237621 | NCBI WGS metagenome assembly JACKQG01 (sample SAMN15677084, study PRJNA649215) | marine metagenome | biome: marine; feature: Black Sea; material: saline water; isolation source: suspended particulate matter (SPM) from the Black Sea western gyre | collected 2013-06-09/2013-06-10 | depth...
GAACGTAATTATAGTTGGGCAAGCAGGATCAGGGAAGAGCACGTATATAAACATACTGGCAGAAGCAATGTCAGAATTTGAACGTGCACCGTCGAGAAGTGGGGATTCCGAGTATCCCCAACCCGACATCATTTTGCCTCCAAAGTCCCGCTCGAAGTTCTTTTGCCAAACGAGTTTTCCGTCCGAGGCACGAACACCAACCAAGTTGCCATTCTTAGTTAGCCCATAAACCAAGCTAAATTCTTTGTCATAGGCCGGTGTTCCGTTGACGCCCCCACCTCCACGGATGGGACTTTCCCAAGCTTTTCTACCAGTTGCCCTGTCAAGGGCGTAAAGTGATGTGGCGCCGCCCGCTTCACCGAGCGTGAAGATTCGGTCACCTACGACAATGATGCTGGAGTAGCCTTTACCCAGATTATTGGTGCTCCAGAGAAGACTCGGACCATTTTTAGGCCATTGTGCGAGCAAGTCTGCTTCGCGGGAAACACCATCCCCGTTAGGCCCTCTCCAGCGAGGCCAGTCCGTAGTTTGCCTTTTCCCGTCTTGGCTTTCACTTGGATTTTTGGAAGCAAGGCTCCGTGCAAAAAGTTGATCAGCAGCAGTAAGCCGAGATATTGGGAATGCATAGGACTGAGTGCCAACACGCAGTACGATTATGTCGCCGCGAATGGTTTCAAAATCTCCTGTGACTCGTCGACCCTGAACATCCGTCCAAGTTCTCGGAGCGGACTTCATCCACAGGTTTGAGAGAAACAGCAAAGTAATGAAAAATGAGAAAGGCTTCATGGTGTTTCCTCGGGTTTGTCGTTCATGCTTTCTTTGGTTAGTTAAACTGTCAATAGAAACGAATGGATCTTCGCGAGTTGAACTTTAACCAAGAACTTAAATGCGAATGCCGGCCGTGCCCTTTCTTTTTTTGGAAACTATATCCTGGCAAAGCAGACGGTCGAGATTTTAAATCAAAGCGCTCTTTTTTGAGAACTCGCTGAGCTTGACGTCTTTCAGCTTGAAGTCATGAATTCACTATTATGAATAATAAAATACTTTGTGTCGATGACGAGGAATCGATCTTAAAGGGTTTCCAGCTGCACTTGCGCAAGGGATTTGATCTCTTTACGGCTAATTCCGGAGAGGATGGACTGCGTGTTTTTGATGAAGAAGGGGGATTTGCGGTCGTTCTTTCGGACATGCGGATGCCGGGCATAGATGGTGCGGCCATGTTGTCGGCCATAAAGGAACGCAACGCCGATGTGGTGACAATGCTGCTCACGGGACATGCCGATTTCGAGTCGGCCATGTCTGCAGTCAACGATGGAAATGTTTTTCGCATGCTATCGAAGCCCTGTCCTCCCGAACGTTTGATCCAGTCTTTGTCTGCCGGTCTTCGGCAACACGAATTGATCGTTAGCGAAAAAGTGTTACTCGAGCAAACGCTCAAAGGGGCGGTGGATGCGTTGAGCCAAGCCTTGGCAACCGCGAAGCCTTTGTTTTTTGGCCGGGCGCAACGCGTGCGTCGGCTCGCCGGCGAATTGGCGGATAGGCTTGAAGAGCCGAACAAGTGGAGGATCGAGGTGGCCTCTATTTTTTCTCAGATTGCCTCTATTACTTTACCTGAAGCAATTTCAGAGGATGTATATCATAAGCGAGAACTATCGAAGGAAGTTCAGGATATAGTGGGCCGATTTCCTGAAGTGACCGAACAAATGCTGGAGAAAATTCCTCGGCTCGAAGAGGTTCGCGAAATAATTGCCAAAATCGATTTACAGCCACATTTTGAATTGGCGGACGAAAAAGGCATTCGTCGAGCTGCTTCGATCATTAAGGTTGCACTGGACTTTGATCATTACGAGGAGCTTGGTTATGAGAAAGCTATCGTGGTGCAAACCTTGCGTGGTCGTGAAACGTATTACGATCCTGTGGTTACTGAGGCTTTGCAGCACCTCCACTCCCTCGCCGATCAAAAATATCGTATCGAAGAAGTGTTGTTGAAGAATTTGGGGCCGGGTATGCGATTGGCTCAGGAGTTGCGTCATGACACTGGTTTTTTGGTTGCACCTTCAGGTACTGATGTGGACCGACACTTTATACGTGTCGTACGCAATCACCTTGCCTGTTATGAAGAAAGTCCTTTCCCGAAGAAAATTTTGGTATCAGTCCCAAATGCCTGAGAGCTATTTCTGTTTCATCAGTTCAATTGATCTCAGCTTCCGATCGTGAAGGTAAGCTCCTATGTGATTTTGCTCACTCTTGCCGGTTTGGGCGGGGCTTCTATTCTGGCAATTTTCGGGTGGTGGAAATTCTCTGATTTGCAGTCGGCAACTGACGAGTTGCGATTAGAGGCCGAAAGGTCGGGAGCGGCTTCGGAGGAGCATTTAGCCATACAAGTATTCCTGACATCTAGTAGCGACGCTCTAAATGCAATGGAAGTCTACCCGCAGGAGTTCAAGGGTTTATTTGGTGTAGTGAGAAACAGTCTAGTTTATTCCTCGGCCGCATTAGAGAAAATCACGGATGAATACTCGAGTAATTATAAAGCGGATACATTAAACCAGTTGAAAAAAGAAATCTCAGGAATCAACGATGCCTTGGATCAAATGGAAGAAGTAAGATTTTCCCGGAAGGCTGGGGGATCTAGTCGTAGCGAACATAAGGCTGCCCGGTCGACTTTCGATGAGTTTGCCAAGAAACTTGAGATTAGTTTGGAGTGGTTACGGAACGAAGCCGATTCAAATATCAACAGTCGAAAAGGTGAGCTAAGCGCTCGATGGATGGATTTGGAGCAAAGTCGAAAAGAGGCGAGCATTTTTTCTTGGATAGCCGTTGTTCTCTATTTTGGCATTACTGCATTTCTGGCATGGAGGACCTACCGAAACCTAGCCCAGCCCATACAGTCTCTAGAAAATGCCGCTAGTAATTCCTTGGATGAGGGAAAACCTTTTATTTTGGCGGAAACGGGACCTGCTGAAATTCGATCTTTGACGAGACGCCTCCGTGTTTTAGTCCATGGATTGGAGGAACAAGTGGCCCAGCGCACTCATGCACTGCGAGCAAAGGCCCATCAATTGGAAGAAGAAATGATGCAGCGTAAGCACTTGGAAACCGAGCTTGTCCATGCCCAGAAAATGGAAGCTGTCGGTCAACTGGCAGCGGGGATTGCTCACGAAATCAATTCACCTTCACAATTCGTAAACGACAATGTCATGTTCTTGAAGGATGCCGTCAATGAATTGTTGGCCGCGGTTTCCGGTGAAGGAGAAATTCCAGATGCCAAGGAAATTGAATTCTTAAGAGAAAACGCCCCTGGTTCTGCTGAACAGGCTCTCCAGGGAATGGAACGAATTACGACTATCGTCAAATCGATGAAAAATTTTGCGTATAGGGATGCCGCTTCAGAAAAAAGGCCCCAAAACGTTAATCAGGCAATTGAAGCGACTGCGGTGGTCGCTACCAACGAATGGAAGTATCACGCGGAACTCAAAACCGACCTCGATCCAAATTTGCCTTTTGTTCCCTGTAACATTGGAGAGATTAATCAAGTGGTCCTTAATCTTATTGTTAATGCCGCCCATGCAATTCGAGATTCTGAATTGAAGGACGGCAAAGGCCTGATCTTAGTTTCGACGAGGCAGTACGATCAATATGTGGTAATTACGATTCAGGATGACGGCGGCGGTATTCCAGAGCATGTTCAGGGTAAAATTTTCGAACCTTTTTTCACGACTAAGGAAGTAGGCGTGGGAACTGGTCAGGGCTTGGCAATTGCTCATAACGTGATTACGAAATCGCACGGCGGACATATTTGGTTTGAAACAGAGCAAGGCAAGGGCACGACTTTCTTTATTCGACTGTCTTTGGATACTCCATCCCAAGCATCGGAATCGTGATGTTTCAAGTGTGGCGATTTTTCTACCTGCCGGCAGTGGGAATCCTGGCCTTGCTTGCATCGGGATGCGGTTCGGAAGAAACGATGAAAGGAAGCCTTAGCTTTTTGGACAGCAAAGGAGAGGAAGTTCCCCAAGCAGGTATCTCCATAAAGATTTTCGATAAAGACGGAATCGTGGCCATTCGTCGAAAATCTAGAGTTATGTTGGGGGAACAGGTTATTCAACTAAAGGGAGGGGAATTATCCTCAGACTTTGTCGATAATTATTTTTCGAGCATGTTTGATCTTGTTGATTCGATTCCCCCGCTTGATGAGATAGAAACCGATGATGCCGGGCTGTTTGACTTTTCGTTTACTGGTGGTGAATGCTTGATTTCGGCTCATTCGGTCGCGGGAGACGAAAATCCCAGATGGTTAAGGCTTATAAGTCGAAACGCTATTAAGCAGGAGGGCATAGATTTGAATACCGGCAACCAGCTGAAATTTGGCGGCATAGAGGACTTTGTCTCTTTGACGGAAATAGAGAATCAATTTAAAATACGCATTGGTGAACTCGGATTGATTGCCGAATGGAAGCCAAAGCTTGAACCGCAAAACCTGATTTATATTCCTCCCGGCAACTTTGTTATGGGAAGCAAGGGGGGCGATGCTCTTCGGGGCAAAAACGAAACTGTCCACGGGGTCACGATCACCCATGGGTTCTGGATGGGAAAGTATGAAGTGACAAACGAAAGATGGAATGCAGTTTGGGCTATCACGGATTTTAACTCATCGGAGCAAAAAATGCCGGTCAGCCAAGTTTCACATGGCAAGGCTCAGGCCTTTTGCTGGAAGTTGACCGAAAGTGAAAGAGGTGCGGGAAACTTGCCCGCTGGCTTTATTTATCGTTTACCTACCGAGGCAGAATGGGAGTACGCTTGTCGGGCGGGTACTTCTTCAGTGTTTAGTTTCGGCGACGATCCAGCTTCACTTTCGGAGTACGCTTGGCATCAGGGCAATAGTCGACGCATTTACCACCAAGTGGGAACGAAAACTGCGAATGCTTGGGGTTTGCACGACATGTACGGTAACGTGCTGGAGTGGTGCTTTGATTGGTATGGCGATTATCCTTCCTTTCCAGTTGTAAATCCATTGGGAACCTTGAGGGGAAAAGGGCGGGTGCTCCGAGGTGGCGGTTATACCTCTGCAGAATCTCAGTGCTGCTCGGGTTCCCGTGATCAGTGGGCACCTGTTTCTCGCAGCTTCAACGTGGGCTTTCGCGTAGTGTTGGGATGCCCTTTGTGATGCGAGGTTCGAGGGTTGTTCACTTAGCGGTTAAGTGTCTTGAGGCTGTCTTGAACTATCTTTGCAGTGAGGGCATAGGTCGTTACTCTATCCACGCGGGCCATGTTTAAGCCCACGGCTTTGCCATTAATATCGAGAACGGGTCCACCCATTGCTTCCGGGGGTAAGGGTAGATCGTGCTGGATGATCATAGGGAAATTATCCTTCCTCCTCGATACAGGACCGCTCATCTGGAGGTTTCGGTTGAACATTTCGAAGGTGACCGAGCGGTGACCGAGGGTTACTTGGTAGGAAAAACTCCTATCATCTCGCATCACTTCTATCCGAACAACGTCGCCTGGGTCATGCGAACCCACAAGCTCTATAACCTGTTCACGTCGCTTTACGCTTTGTCCATTCACTTTCGTTACCACATCCCCCTTTTTCAACCCCGCGGTTGCTCCTGCCGCCCGAGGTACCACTTCGGCGATGGCGACACCACCCGTAGCATTGCCATCGCGTCCTAGTATTACGCCGATTACTCCTCCTTCGCGCTCTATGGCTCGCGGGGTTCCGCTGTTGACCCCCACTTTTAAACCCTTCAGCTTCGGATCTGCCGAAATCATCCATCCACCTTCGGTTGGCAACTTTTCGCTCGACCATTGGACGGGCTCGAAGGACTTGTCTTTTGCCATGATCTGCAGAAGAGCAAGGTCTGTTTTCTCATCTCTGCGGCGTATCCTGACGGGGTATGCTTGACCATCCGCGAATACTGCCTCTCTTGCGCCTACGCAAGCACTTGCCTTGGTCAACAAGAGACCTTCCTTTGTCACTATTGTTCCGTGAGTGATGAGCTTGCCGTTGCGCATGAGTCGAACCGTGGAGGCAAAGGCGGCTTGTTTGGTTTTGGCAAAAGCCTTGCGAGTGTTTGCTCCATTCAGCCGTTGAGAGGTCGAAAGATCTTCTGCATGAATGGTATTAACGAAGAGGCCGGCGGACAGCCCCAAAACAAGTTTACTCAGGAATATGCGGGAACTCATTCGTCGCCTTCCTTCTCCTCAAAGTCGGGGCGTTTGCCAAGTTTCACTTTGGCGGTCATTTCTTTTTCGTCTCGAAGATAATCTATTATGACTGATTCGCCGGGACCGGTTGTGGCAATGGCGATCGTGAGTTCCTCTCGTGTGTCAATGACGTCTCCATTTACCTTCACGATTATATCACCTTCCCTCAGACGAGCTTTTTTTGCAGCTGAATCCTCGACGACTTCGATCACTTTTAGGCCTTTCTCGGTTTCTTTGCATCCTACACCTAAGAAACCACCTTCCTTTAGACTTCTTTGCGTCAACAGATCTTCTTCCCGAAAGGATTTCCAGTTTGCGTGAAAAGCCTCTATTGGAGCATGAAAATTTTGGTCGTCCTTCTTGGATATACGGCTGTGTATCCCGATTACCCGACCGTTGAAATCGAAGAGCGGTCCTCCCGAGTCACCTCCTAGAAGACGGCTATCCGTTTGAATAGTTTCGTCTTCTTTGGCGATAATTCGGCCAAGGCGAACTATGATTCCGCGTTCCTTGTCGAATCCACCGGGATGACCAAGAGCGAAACACCAATCCCCGATTTTAGAGGAACCTCGTTCGGCCATAGGGGCAACCGGCCAATCTCCTTCATCCGTGATTTCAGCCATACCAGCATCCGAAATTTCTGAACCACCCAATGTAATTGCATTGACTTGCTTTCCATCCGGCAGCCTCACTTTTACTCGCTTGCCCCTTTTCCCGATCACATGAGCGGCGGTTAGGATCATTCCATCTTCTGAGACGATTACACCACTGCCTGCGCCTCCACCGCTTTCTATGGCGACCACTGCTTTTTTAGCTTCGGGCAGGATTTTGCGAAGGCGTTCCTGAATGGCTAGCAGGTCTTCCTGGTTTTCGGGGAAAGGTTTTTCCCACGCTTTCAGTTCCTCGGCCTTTAGGCATAGGGACAATGCGGCCAAGGGTATGACTGCTAGAAAAGTGATCTGCCAATAATTCGACACTGTTAATTAATTATGCCCCTGATTGAATATGTCGCAAATGGTTTCAGCAAAAAACTCGAAATAAATCGTCCATGTTGCAGCCTAATGGATAGCCATTCCGTATGCTATCTTTCACAAGACAGCTCATTGCCGGTCATTCGAAAAACGACGTCTGCCAAATTTTCAACTTCTCGTTTGTTGTGAGTGATGTGCAGAACGGTTACCCCCGTCCCTTTTGCCGTTTGCACCAGCAATTCGTAAATTTCATCATGGGTCTCATCGTCGAGTGCGCTCAGTGGCTCATCTAGGCATAGGTATCTGGGACGAATGGAAAGAGCTCTTCCCAGTGCAACTCTCTGGCGTTCCCCTCCGCTTAAGGCATCGGGCATGCGATCCAGTAGATGAGAAACTCCCAGCCTTTCGGCCAGTTCCTCGACTCGCTCCTTAATTTGCTTTGGTTCGGCTTTTCGCAGAACAAGAGCAAACGCCAATTGCCTAGCCACGCTAAGATGCGGAAATAGCGCCCCGTCCTGCGGTACGTAACCTACGCCGCGTTCTCCGGGTTTGAGGTTCGTCACGTCTTTTGTCCCTAGCAGGATTTTACCACTGGTAATCGGTCTAAGGCCGCACACGGCTTCGAGAAGGGTTGTCTTTCCGCAACCGCTTCTACCCACGAGAATCCCGTATGCTCCTTCCGGCAATTTGAAAGAAATGTCGGAAAGAGAGAATTCTCCCTGTCGAACATGTAGATTTTCTACTGATATCATGGTTCCAAGCGTTTCATGCCCATGAGGCGGGAGGTAACCAGCACTGCGGCAGCCGCAAATATCATAATTAGAGAAATCGCCAACATGCCTTTTAGATTTCCCGCTTGCATCTCGAGATAGACTGAGGTTGGAAGGACTTCAGTTCTCATGCGGGTGGATCCGGCAAATACTAAAATAGGGCCGAACTCGCCTAGCGATCTCGCCCAAGCAAGGGTGCCCGCCGCCAGAATCCCTCTTTTCGCCTGAGGCATGACGACGAGCCAAAAGGCTTTGCCTCGGTTGCAGCCCAAGGTAAGAGCCACTTTTTCATAACGGGTCGGTATCTGGTCGAATGAGATGCGCATGGCTCTTGCGGCAAAGGCGCATGCAACCATGAATTGAGCTAGAATGACTGCAGGGATTTCGAATACGACCCATTGGCTAGTCCACGAAAAAGGTGCAAAATTAAATAGTGCCAACAGAGATATGCCAATGACCAGAGGAGGCAATACGATCGGAATGTCCAAAACCGTATCAAGCAAGCGTTTTCCCGGGAAGTCGAAGCGGGAGGTTAGGTAGCCTAGCGGAACCGCGACCCATAGGGACAGTAACGTAGAGAGAGAGCAAGAAAGTAGGCTAAGCCCAATGGAATATTGAATTTCTTTGCTTCGCAGGGCAGACAACATCGACTCGGCGTCCACGTAGGCAAGGTCTGCCGCAATCATGGCGACGATGATCACTACATAGGTTCCGCTTAGGATTGAGAGCCCGACAATGAATGGTACGTCCGACCCCGGTCGAAAGCCGGGTGAGTCTGTAACGACATTGCCGTTAGTCGATTGCATCATCGAAAAGTTTCGACTTTAGTTTACTTTTGCATCCTCCGCTTTCCAGCGGAAGCCGGCATTCAGAAAACGCGCTTTGGAGTCAAGGGAAGTTATGGCCTCGACTAGCCGTCCAGTCATATGGGGGAACGCACTGTTATCGTAAACGGCAATGTTTTGCGTTGCTCGGGCGATAGGGTCATTGATGGCAATCGTCTCGAATTGGCCTTTGCTTAGGTTTTGGCAATTCGCCAGGTATACGAGGGCGATGTCCAGTTTGGGATGACCTTCCATTTGCAAAATTAATTCATGGGCCGTGGGAGTGGTTACTTCCCATGTTCCGTTTGCCTTGATTTTCTCGTTTACACCAGCCTTTGCAAGGAGCTGCCAGGTGAGGTCTCCCAGCGTGGAGATTTTTTGATCCGTGGTGCCTAGAGATAAATCTTGCCGACCGAGGTCTTCGAGAGTCCGTAAGTTCTTTGGGTTCCCTTTGCGGACAAGCATTACGATGTCCGTGCTTGAGACGTCGCGAGCACCGCTGAATAGCGAATCGACCTTCCCCATATAGGAGGCATCGCATGTGAGAAAGGCATCGGGCATGGCTGTCTTCGCTTTGCTCATGTCAATGGCTTTGATGTTGGCGACGAGCGAGCCACAGCCGGCAAATTGCTCGATGATCGCACAGCCTTCTCTCTTCTCAAAATCCCTCAAGGTTTGAGTAACTGCTTCTCGATTAACTCCGCCGCAATAAATGATTAGTTCGGGCTTCTCTTTCCATTTATCTCCTGCGACTCCCATGAAGTGATGTTTTGCGAAGTGCATTTGACCCTTCGATGGCGCAGCGAGATATCGAGCGAAAAAAAGAGCTTGTCTGGCTTTTTGCGAAGAAGATGAAACATTTGCCGTTATGCGGGAGCTAACGTTAGCCAATTCGGGAAGGTTGTGTATCTTGAGGCCGAATTGTTTTGCGGTGGTGTTCCAAAGAAAGCCGGCTTGCACGATATCTGAGGCGACGACCGCGGCCGCCGCATCGGTCACGCGAGGTGAAGCGGTTTTCTTTGCTGCGTCGAACATTTCCCACTTGCCGAGCTTTTCAAGAGTGGCCTTGGTTGTTTTTCCGACACCGGCAGCTTCATTGCAAAGAACAAAGGGCACTTCCAGCGCGAGGAATTCATCCAATGACGAAAAGGCTAAATTTTCTTTTGGGGATGAGGCTATAACGAGATTGAAAGAGGCCAACTGAATGGATTCGGCCGTGAGCCCTTTTTCTCGAGCTCGGTTGGCGAAAGATAGATCGGCGGGGGTATAAAGGGCAGCTCGGGGTTTGTTGCTGTCCCGGTCAAGATGCAATTTGCCCTCAAGCGCACCACTTGAATCGTTGTCGAGTGTTATCTTTTTTTCGAATTTTTTTTTAAAAGAGGTAGCGGCTTCTTCCACGGGCTTCCGTATTCCTGCCGCGCAATAGACGATCAAGTCTTCGGGCG
>JACKQG010006188.1_pt2 | contig 10215 bp, 11 predicted proteins | sample 8237621 | NCBI WGS metagenome assembly JACKQG01 (sample SAMN15677084, study PRJNA649215) | marine metagenome | biome: marine; feature: Black Sea; material: saline water; isolation source: suspended particulate matter (SPM) from the Black Sea western gyre | collected 2013-06-09/2013-06-10 | depth...
AGAAATAACCGTAAAATGCAATGAACGGAAAAATTAAACATACATATGAGCGATACTGGCATGAACGTATCAGGGAATCAGTTGGGGAAGATAAAAATGAAAAAAGGCCAAACGAAATTTTTGATACCGTATCTTCAGCTTTAAAGGAAGGGAATAGACTCCTTGATGTGGGTTGTGGTGATGGGTGTTTTGCACTTCAAGTTAATGACAAATTCGATGGAATATACGGTGCGGAGATCGCGAAAGAGGCTGCCATCATCGCACGGAAGAGGAATATGTTCGCATCCGTAATGGATCTGAATTTGTCATTATCTTATAAGAATAATACATTTGATGTCGTAACATGCATGGATGTAATTGAACATTTATTGGACCCTGACTCTCTCATAGATGAAATTTATCGTGTGCTCAAGCCTGATGGACAATTAGTATTAACAACACCGAATATAAGGAATTTCAGGAATTTATATACATTGATTTTTAAAGGAATCTTTCCTCAAACGAGTCCTGATACTTTTGTATGGGGGGGTGGGCATTTGCATTTTTTCACAAGGGAAGACATAAAAAATATTTTTACAAAAGCCGGCTTTAAAAGAATAGAGTTTTCCATTAATCAGGATCAATTTTGTTTATCTAAAAAAAGAAAAATAGTCTGTTTTCTAACCGGAGAAAAAACTTTTGGAGAATGGTTTTGTGGAAGCATAACCATCTCGGCTTATAAGGAGATTTGAGTGGCTAAACCTGCATACCCGACACTTCAAGAAATTCTAGACGCACAGATTTCAAGACGTGTATACGTACGTTATTTACCATTAGCAAGATATATGCTTTACCCTATTGGTTATCTAATAACCTGGTTAGCGATCCGTATCGGTTTAACTACAGAAGCGGTAGCATGGCTATCCGGAATTGTGGGTTTAATTGGATTCCTGTTCTTGATGAGTAGTCAGGACTGTTTATTGCCTATTGGAATAGGTTTGTTGGTACTGTTTAACATTCTTGATTGTGTTGATGGAAGTATCGCTCGTACTATGAATACACAAAATCCCTATGGAAGATTTCTGGACTCTCTCATGGGATGGATAGATATGGGATTCTGGGCGCTTATTGGGGTTATGGCATACCGTCACCCACACCTATTATTCTGGCAAGACCCGCTGGGTAAGGGAGTAATTTTCTGGCTGGCAATAGGAGGTTTAACGTGCTATTTCTCCATCCTTATTGGATATATAGAAGGTATTTTTGATGAGTTAATGAGAGGTTCTTGGGATAAAGTTACTGATAAGTCAAAATCAGGCACTTTTAAAAATAATATAACAGAAAATAGACACAACTCACCCTCATTAATTTTGAGTATTATTCGCAGTATCAATCACAATCTGAGGGTTAGGGAAACACACTATTTTTTCCTAGTTCTTGCATATTTATGTAATGCTATAGATCTATTATTAGGATTTTTTCTATTTTACTACCTCCTGCACACCATATTTCTCATTATCGTTTACAGTTCTCGTGGTAAACAGATACGATCTGATACAATGCATCATAAATAGTATTGTACATTTTGTACAGCACCCGCAGCAGATAAATGTATAATAAACTTACTTCTGCTAAACTTTCCCGTTCATAAAATTAAATGCTGGTATTATTAAAAAAGATATTTTATAAATTTTTTCCTTCAGCTCATGCAAGCGCTTATATCAGGTCTTTATATTTCAGAAATTTTCTAAAAAATTTCAGCTTTTCAGAAGCGCTTGATGCCGGCTGTGGCCCTGGATTGTTTACTTTATATCTGGCAGAACAATTTCCCGAATCTCACATCTGTGGATGTAACATATCTCGAGAAGAGATAGAAGAATGTAAAAAAGAAAAGTTAGATAGAAAAATAACTAATGCCAGCTTTCTACAATCTAACCTGTTAACACTGGGAGATAAAGAAAAATACGATTTTATTTTCTCTATTGACGTATTAGAACATATAAGGGGGAATAGAACGGTAATCGAGAATTTATACAATGCATTAAGAACCAATGGAACACTTTATTTAGCAATGCCTTTTGAACCGGGACACAAATTTATATTTTCAAGAAACAGGCATATAAAAGAGTACATTAACTGGGCTAAAATAGAGCATATGGGAGATCAATATAGCTTAGATGAGTTATCAAATTTGTTAGAAGAAATAGGCTTTAAAATTATCACAAAAAAATATACATTCGGATTCTTTGGAAAACTTGCCTGGGAGCTCGATATGATTACTGAAAATTGTATTTCTGTAAAACACATAATTCAACCATTCATCTTCTTCTTTGGGTTTTTAGATACCATTTGTAAAAATAAGCCGGGTTCTTACGGGGTATTAGTCATTGGAGAGAAAAATAATTTATATGTTGGAAACTAATTTGTCGCTTGGCAAGAAAATGTTAATAGAAAAAAAGCAACGTCTTCCTTATCCAACAGGAATCATACTGGATATTCATAATTATTGTAATGCGAGGTGTATTATATGTCCATATACAAAGCTACAGAAGAAAATACCTCAAGGAATTATGTCCTGGGAATTATACACTAAGATTATCGATGATTATCAACATCTTATGGAAAAATACACTTTCCAAGGAAAACTAACCTATTGCCAAATGGGTGAGCCTTTCATATTAAAAGATATCAGCAAATGGGTAAAGTATGCAATAGAAAGAAATATTGAAGTTTATTTCAATACGAATGCCTCATTGCTGACACCATCGGTTGTCAATTCTTTGATAGAGGCCGGTTATAATGGGCTATTCAATATAAGTTTTTTTGGGATTAGTAAGGAAATTTATGAAGATATTATGGGGTTAAGTTATGACAATACGATTAATAACATAGTGTATCTCTTAAAAAATTATCCAAGAAAAAAAATTTTGATTAATGCTGTTAATTATAAATGGCCAAAAGGGGAGAAGCAAAAGGTATTAAAATACTGGGGAGAAAGAGACATATCAGTAACTATCAGCAAGCCTCTGTCAAGGAGCGGATTAATGAGAAACATAAAAAATCCTCCAAAAAAAAGAATAGCCGGATGTGGGACAGAAAGGGTATTATTTGAAATGGTAATATCTATCAATGGCGATGTTCTATTGTGTTGTCATGATATGGCAAGGGAGAACATCCTTGGGAACCTGAGGGAATCTACGATTTATGAGATATGGAATGGAAAAAAATTCCAAAATATTATAACTGCAATTTATTCAGGTAATAGTTTATCTCCAAATTTCATATGTAGAAGATGTGAGGAGAGTGTATCTTACTGGTCGATAAGGAGAATGGTAAAAAACCTGATGCCAGATGAGATATTAAAGGCAATCAAAAAGAGAAGAAACAATAAGTGGATAGTATCGAAAAAAACTTAGTTATTCCTGCAATATAATCGGGTATTGTGATTATAGCAATCAATGCAACTGTGGTTTACTCAATGCTTAAAGGAAAGGGTTTAATATGTTGAAGAGGCCCAAATAAAAATATAGAGGTTAGAAATGAATATTTGTTTCTTTTCAATAGTCACATGCTGCCATGGAATTAAGGGTGGTATGGAGATTCACTTAAAATTACTTAGCAAAGGATTGGTAGAAAGAGGTCATGCGGTAACTGTAATTTCCACCCGACACCCGGAAGGAAAGGAATTTGAAGGGATAGATGGTATTAGACAGCACTATTTAAAAAATACAATATTTGGTTCTAAAAGGGGAGGATGGAAAGCGGCAAGTTTAAAGAAATTTATTGAACTGGATGCAATAAATAAATTTGATATTATCTGTTCAGTGTCAACGGTTATTCCAAAGGAGTTGATTGTGTTAGCAGGGAAAAGGAAAATACCGGTGGTAGTGATCTCGGAAGGGCCCGAAATCGTGGTTCTGCAATCAGAAGTTAAACAAACTTTGAGTCATAGGAGCGGATTCAAAAATCTCGCTAAAACTATTTTAGTATTTTCATATTATTATTTTTTCTGGGAACTGTTATTTAAAGAATACGATACAGTAATTGCCGTAAGTGAGAGTGTATCAAATGCTATTCAAAAATGGCATTTTGTGAAAAAAGAGAAAATACACACTATATATAATGGAATAGAAACTAGCCTTTTTTGTCCAAATCAGAGTCAGAGGGAGCGTATAAGGAGAATACTGGCCATCTCTGATGATGAAAAAGTATTGTTGTTTTTCAGCTTTGTCACAAAACAAAAGGGATTACATCTCTTAATCAAGGCAATGCCAGATATTCTTAAAGAATACCGTTGTGTAAAGTTATTAGTTGCCGGTGAAGGAGATTATTTAGCTGAAGCAAAGCAATTGGTGGGGCAATCAGGATTGGACAGTTATGTATTCTTTACAGGATACATTCCCCGTGAAGAGGCTCCTGATTATATTAATGCTTCGGATGTATTTATTTTGCCAACTATAAGGCAAGAAGGGATGCCATTTTCTCTACTTGAAGCAATGTCGTGTGGCAAACCCGTTATAGCTTCCAAAATAGGAGGTATTCCTTCGGTTATCGATGATGGTATTAATGGATTTCTAATACCACCGGGAAATATATCCAAATTGGCTGAAAAGACCGTTTTTCTTCTCAACAATAAAGATTTTGCTGATAAATTAGCAGATAATGCAAGAAAAAAAATTGTTCAAAATTTCAGTAATGAAAAAATGATAGAAGAGACTATCAAGGTATTTAAATTAGCAATATTACAAAAGGAAGAACAGGGATAAATAACTTGTTAGACTTTCTTAGACAATTCTATCGTTTTAGTATACAGGCAGATAATGAAGGGATCAGGATTTATAAGGCCGTTTTGGATATTTTAGAGAACGTTCCTGAATCAGACAATCTCCTGGATATAGGCTGTGCAGAAGGTACAAAAACAATACAATATGCAACTAAGCTGCTGGTTCCATTGGAGAATGTTTCCGGAATTGAATTAAAGCCTGAATATGTAAAGTTGGCTCAGGAACATTTCAGGATTATTAATGTTAATTTAGAATATGATCCTTTTCCTTTTCAAGATCAGGAAATCCAAGTAATAATATGTAACCAGATTCTGGAACATTTGAAGAATATATATTTTCCGTTGTCAGAAATGGATAGGGTTTTGAAGATTGGAGGATATCTGATAATTGGAATTCCCAATCTCGCTGCTCTTTTAAACCGTATTTTCATCCTTTTTGGCAGACAGCCATCATGCAATATCATAATGGGTCCACATATCAGATGTTTCACTCATAAGGGATTTATGGGATTTGTCAGACAAAATACAAATTTCAAATTACAATCAATAAACGCGGCAACACTTTATCCCTTTCCCTTTCCTGTAGTAGAGTACGGTGCAAAATTTTTCCCCGGATTGTCCTCATACACATTTTATTTGTTGAAAAAAATCAAACATAATCCTGATAATTGTGGATGGAGTGTGAGAACAGATTTTGATACTTGCTTTTAGCGATTTGATACGATGTAGTTTTGGAGAATAGGCACAATGATATCGGTAAATGATCAATATCCTTTCGTTTCGATAGTGATTCCTACCCTGAACAGGAAAGTTGATATTGTTGAGTGTATTGCTTCTATTCAAAATCTTGATTATCCAAAAAACAGAATAGAGTTGATTATTTGGGATAATGGTTCAACTGATGGAACTTTGGAAGTGATAAAGTCAAAAGATAAGGAAATGATTCATAAAGGCTTTTCTAAAGTAGAGATAATTAAGAGTCTGGAGAATCTTGGACCGTACGTTCCCTATAATCAGGTACAATCAAAATTAAGCAGGGAAAGTCAATATATTTTAGGCTTAGACGATGATGTTGTTTTGGATAAAGATTGTCTGGCAAGATTAATAGAAGCCACAAAGCTTAATCCTGGTGTGGGAGTCGTGGGAGGGAGTATCAGGTATTTTGATTTCCCTGATAAGATTATACTCAGTGGAGGCTGGATCAATTGGTGGCTTGGAAGGTTTGTTGACTTGAATACTGATAAGCTGACTAAGTGTGATTACGTTATCGGATGTTGTTGGCTCATTGACAGAAATATTTTCAACACTGTTGGAGGGTTTGACGAAGATTATTTTACCATGCAATGGGAAATGGATTTTTGTAGTCGTATACAAAAAAGGGGGTTTAATATATATTACCAACCTGAAGCGATAATAAAGCATAAAGTGCCGCTCGGAGGAAAAAGATCGGGTTTGTATTATCAATTTAGAAATAAGTTGCTGCTAATAAGAAAGAACGCCTCCCCTTTGCAGAAACTGACGTCGCTGACATTATATACCTTATTCTGGTTGCCAAAGATAATTCTACAGTCTCTGGTGGTCAATGATGGAATAAATGATAAAGAAATTCGGATAATACTGAAAGCTGCATATCATGGAATTATTGGTAAGACTGGAAGGCAAGAAATATAATTACATGATGATTTTTCTAATAATATGAAATATCCTACAAAATCAAAATGCCCTTATTGTCATAGTGAGGGAAAGCATCTTCTTCAGATTCTTTCAAGGTGTTATCACCGCTGTCCCGAATGCGACCTTATCTATATCTATACAGTTGATAATTATGAGAATAAAGCGAGGATAGAGTTTTATAAGAATGAGTACTATAAAATTTACTCAAAAGATCAGAGAAGTGGCTACAGAAGAGGCCTGAATGGACATATACTGGATTTGATTGAATCCAGAAAAGGGAATGGTAGGTTATTGGATGTAGGAGCCGGCCTTGGTTTTTTCTTAGATGACGCCCAAAAAAGGGGTTGGCAGATTTATGGCATTGAACTCTCCAAAGAATCTTCAGAGAAAGCAATAGAGTTGTTAGGAAAAAAGATTTTTAATGGCACTCTTAAGGAGTATAAAGGAGACAGGAATTTTGATGCTGTAACATTTATTAACGTATTAGGACATTTGCCTGAACCGTGGCAGGAGATTAAAAATGCAAGGAACCAGATCAAACCTCAAGGACTAATCTATTTACGATTTCCAAATGGATTAATGCATACATTAGTTTTTAGAGTAGCGTCCAGATTCAGAGTTACAAATCTAATCAGCAAATATCTTGTGTTTCATGAATATTGTTTCACAAAAAAAAATATACAGAGGCTCCTAAATGATTTAGGGTTTGAAAGGATTGTTGTTGTCAATTCAATCCCTTCTGAAGGAGATCCATACAGGCTCTTCCAAAACTATTCTTACGCGAGAAATGTTAAGAAGCTTGTATCTGTTATAACTAGCTTGATATATATCCTGAGTGCCAGGAAGATTTTGTTAGGAGCGTCATTAGAAGTGACCGCTCTGAAAAAATAATTGCCGTGCTTAAATTAGGGGAATGTCTATTTTATTATGAATAATATCCTTTATGTTTTTGATAATCTGGAGTTTGGAGGAGGGGAGAGGGTATTTGCACAGATAATCAATAAATTATGCAGAGACAAATATAAGGTTACAGTGGCTTGTATGCCAGAAGGAATATTTATGGAAAGGATTAAGGGAAGTGGTGCATCCGTGAAACCGATAGATATGAGCAGCAAATTTAATTTCAAGGTTATTTTACAGTTGGCCAATTTGATCAAAGAGCAAAGAATCGATATTGTTCATAGTCAGGGTGCACGTGCAGACTTTTTTGCCAGATTATCTGCAAAGCTGGCGAGAGTTCCAGTTGTTATTTCAACTGTGCCGATGCCGGTAGACGGTTTTGATGTTAACCCGATAAAGAAATTTATTTATATAGTCTTAAATAAATTTTCAGAACGTTTTGTAGATAAATTCATTGTTGTCTCAGAAGCTTTAAAGGACGTCATGATAGAAAGACATAAGGTTGATCCACAAAAGGTAGCTATGATTTATAATGGAATAGAAATTAACGAATATCGTATAGATGAAGCAGAAAAAGTAATACATGGAAAATTAGGACTGATGGAAGAAATAGGTTTAAAGAGTGATGTACCGGTTATTGGAGTTATAGGGAGGTTGGTCTGGCAGAAGGGCTTTGAGTATTTCATTGAGGCAATACCTGGTGTGTTAAACAAATTTAAAGATGCAAAGTTTTTAGTTGTGGGAGAAGGCCTCTTGGAAGAAGAGTTAAAGGCTGTCAGTAAAAAGTTGAAGATTGATGATAAAATAAGCTTTACTGGATTCAGGAGGGATATTAAGGAGATTTTGGCTACAATAGACATATTTGTTATTCCTTCATTGCTGGAAGGTTTACCCATGATTCTCCTGGAGGCAATGGGAATGGGAAAACCGATCGTAGCAACTGATATTGATGGTATAAAAGAAGTCCTGGAAAATGGAAAAACAGGATTACTTGTTCCACCCAGAGACACTGTGGCTTTAACGGATGCTATAGTTAATTTACTTATCTATAGGGACCAAGCGCATCAAATGGGTATAAATGCCAGAAGGGTAGTGGAAGAGAAGTTTGGTGTGGATATTATGGTAGAGAAGGTTGAAGATGTTTACGAAGATCTATTGCAGTTAAATCCGGAATAAGAAATACTCTGTTCCCGGTAATTTTTTTGATAGTGGCCCTATGGGGAAAGGAAATAGTAATTGTGAATCTTTTGGTAGTTAGCTCGGATTTCTCACCTCGTAGTTGGGGAATTGGCGCATACACAAAGGAATTGTCAACTTCCCTTTCCAGAAAAAATCAGGTAACTGTTCTTGCAACCGGGATTCTCGATGCCAAAACCTTTGATCATGGCTGCCCTTATCGAATAATACGTACTCCATCATTTCCGATTTTACGCTACGTAGCCTTTTTTTTCTATGTGCCATGGATACTCAGACGATACCATATTGATGCAGTATTGCATGTTGTCTGGATTACGTCTTTGATCAGCCATCTATGGTCATGTTTGCAGCCAGTGCCTTATTTTGTTAGTGTTCATGGAACTGAAATGCGTGATGACAAAATATCCTGGCGGCGGCGCCTAAAAGGTTACCTGAGAAAATGGCGACTGGCGGCACTTCGCAAAGCCAAAGGGATTTTTCCTGTCAGTAACTTCAGCGCCCGCCTCGTAATGTCTCTGGGAATTGAACAAAGCTGCATTGAAGTGATATTTAATGGTGTAAATACACAGCATTACTGCCCTGTTGCAAATGATCAGGCGAAAACTAAGCAACAAAAATTACTTACTGTGGCACGTTTGGATTTGAACAAGGGGCATGATTATGTCCTAAGAGCGTTAGCTATACTAAAGGAACAAGGGCTTACACCAAATTATACTATAGTAGGTCAGGGTCCTGAAGAAAAGAGGCTGCGGGAAATGGTACAAGATCTTGGATTGGAAGATCAGGTTGTATTCACAGGTTTCATTCCTGACAATCAATTACCTGCTATATACACCTCTTGCGATATATATGTTATGGCCAGCAGGGAAATACCGGGACGCTTGGACCTTGTTGAGGGGTTTGGTATTGCTTTTCTTGAGGCCAGCGCCAGTGGACTTCCTGTGGTGGCTGGAGATTCGGGTGGTGTTTCTGACGCTGTACAGCATGGGAAAACCGGACTATTAGTAAACCCGGATAACCCGGAGAATATTGCATCGGCAATAAAGTGTTTGCTTACTGACGACAATTTTGCAAGACGGCTGGGGGATGAAGGACGTCGGTGGACTGAAACACAAATGAGTTGGGAACATGTGGCCAAACGTATGGTTAATGCCATGCGAAGGATGATGTAAATGGATAATCATATATTTCCTTTTAGCGCACCCGCCAAACAGCTCGTCGGGCAGGAAGGCGCGGAGAAACGCAAAAGACAAAAAACATAGACTCACACAAAGGCACGGAGGCACAAAGAAAGACAAAATGAACGAAAACGAAATAGGAAAAATTGTAGTAGATGCAGCATTGACATTACACAAAGAACTTGGGCCGGGTCTGCTCGAACTTGTCTATGAAGTGTTGATGACACATGAACTTCAGGACAGAGACCTGACTATAAAGCGACAGGTTCCTGTCCCAATAGAATATAAAGGAATCAAATTTGACGAAGGATGCAGGGCGGACATTATAATCGATGATAAAGTGATTCTTAAATTAAAAACAGCAACCACAGATTACGCAGATTTCACTGATTACATTAAGAAAAATGTAACCCATACCTTTAGGTTTGAGTCGATCCACAGCAACAAACCAAAGTCATAACTATAAAAATCACAAAAATTTAAAATGGAAATTCCTATATAATT
>JACKQG010008242.1_pt1 | contig 10215 bp, 5 predicted proteins | sample 8237621 | NCBI WGS metagenome assembly JACKQG01 (sample SAMN15677084, study PRJNA649215) | marine metagenome | biome: marine; feature: Black Sea; material: saline water; isolation source: suspended particulate matter (SPM) from the Black Sea western gyre | collected 2013-06-09/2013-06-10 | depth...
GGCTGTCGTCGCCGTCGTCGAGGACGCAACGCACAACACCGTCTACATCGAAACGTCGACTCCGGGTCTGTGCGCAAGGTGTGGTAGAAGCTCGGAATCGACGTTTCGATGTAGACGGTGTTGTGCGTTGCGTCCATTGCTCAATTTGTGTCCGACTGGCGCGGGTCTCACAGACGTCACTCATCATTCACCACAGCGGTGCAGTTCTCCGTGCGTCAATATCCCGATCGGGGGCAATTGATCCATCTTAGACTACCAGTCCAATTAACCAATAGTGCCGTTTCAACAGTCAGGTCGCCGTCACCGACTTGCCGCATTGTACCATCCACACGGAACATCTAAAGGGTCGGATTCGAGCCCGCGATTGGGCTCATTTTTGGGTGCAATGCTACTCCGGACTGCACCGCAACTTGATCCGCTGGGATCGTCGTGTCATATTGCCGCATCAGACTCTCGATTCACGCCAAAGGAGGACACCATGTCAAGACGATTGATCGTGGCGGCGATGGCCGCCGTATTCGTGACGCTTGCTGCCGGCTGGCTGGCGGTGGCCGCGGAGCCCGCTACCCCGTTGCGTGCCGGGATTATCGGGTTGGACGCCCACGCTAGTTCGTGGACTCGGATTCTGAACGCCCCGGATGCCGAAGGCGAGTTGGCCGAAATAACGGTGGTTGCCGGCTACCCGGGCGGCAGCCCCGACATCCCTCAGAGCATGGACCTTCTGAAAAGGGGCATCGAAACGTTCAAGCAACTGGACGTCGAACTCGTTGACTCGATTGATGAGCTGCTCGAGAAGGTCGACGTAGTGATGATCCTCAGTATCGACGGCCGTCCGCATCTGGAGCAGGCCAAGCCGGTTATTGCGGCGGGCAAGCCGGTGTTCATCGACAAGCCGATCGCCGGTTCGTTGGCTGACGCGATCAAGATTTATCAGCTCGCGAAAGAACGCAAGGTCCCGTGTTTTTCGAGTTCGTCCCTGCGTTTTTCGCCCGGTACGCAGGCCGTGCTGGACGATCCCAAGGTCGGCTCGATCCGGGGATGTAACGCTCACAGCCCCTGTGGACTCGAACCGCACCATCCGGATTTCTTCTGGTATGGGATACACGGCGTCGAAACACTCTTCACGATCATGGGGCCGGGCTGCAAGACCGTCACTCGCGTCCAGACCGAGGACACCGACGTGGCGGCGGGCATCTGGGCCGACGGCCGCATCGGCACGTTCCGCGGCCACCGCGCAGGTCCGCACACTTACGGTGCCACGGTCTTCGGCAGCAAGGGCATTGTGGAATCGGGCAAGTTCGAGGGATACGAGCCGCTGTTGGTCGAGATCGTCAAGTTCTTCAAGACGGGCAAGCCGCCGGTCAGCGCGGAACAGACGCTGGAAATCCTCGCGTTCATGGAGGCCGCCGACGAGAGCAAGCGGAAGGGCGGTTGTCCCGTGTCGATCGAAAGCATCATGGCCGCGGCGCGAGGTGGCGAATGAGAAAGCGCACGTAACATCTTGGCGATTGGCCGCGTCGTTTAACCCGAAGCCGAAGGCGATGGCGGGCGCCGCGAGTGGACCGTCTATCTCACTGCCCGCCATCGCCTTCGGCTTCGGGTAAAACGGGCTGTATGTCATGCAGAAGAATCAGGAGAAGGTACGTTATGCTGATCCACGCCCCCCGCGGCTGTCGCTGTTGCGACGCATATATGCCTTGGCGGAATCATGCCCTGCTCGTTGTATTCGCGGTCCTGACGCTTCCGATCATTGCACCGGCGGCGCAGGAGCCGGATATGGCAGTCCTGCTGTCATTGGACGGGACCGAAGGCGTTGTCGAAACGTACGGCCGCCAAGATGCCAAGCGATTCACGACCACCGCCTCGGGTGAAGGCAACACGATTGACGGCAACGGCGCAATGCACTTCGGCGCAACCACCGCGCCCGCAGCGGAGGGCAACCAGTACTTTGGCGTCATGGCTCCCCTTTCGGAGCCGACCGATCTCAGCCAGCGACGGCTCGTCTTCCACGCCCGGACGAACCATCCGGGCACCACGGCCGCGTTCTATGTCCGCGCCTACAACAAGGGAGAGAACAAACCCGCCTGGAGTTTCAACTCGTGGAGCGGTTTGCTGACGGACCAGTGGCGCGAGTTCTGCCTCCAGCCTGGTCTATCGCTCGGGGGTCTCACGTGGGAGCCCAAAGTCGTGGAGGACCGCGTCGCCACAGCCATTGACCGGATCGAATTCATTATCGGCAGTGGTGAACACAACGTGTCGGTCGACGTTCTGCTTGATGATGTGCGAATTGGTTCCAAACTGGGCTCACTTGACGACCTGGAAGCGCCCCATCCGCGACAGCCGGATACGGTGCTTGTCCAAAACGAGCACGCGCTGACGACCATCCTGCACCCAGACTCCACGGCCGGAAGACAGGCCGCTGCGACGGTGGCAGCCGCCATCGCCGATCGCACTGGCGTGACACCGACAGCCAGAGTCGGCACTCAGGCAGACCGGATCCCGGACGAGCCGACGATCGTCCTGGGGAACGTCAACAACAATCCAGCCATACTGCTGCTCTATGCTCGCTACTTCACCCCGGCCGACAGCATCTGCCCAGGTGCGGGCGGTTCGCTGGTGCATACTGTTTGCGATCCATTCGGCAAAGGGACAAACGTGATTGTCGCGGCGGCCAGTGACGACGACGGACTTGCCGGTGCAGCCAGCGTCCTGGCCGAGGCGATTGCCGGGCAGGCCAAAGGCGACTCACTCGTCTTGCCGCGTCTTTTCGAAAAGCACTACGGCGAGTCGTTTTTGAAACGATTCGGCTGGGCAGACGACGCTCCCGCAGAAAACCGCCTGGAGCAGGGACTCGAACAAGGCAAGGAGGCGCTCGACCGCGGCCGGCACACATCGGTTGCCGGCGTCCTGCGCACGGTGGCCGAACGCTACATGCTGACCGGCCACAGCGTGGAAGCGGAACTGTACGTGGCACTCTGGGACCTCTATGCCGAGAGCGCCGTGGCGGACCCAAGCAAATACGGCGGACTTTGGGGATTCGACAGCGATTTCCCCTCAGCCCAGGTTGTCGCTGGCTGGGATATCATCGAAGAAGACCCGGTGCTGACCGACGACCAGCGGCTGCGCACGACCAGGAGCATGGGACGGTGGCTGACCGAGGCCGTCATTCCCAAATGCGCGAGCGCAGCCGCCGGCACGCGTGTACCGCATAACCACCAGACATTTCCCGGACTCGGGGCTCTTTTCGCCGGGCTCTATTTCTCACAGCATTACGACGTGGCCGAAGGCAAAGTCTGGCTGGGCATCGCCGACGCCATGTTCAAACGCCAAGCCGGATACTTCAAACCGTACGAAGACTGCAACGGATACCAATGGCTCACCAACGGGCACCTGATGCGGTACTGTCTGGTTAGGCCCGACTTCGCCTTGTTCGAAAACGGCAACGGCGCAAAGATCATCGACTATCTGATCGGCACGATGGACAACCTCGGCTACCAGGTGCCGTATGGCGATACGGGCTCGTGGCGATGTTGGAACAGCGAGATGATATGTCTTGACATGTTTGCTCATGCAACCGGTTCGCCCGAGGCCCAGTGGGTGGCCAATCGGAAACGAGTCCTGAAAAACACGCTCGAAACGCATGCCTTCTACCAACTTGAACCAGGCACGCCCCCGGAACGGTTCAACGGCGTTACGATCTGGCCGCTCGAGCCGCAATACTACGCGACGCATCGTGCCCAGGATCGGCCACCGCTGGAGCGCTGCTTCGACAAGATCGCTTTCCGCGAAGCCATGCAGCCGAACGCTGCGTATCTGCTGCTGGATGGACTCAGCAACGGAGGACACAAACACCTGGACGGAAACAGTCTGCCGCGTTTGACTCTTTACGATCGAATCTGGCTGGCGGACAACGACTACTACAAAGCTCCCGTGAAATTCCACAACTCGATAACAGTATTTCGAGACGGAGAATCGGCGGCCATCCCGCCCTATACCGAGCTTGTGGGCGCCGGAGAATCGCAGCGATATGGCTACAGCAAGACAAGGCTGACGAACTATGCCGGTGTCGATTGGGTGCGCACCATCGTCTGGCTCAGACAACAGCAGGCGTTCGTCGTGCTCGACCAACTGACGGCGCTCGGCGGCGACGAATATCAATTCCGAACGCTCTGGCACGGCGTGGGTGCGGCGAAGCTGAGCGACGACGGCTTGCTGCTGACGCAGAACGGCCCGAGCCTTCGGATTCAAATTGCGCCGGGACCGGTTCTCGAACTGCAAGACGACACGGAACTGGGGGCGAACTGGAGCGGCTACGCGCATGCCGAGCCGGTTGTGCGATCCCTGCAAGCGGTGGCCACGGTCAAGCTCGACAAGCGTGATACGTACCTCTTCGCCAGCGTACTCCACGGCAAGGCCGACGGAGTTGCCGAACCGTGGGGTATCGACTTGCTGGACGGAGCGGACGGCGTCAGGCTGTCCACCACGGACGGTGTGTTGGACCTTGTGCTTGGCCCCCATCGAAACCGCACATCAGATGGCAGCTTCGAGACCGACGCAGAATGTTTCGTCGCATCCGCCGACGGCCTGACGCTGCTCGGCACAACCTTCGCTCGTGTCGACGCGCACGAACTGTTCAAGTCCGCCAAGATCGAGAATGTGGATCTCGACAATGCAACGTCGCCCAGTTCGCTGCGCAACACTCGGGTTCGCGAGCCCGTGCCCAACATCGGTGCGGTCGCCGATGCGCCGCCCCATCAAGTCGAATGGTGCGTTCGCCCGAAGCCGACTGGCCCCGGGAACGATGGGAGGCAAACCCGTGTCTCTCGTCTGGCCAGTGCAGCGTTGGGCGAAACAGGCGAGGCCGACACGGTACTGGCGGCCACAACGGACGGTACGCTCTTCGCTCTGAACACGGATGGTTCCACGCGATGGAGCTTCGACGCGGGCACGGCGTTGAATGACGTGGTTGCCGACGACCTTACCGGCGACGGGAAAGACGAAATCATCCTCGCCCGCCAAGACTACAACGTCCAAGTGCTCGACGCGGCCGGCGAGGAACTCTGGAAACGTGCGCTGTCTTACTACCGCAGGCCGCCATACGTTAATTTGGTCCGCACCGGCGACATCGACGGCGACGGTACGCCTGAAGTGATTGCCGGAGGCGAGAACTGGCGCTTCTATGCCTTCAGGGCAGACGGAACTGAACTCTGGAACTACGAGAGCGTGCATCCTTCGCGAGCCGGCGCGGTTGCCGATCTGGACGGCGATGGTAAGGCCGAGGTGATCTGCGGGACGCACTATTACTGGGCCAGCATCCTGGACGCGGACGGCAAGCGACGCTGGCAATACAGCCTCGGGCCGATCTGTTACGATATCGCAACCGGCCGTTTCGATGGCAACGGAACGCGCGGCGTCGTTTTCGGCAGCGGGGATGGCAAAATCCATTATGTGGACGCCGACGGCAAGCCGCGAATGGCCTACACAACGGGCGACGAGGTCAAACACGTTGCCACCGGTGACCTTGACGGAGACGGCTTGGATGAGATCCTTGGCGGCTCGCTGAACTACAACGTCTATTGCTTTGGTGCCGATACGACGCGGCGTTGGCGTGTGGACGTGGGTGGCCCCGTTTCGGCGCTGGTGACCGTGCCGCAGAAGCAAGGCGCTTCAGTGATGGTCGGCACCGGTAAGGGAAGACTCGCCAGCATTGACTCGAAGGGAACCATCACAGCGGTCACGGAATTTGGTTCAGAGATCCTCGACATCCTCGTCGGCCACAAATCCGTTATCGTGGCCACAGCCGATGGCCAACTTAGGTGTATTGCGAACGTTCAGGAGTAGCTGCAGGCACAAGGAGACAAACATGGAACGAGAATCCCAATCACAACGTTTGGAATTGGAGCAGTCTTCGCGCCGGGATTTTTTGAAACGCGGTGGTAAGGTAGCCGCTGTGTCCGCTCTGGTCGGCACGGTAGTTCCCCGCGTGCACGCTGCCGAGGACAACACCATCCGGCTGGCCTTGATCGGTTGCGGCGGTCGCGGTAGCGGGGCTGCGGCAAATGCCCTGTCGGTCCCCGACAGCGGGCCGGTGAAGCTGTTCATCATGGCCGACCTGTTCGAGAACCGAATTGCCTTATCACACAAAGCCCTCAGTAAGGAGTTCGGCGAAAAGGTTGACGTTCCGCCGGAACGGCAGTTTCTCGGGTTCGATGCCTATAAGAAAGCCATCGATTGCCTGCGTCCGGGCGACGTGGCCATGTTGACCGGCTACGCCGCTTGGCGTCCGGTGCAACTGGAATACGCCGTTGAAAAGGGCGTGAATGTCTTCATGGAAAAATCCTTCGCCTGCGATGTGCCGGGAGTGCGGCGCATCATGGAGGCCGGCGAAGAGGCGGAGAAGAAGAACTTGAAGATCGCCGCCGGCCTGATGTTTCGGCATTCTCCGGCGCGACAGGAAATAAACCGGCGAATCCGCGACGGCCAGTTGGGCGATATCCAACTGATCCGCGGATATCGCATGCATCCGGTCGGTTTCTTGGGCAAGAAACCGGCGGACGTCAAGGAGTTGCACTGGCAGGTTCGGAACTTCATCCGTTTCTTTTGGGTTTCCGGTGGGCTGTACGCCGAGATGGACATTCACCAGATCGACGAGATCTGCTGGGTCAAAGATGCCTTGCCGGTCACGGCAATGGGCATCGGCGGCCGGGCGCCCAGCAACACGGACACCTCCCAGAACTTCGATTCGCACCATGTCGAGTACACCTTTGCCGACGGGACGAAAGCGATTTTCGACGCGCGATACCGGCGCGGCTGCCACAACGAATACGCCGTCTACGCGCACGGAACCAAACGGGCCGCTCAGTTCTCCGGTCACTTCTCCAGGCCCGCGACGCATATCTTCAAGGACCAGCGTTGCAACGAGGACAACATCGACTGGCAGGCAGAAAGGGATCCGTTCACCGAGTGGCAGGCCGAGTGGAACGTTTTGATTGACGCCATCCGCAACGACCGCCCGCACAACGAAGCCAAACGCGCGGCCCTCTCGAACCTGGCGGACATCATGGGCCGGGCCTCGATCCACTCGGGGAAACTTGTCACCTGGGACGAAGCATGGGCCTCGAATTTCCAATGGTGCCCTGGCGTTGACACCATGACGGACGACACGCCGCCGCCGCTAGAGCCCGATGAACAAGGCCGCTATCCAGCGCCAAGCCCCGGCGAGTGGACGGAACTGTGAGTTCCCTGCCACTCGACCGCTTTTTTGGCGGATCTTATGGAATGAACTCCTTGCCTATTGACAACATTGGCCCCGTCACGAAAGGATCCCCATGAAACGTACAGCCATTCTCTTTGTGGTCTGGATGGCCCCATGCGGTGTTCCTGGAACGGTTGCTTCCGAGGAGGCGCTTCCTGAGCGACTGGCTCCGTTCTTCGCCCCGCCAAGCGAGTTGGCGAACGATTTTGGAGATTACGCATCGCCACTGGTCTTCTACGACGGGCGCAAGGTGGAGACGCCTGACGACTGGCAGCTTCGCCGCAAGGAAATCCTCGACCGCTGGCACGATATGATGGGACGTTGGCCGCCGATGATCGAGAAGCCGAAAATCGAATACATCGAGAAGAAACGCCGCGAGGATTTCACGCAGCACCGCGTGCGCGTCGAGATCGCACCAGAGGGGCGGACGGTCGACGGCTATCTCCTTATGCCCGATGGCGATGGTCCGTTTCCCGCCGTGGTTGTCGTTTACTACGACGCAGAGACGGGCGTTGGGTTGGGCAAGGAGCTGCGCGATTTCGGCTATCAACTGGCCAAACGAGGCTTTGTTGCTCTTTCGATTGGAACACCCAGTTGCTGGTACTACCCCAACGCAGCGAAAGCCCAACTTCAACCACTATCGACTCTGGCCTACGTGGCGGCCAACTGCCACAACGCGCTGGCAACGCTGCCGGGCGTCGATGCAAAGCGAATCGGGATCGTGGGCCATTCGTACGGTGGCAAGTGGGCCATGTTCGCGTCATGCTTGTACGACCGATTCGCCTGCGCGGCGTGGTCCGACGGTGGGATTGTGTTTGACGAGAAGCGGGCCAACGTCAACTTTTGGGAACCGTGGTACCTGGGCTACGATCCCGACCAGAAACGACGTCCCGGCATCCCGAAAGCAGACAATCCTCGCACCGGCGCATACAAGCAGCTCATCGAACAGGGCCTGGATCTGCACGAACTGCACGCCCTGATGGCACCGCGACCGTTTCTGGTTTCCGGCGGCTCGGAGGACCATCCGGAACGTTGGAAGCCGCTGAACCACGCGATTGCCGTCAACAAACTGTTGGGACATACAAACCGCGTAGCCATGACCAACCGTAAGGGCCATTCTCCAACGCCCGAATCGAACGAGCAGTTGTATCTCTTCTTCGAGCACTTCCTGAAATCGGAGTAGTCTGGTCAGGCGAGCCTTCGTTACGAAACCTTGTTTGCGCGATAGGGTCGGATAGAATACGTATGCGCAATACTCGCCTCGCGGCGTTGGGACCATGGAGCGTAGGATGCGCGTACGGTGCGCGTAAGTTCGCTTCGTTTAACCCGAAGCCGGAGGCGATGGCGAGCGGCGGAATGGATCTTCGACTCGTAGCGCCCGCCATCGCCTCCGGCTTCGGGTTAAACGACTTGGTTGCGGCCCGAGGCCGCATTGGGAGAAGGTCATGACGAGACATCAGACCATCGCATTAAGTGTGGCAATCGCGCTGGCCCTGTTATCCGTAACAGCAGCCCAGCCACAGCAGCAAGCGGAGCCCACGCAGGCACAACAAGCGACCGAGCCGAAGGTGCAGCCCGAGAAGAAAGCCTCGCGGCGAGAACCGGTCAAGGTCGTCGATATCGCTCCCGAAACGGCGACTCATCTCGAAGGCGAATCACTGAAAGTCGAATTCAAGCGGCTCACGGCGTTACGAATCCGCGACGACGATTCACTGTTGGCCAGCGACGCGGACGCCAAGGTGATCAAGATAATCAGCCCGGCAGGCAAGCAGGTCGGCGCGATCGAACTCCCGTTCGCCCCGGAGGCATTGGACATCGCCGCGGACGGCACGCTTTACTGCGGCGGTGAAGGGCAATTGGCCAAGCTGAGTGCCGATGGACGCGTTCTGAAGATGGAGACTGTTCCGGACGAAGTTGCACCGACGGCGACGGAGCAGCAGCCTCCCGAACCGCCCAAGCCGGCACCCAAGGCGAAAGAGACCGGCGACGAATCGAAACCAGCGTCCACTGCCAAGGAAGCGACGGAAGATCGCAAGCCAGCGCCTCCGCGCCGTCGCCGCAAGCCGCGCCCGAAACGAATCTCCGGGATCGCGGTGACCGATCGCGATATATTCGTGGCCTTCGGATCCGGGTGGAGCCTTGGCTCGAAGTCCAAGCTGTACCGCTTCGACTTGGAACTGCAGAATCCACAGGCCCTTGCCGAGGGCCTGCGCGGTTGTTGCCAGCGTTGCGACATCAAATCACGGGAAGGCGTCGTGTATCTGGCCGAAAACTCCGCTCACCGCGTCGTGTTGTACGACCGCGAGGGCAACGTGTTGAAGAAATGGGGCGAACGCGGCCGCGATGACTTGAAGACGTTTGGCGCCTGCTGCAACCCAATGAACATCTGCTTCGACGGTCAAGGCGTGCTGTACACCACAGAATCCGGTTTGGGACGAGTGAAACGTTACACGCCGGATGGAGAATTCATCGACTTGGTTGGCTACGTCGGCACCGAGCGGTTTTGGCACGGAAGTGGGCTGGCGGCTTCCTGCAGCAACATGGCGATCGCAGTAACCGGCGACGGCCGACGAGTGTATGTGATGGACTACAAGAACAACCGGATCAGGGTCCTGGATAAGAAGGCGACGGAAGCAGATGTCAAGGCTCGTTAGTATGTTCGTGCGGCCGTCTATCGTCGCCATGCTTCTTGCCGTCGTGGCCGGGTACGCCTGCGCTCAAGATGCCCGTCAAGGAGTTGACAGCCAAGTGCCGCTCCGCATCGTGATTATGGATCCGCTTGCGAAGCAATTGGCCTGCGACTGCGTCGCGGGCTACGCCCAGCGTGACTACGGGAGACTCGCGGCCATCCTGGAGGTAGAGCTTGAACGCCCGGTCCAGCTTGCCTATGGCGAAGCTCTCGCATCGCCACAGATCGGTGGCGTCGAAACGGTGGATCTAGTCATTGGGAAGTTCTCGGT
>JACKQG010008245.1_pt1 | contig 10214 bp, 13 predicted proteins | sample 8237621 | NCBI WGS metagenome assembly JACKQG01 (sample SAMN15677084, study PRJNA649215) | marine metagenome | biome: marine; feature: Black Sea; material: saline water; isolation source: suspended particulate matter (SPM) from the Black Sea western gyre | collected 2013-06-09/2013-06-10 | depth...
GTGTCGTGGTGGTAACCCTTGAAGGTATAGATCCCGGCGGACAAGCCCTTGATCGCCATGTCAAAAGGATCGCTTTCTTTGAATGCATCTTCGAGCAGATCGTGCAACGGGATGCTATCGCCCATATCGGCACGGTTCCGGCTGTCGATCCTGATGAAATCGATCGTGAAATCAACATCAAAATCAGCCTCGTTGAGGAACTGCCGCGACGTGTCGGCATTGCCCAGCCGAACGTTATCGGTGTTCCAGTCAATCCAGCCACGTTCCACGTCTCCACTTTGGGACAGGTCCACGCGGACAACAGGCGCTGCTGAGACCACAGAGGCAGTTACTATAATGCAAGACAACATACTGAACAGCTTCTCAAACATCACTTTTCCCCTTCCAGATTGAAAAAAAACATAACCTCACCCAAGCACATTTTTGCGTTCTCAATTTTGTTGCACTCCATCCGCAGTTAATGATGCGAAGTGTCCGTGGCCTTTGATTCAGGCCGAAATCCATTTGACTAGATCGGATTCGTTATTGCCCTTTTGCTCCTCCTTTCTCCTGCCGCGGAAGGTTGAGTGACTGTAAACTCGGATTTCCCGTCTACACTTCACTGGGAAGTCTGTGCAAGCCCTAACAAGTCCTATCATACCGTAATCTCACCTCAATTCAAACACTATTCTGGCAGGTTGAACCTGCCCTGCCGGCAAGCCGGGAGCCGGGGGAAATTCAGCTTCTTCTTGACGCAGGGCAGGAAAATATAGTATGAGAGAGGTGGTGAAGTCTGTGGATTTTCAGGGCCCGCCGCGACTAATGTCCTGCGTTTTCAGAGATGGCGCTTTAAATTTAGTCTTACACTTGCAGTCCGGCACCTATTTGTGTCATAATAATGCTGATGAACTCACGAATGAAACCCATTACCTCTGTTTGAGAGAGAGATGAGCAGCAGTCATGTGCAAGCGGAAAGGGTTTACGTTAATAGAACTATTGGTTGTAATTGCGATCATCGCAATACTGATGGCCGTCCTCATGCCCGCACTGAATCGGGCCAGAGAGCAGGGCAGACGCGCGGTTTGCCTTAATCATCTAAAGACACTTACACTCGGCTGGATGATGTATGCTGATGAAAACGACGACAGGCTTGTCAACGGCGAAGCCTATTGGAACCCTGGCGGCGCCCCGGCCGCCCCTGTGCCCACATCGGGCCCTCACAAGGGCGAGCCCTACTGGGTTGGCAACGACTGCGCTTCCGGTTTCGCGCAGGGAGAACAACGACCGCTTGACATACAAAGGCAGGCAATACGAGCCGGAGCGCTGTTTCCGTACTGCGCGGCCGAAAAAGTGTACCGGTGCCCGACAGGTATTCGTGGAGAGATGCGCACGTACTCCACAGGCTACGGGATGAACGGTTGTTTCGATGCAACTGGAACGTATAACGGCAACCGGGGAGTGAGAGTGGGCAGTACGGTGTTGATGGTCAAGAAGCGATCGGAAATCACCGTCCCGGCTCCGGCTTATAGACTCGCTTTTCTCGATGAAGGGCGGATCAGTCCGGACAGCTATGCGATTCACTACCCCACGGCCAGATGGTGGGACCCGCCGTTTGTCCGGCATGGGGACGGCACGAACGTCTCTTTCGCCGACGGCCACAGCAACTACTGGAAGTACAGAGGAGCCGAGACGATACGGGCCGGTAAGATGGTAAACCCGCCGTATAACTATACGCCCACTACCGACGAGGGCCTGGCTGATTTGCAGAAGATGCAGGAAGCCATCTGGGGCAGATTGGGATATTAAGAGAATTAAAGGTGCATGAGGACTCCTTCCGCAGAATCGCAAACCTGCAAGCTCTGCTGTCTGCCCTAATGCGATAAACGCATGCGGATTAACACGCGAAGTGCGGCTGCTAAGATTACGCATTTTCCCCAATTGGCAAAAGGATGTGTTATTGTTTCTCTTGCCGGCCTAAGGGACAGCGTTAATGCCATCCCAGAGATTCTGTCTTTTCGACCGAGTAAAGTGAGCGGAGAAATCCGGCCGCGAGTAGAGACACAGTTCCCTTCGGTGGGGCAAGCCCCCCCTGCTCAAGCGGGCTTGCCGAATGAGTAGCGGATGACACCGCGCGGGCAATTGTCGGCGCAGGAGCCACAGAGAATGCATTCGCTGTGCTGCATCGACTCGGCCTGGACCATCTTCGCCACCTCCAGACTCATCGGGCAGACTTTCTCACATCGTTTGCATTCGGAGCATTGGCTCTTGTCCGATTTCAAATGCAGGGCGGGCGCCTTCAGCAATCGCCCGAGCCTTGTCCCGATTATCATAAAGGGCGCCATCCAGCAGCCGTAGTGACAAAATCCCCGCCTGCCGGCGGTCAAGGCCGGAATCATGATAGCGCCTGTCACTATGAAATAGATGATGTACGCCCCGGGCTCGACTACAGACAGGCCGTACCGCGTACTGTGGTGACTACATAATTTTTGCAGGAAAAGCAAACCCCTGCCTGGTGGAGTTTGTAGGTGAAGACGAAAAGCAGGGGTTTAGTGTCTATGCACAGCAGGTCATAACCTACTGATAAGCTCTTTTACCATATAAAGACGTTTGTCGAACGAAAACGTTACAGTTGTTTCTCAAAAAAAAGGGCCCTCCGGGGAAAAAAAGTCAAATGAGTCAAAACGCCACCGCCGGCTTGGGTGAGTAATGAAGAAATTCGCAACTTCTGTCGAGCTGTCAATCGCAGATCATCCAATACCGCCCTGCCGCACGTTTGATTGTTGTGGAGATGCCGTAGAGGCGCTGGATTAGTTGGGGGCAGACAACTTCCTTCGTCGGACCATTCTCGATTATCCGCCCGTTGGCGAGGATCAGGGATCTTTCAAAAACGGGCATAATCTCCTCGATGTGGTGCGTGACAAGTATCAGCCCCATTTCACGCTGGATCTTGGCCAGATTATGGATTGAAGCCAGCAAGAGCTCGCGACCGCCGGGATCCAATCCGGCACAAGGCTCATCGAGGATCAACAAGAGCGGACGGGCCATTCGCGCCCGCGCAATCAGTACTCTCTGCTTCTCACCCTGCGAGAGCGTCCCAAACCTCTGCTCGGCGATGTGGGCACAACCCATCTCGTCAAGATACCTCCGGGCCCGCGCAAAGTCGGCGTCATCCGGCTTTTGTCCGGCGAACTGGCGAAGTCCCAGTTGTGCGAATCTGCCGGATACGACGGTCCGAGCGACAACTTCGCCCGGCGGGATTTGATCCGTGAGCGAAATTGTGACCCAGCCGATGCTCTCTCTTAGCTGGCGCAGATTCACGAGGGCCCTGCCCTTTCGATAAATCTCCCCGCCGGCGTTTGCCCAGATGTAGCCGCAGGCAATTTTCAGCAGGCTGGTCTTTCCGGCGCCGTTGGGCCCCAGGACGACCCAGTGCTCGCCGGCGCGCAGTTGCCAGGAAATCCGATCAAGAATCAACCTGCCGCCGATCCTGTAACTGACCTGGCGAATATCGAGTATCGGTGGCTCCATAAGTTCGAACGCTTGATCCATTTGCCGGCGCCCGGCTGACGCAGCCGAGCTTCATCTGCAACGAGGATAGCGACTCCGTCGCGAAAACTCAAGCTTTTGCCGCGTACCACACAGAGCATATTGTTGCAATTGGCCGAGGGTTTTGATACTACAGTGGAACAAGAACGCGGAAGATTTATGTGCAAAGCGTCAATTGGAAAACTTTAAGGGAGTCGCTATGAAAACACTTCGACATGTTGGTTCGCTGGCATTTGTGCTGGGGTTGTTTGTCACTATATTCGCCGGGGTGCCCTGGCATGTGCTTGTTGCAGAGGAGCCGGTGCCCGTGCCCCCCTGGCTCCAGATCGCGATATTCTCGGTGCTGGGTGGGATTCTCGTGGTCCTGGTGACGGTGGCGCTCGAGCAGAAGATGGTCAAGGTTCCGGGCGAAACGCCGGCGCCTCTCGAGCCTGACGGCTCGGTTTTGGTGCTGAATTCGTCGGAAATCCCGGGCCGCCGGCCGCGCGAGGTTCTCGGCGTTGTCCAGGGACATACGGTGTTCGCCATCTGGCTGGGCAAAGATCTGTCGGCCCTGATCAGACTCGTACTCGGCGGCGAATTGACCGAGTACACTGAGATGATGGGCCGGGCGCGCACGATGGCAACGGACAGAATGATCGCCCAGGCGGCGGAGCTGGGAGCCGACGCGATTATCAATGTTCGCTATATGACCACGAGCGTCGTCGGCAGTGCGGCGGAACTATTGGCTTACGGCACGGCAGTCAAGCTAAGTGAATAGACCAAGTTGCGGGCCACTCGGGGAAGGCGGGAAAGATGCCCTTGTGCGTCACCGCCGTCACCCCGAGCCGAGCCGAGGGGTCTGTTAGGCTCTGTCGGAAAACTCGATCTGGCTTCGAGCGGCTTATTCTCCGCCTGACTGCATCCGGCTGCATCGACGATAAAACCAATATCGCCTGCTTCGGTTCCCTCGGCGTCGCTCGGGACAGGCTTTGCCAGGCGAAAAACCGCTCGCTCTCGGGCCGACGACGGAGTTTTCAGACAGAGCCTAGAACAGATTTCTCCGCTCCGCGATGCTGTGCATCGCTTCGGTCGAAATGACGGGGCGGTATCAGGACTTGTCAAAAAATTCGGTTTTTGCGTAAGGGAAGAAAAATGAAAAAGCGAATCCTGATTACCGGGGCGACCGGGTTTGTCGGCAGGCCGTTGAGTTTTGCGCTGGCCGAGACCGGGTACGAGGTCGTGGCGCTGAGTCGTCGGCGCATCGAGGCACAAGAAATCTTTGCCGGGCGCGTGAAGGTTGTCGAATGGGACGCAACCACAGCGAGCCGATGGTCCGAATGGGCCGACGGGGCGCTGGCGATAGTGAATCTGGCCGGCGATAACATCGGCGCGGGGCGCTGGAACGAGAAGAAGAAGCGGCTGATCTCCGAGAGCAGGTTGAACGCGGGCGCGGCTGTCACTGAGGCGATCCGCAGCGCCGAGCACAAACCGCAGGTCTTGATTCAGGCCTCCGGCGTCGGCTTCTACGGCGACCGAGGTGATGATTTGCTCGACGAGAACTCCTCGAACGGGGTCGGGTTTCTTGCTGACGTAGCCCGGCAGTGGGAGGCCTCAGTCATGGAGGTCGCAGGCATGGGTGTCAGGCTCGCAACAATCAGGCTCGGCGTCGTGCTCGGGGCCCACGGAGGCGTCATGAGCCGGCTGATACCACCGTTTAGCTTCTTCGTCGGAGGCCATCCCGGCTCCGGCAGACAATGGCTCCCGTGGGTCCACATCGACGACGTCATCGGCGTCGTTCGATTCCTCATCGAAAGCGCCGATTGCGAGGGACCGTTCAACGTGGCGTCTCCCGAACCGACCAGGTCGAAGGATTTCTACAATCTGCTGGGCAAAGCGATGCACCGCCCCGCTTTCTTTCCGATGCCGGCCTTCGCACTCAAGCTGGCGCTCGGCGAGATGGCCACCGAACTGCTGCTACCCAGCACGAGAGTCGTCCCGAAGAAACTGCTCGATGCCGGCTACGAATTTAGATTCCCCGATCCTGCCGCCGCTTTCAGCGACATCCTGAAGGCAAATGGTACATAAGAATCGCACGAATTCCGCATTCACCTCCCGAACGGATCGATACTCGTCGATGTCGTGCCACGTGTCGATGTTGTGCCTGTAGATCCACTCCAGTTGGCCAGAAGCTGCGTCCGCTCATAGAACTTGTTGAAATCCAGCTCACCCTTGGAGAAGGCATCTATGTCCGATTTCTTCGCCCGAATGGTCAGAACCAAGGCGGAAACATCCGATAAGAGGCTCAATAAAAACTCCTCAATGCCGTTGTGCTTAACAGACGAACGAGAGCAACAGATTTGCAGGAAAAAATTCAGCTTTTCTTAGATTTTCTCTTGCCGGATTCACTGAGGTTGCCCTTCTGGGGCCAATTCTGTATGATAACAGAGAGAATCGGCAACGCCCAGCAAGACAACGAGCCTATCATGAATGAAGACTATGCCAAACGGTGACAAAACTCTCTCGATTCGTCCCGCCGAAGAGCGTGATGCCGATCTTCTTGCCGATCTCGGGACCCGTACTTTTTCCGATGCATACTCACGTACTTTGTCCGCTGAGGATCTGGACGATTATCTTCATAAGGCGTTCAGCCGCAAGCAGATGCTCGAAGACATAACAGATCCCGACGTTCTGCTCTTTCTTGGCTTGATTTCAAATACACTTTGTGCGTACATAAAACTACAGCCCACGTCCGTGCGTGAATGCATTTGCGGAGCAAACCAGATTGAATTGTTGCGCCTGTACGTGCTGTGCGGCTGGAGAGATCGCGGAATAGGTACGGCCCTTATGGACGTCGGCCTCAAGGCGGCCAGGGACAAGGCGTATAAGAGCTGCTGGCTGAAAGTATGGGATGAAAATACGAAGGCAATAGACTTCTACACGAACAAAGGATTCGCCATTTTAGGCAATGAGCCGTATCCGGTTGGAAGCACTTCCAGAAATGTCGTTCTAATGGCTTGCCCGCTGGAAGAATGAAGCCTCGTCCCATCCGGCGAGGCCTTGATCGCTCTAAAGACGATCCCTTTTCTGGCTTTTGCGGACCATCTGGCACAAACCTCTTATTTTTTGCATTTTACCCATTTTTCCCTTGCGTACGACGACAACACAGTGTAAACTAACAGATAGTCAGCGAGGGGCTGTGAGCTTTCGGATTTTTCTGTGCCGCAAGGATGAACGTGTATAGCGTTGTTCGGAATCTATCGGTTTACAGTTATTTGATTGGAGAACAGTCTCATGCTTATCATTTCAAGATTTTCCGATTCGACCAGACCCGCCCCGGTATGGCTTCTCTTAGCCCTGTTAATCACGATTTCGGTCCCCAAGACCGGCCTTGCGTCAAAAGAAGAACGGGACCCAGACAGAACCACGCTGCTCGCTCTGGGCAAATATGACAACGACAACGATCACAGAACATCCCCGCACAGCGAGGCGGTACTGCTGCTCAATTCAAGAGGCGAACTCGTCAGACAAATCCCCAGACTCTCCGCCAGCCAAGGCTTTGGCGGATGCAGGGGCATCTCGGTATCCCAGGACGGTCGTTTCTTCGTTGTGTGCGGCTTTTCAGGAGAAGGAATAAGCATGTACCGAACTTCCAACGGCATCAAGCTCTGGTCTTTGGCGGGCTTTTTCCGATCAGCAGTGTTCGCAGACGGTATGATATACGCCGTGGCCGCCGAGAGCGTTTATGCCATAGATCGCACGGGAACGATTGTCAAGCACTCCAGGACTGGCTGGGCGATTGATATTGCCTTTGACTCACGGAGCAAATGCCTCTGGACTGTCGGCATGGACATCAAGAAGTACAGTATGGATCTGAAATTGCTATTCGAGGTGAGGCTGCCATCCGGTACTATGAACTCTGGCACCTTTTCAATTGACCTCAACCCTGACGGTTCCGTCTGGGTCGCCGACAGGAATGCGTATGGACGAGAGACTAACGGGAACCGGTTGATGAAAATATCGCCGGACGGCCGACTTCTGAAAGTCGTTCATTTAGATTTTTGCCCACAGCGCGTACGGGTAAACAGATCTGACGGTAGCGTGTGGACTACCGGCAGAGTACGTCGTCAGGACTACTCGCGAATCGGCGACGAATGGCCGGAAACTGCAGCCGAATTGGACAAGCTGATAGAAGTCGCAGTGGAAAGCTACACCTGCAAATACGACTCAGAGGGTGAACTGCTGGTCAAGAACACCCAGGGCGGCACATCAATCGAAGTGGACCCGTCGGACGGCTCGGTATGGATCGCAGGCGGCAAGAGTATATTGCACTATTCAAGCACGGGCGACAACCTCGCCACGTACCGCGGCATCTCCGGCAACCAGAAGTGGCTCGCCATCGTCCCGTAAAAAGCGAGAGCGGCGCCAATGAAGCCGCGGCTGAATGAACTCACCGAAGATCAAGGAAGGATGGGACGGTGACAAGACCTCTCAAGCCTATATCGAAAATCAAGCCCTGGTCTGACAAAGACTGTCGAGAATCTCTGTAAAACTGCCTGCCGGTTTATTCTTCCCGCCGAATCGGTGAAGAAAACCACGCTTACCTCGAAAGCCCCAACGTGTTTGTAAGCACTTGTCTTGGCAGGAATTAGCCTCTCCGAGTGACAGTCCTATAATAGAATTTTGACAAAAAATGGGAAAAAAGTGTAGCCAAATGTTGACTATGTGGGAGAAAGTGGTATAATCCCCCATCTCGATTGAGTTTAGTGGGGCCAGTGCCATGCTATTGTTAACAGGCGAATACCAGCACGTTGTCGACGGCAAAAGCCGGGTCCTCATTTCGACCAAGCTCAGGAGCCAGATCGACGCCGACGAGCACGGCAGCAATTTCTACCTCGTCCTCGGCGCCAACGGCATACTTTGCCTGTACCCTGAAAGATATTTCGAGCAGATCGCCCTTGCGGTCGCCCCCGGAGTTGCGGCGCCGGATGAGGCGGTGGCCTTCGAGCGAATAAGTTTTGCCTTAGCCAGCAAGGTCGAGCTGGACGGCCAGGGAAGGCTGCTCCTGAATGAAAGATTGCGAAAAAGGGCCGGCCTGAAAGACCAGATCACACTGGTCGGCGTCAGGGACCACATTGAATTGTGGAACAATGAAAACTGGGAACGATATGTCTCGGACCACATGGCCCAGTACCAGAAACAGATGTCGCAGGCACGGCAGATTGTACTGCAGAACCAGAATGACGAACTCTGACCTTTGGAGACAAGACAAAATGATTGGAACGGATTCGAACCATTGTCGGATTGTAGCTGAAAGTCTCGCCGGAGCCAGGGGGGTGGACGAAGAAACCCTTGCCTCGCTGGCAATACTTGATGATCGGCTTGAACGATTGAAGAAACTTGACGAGGCCTTTTCCGGCGTGGCGTTTTCGCGCGCCGTAGAGCAGCTTCGAAACCGCGGTAGCACAATCGCTGCGGTTTGATTGGCGATTTCTGACATATGTTGAGAGCGTCGGCGGCTCGCAACGCGCCGCCTACCCGACGCAACATAAAAATGTTTGGCACACGAGACAAGTGAATGGTTCGACAATAGAGCATATTCCGGTTCTTGCCGAAACGCTGGCTGAGCAGATAAGCCTGCCACCGGATGGCGTGATGGTCGATGCGACCATAGGACAAGGAGGTCACAGCTTTCTGCTCGGCAAGACTTTGGGGCCCGAGGCGGTAATCGTGGGTTTTGATGTTGATAACGATGCTCTCCGACGGGCCCGAAGTAAATTGGAGGAGCTTGCCTGCAGGGCAATTCTGGTTAATTCGAATTTTTCACACGTCAGTGAGAAGCTGCGCGAATCTGGTATAGAGAGAGTCGACTTTGTCCTGGCCGATCTGGGTGTAAGCTCGGCGCAGTTGGCCGATGCCGAGTTCGGACTGAGTTTCCAGGCAAATATGCCGCTTGATATGAGATTAGATAAAAGATTAGAGCACACCGCTGCCGATATAGTTAACAAGGAGGATGAGAAAACGCTGGCCGATCTTATTTACCAGTTCGGCGAAGATAGGGCCTCGCGACGGATCGCTCGCTCTATCGTGCGTCAGCGCAGGATTGAGCCGATCACTACAACAGGCCAGCTGGCACAGACAGTCTGCAGGGCGCTGGGAAGAAAGAAGCCGGGGCGAAGAAGCAGGATGCACCCGGCAACCAGGACCTTTCAGGCGCTGAGAATTGCAGTCAATAACGAGTTGGAGAATTTGAAGCAACTGCTTGCTTCGGCGCCGAGGCTGCTGAACAAGGACGGCTATGTGGCAATCATCAGCTTTCACAGCCTCGAAGATAGATTGGTGAAAAACGATTTCAAGCAGAATGCAGACGCCGGCATTTACAGGATTCTCACGAAGAAGCCGATTGTGCCCACTCGGCAGCAGGTCCTCGATAACCGGCGGGCAAGAAGCGCAAAACTGAGGATAGCACAAAAACAGTAACCTTGTCGTGCATTGCACAAGAAAATGGAGTGTCTTTCTTTATGACTTCAGATGCAAAGATCGGATTATTGTTGGGTTTGATATTCATATTTGTAATCGCATTTATCATTAACGGTCTGCCCTCTTTCAGAAACGCCACAAACAACAGCGAATTGACCACAAATATGTTCAGCTCGCAGCACGAAAACTGGGTCATCGGCACGAATGAGCGCAAGGTTCAGGACGGCTTC
>JACKQG010004250.1_pt2 | contig 10213 bp, 10 predicted proteins | sample 8237621 | NCBI WGS metagenome assembly JACKQG01 (sample SAMN15677084, study PRJNA649215) | marine metagenome | biome: marine; feature: Black Sea; material: saline water; isolation source: suspended particulate matter (SPM) from the Black Sea western gyre | collected 2013-06-09/2013-06-10 | depth...
CCGGGGTAATGATTGGCAGGAGCCTCAGCACTATGGCAACTGGCGCAATCGGTAGCGCCCGCAACGGTATGATCAAAAATTGCGTCTTGCCAGTTGGTGGGAATATGGCAGCCCGCACAATCACCCAGATAATGATCTGGAGGCGTCACATCCGCGTGGCAGGCTTCACAAGTTGCTGCTGTACCCTGGTAATCTCCGCTCGCGTGACAAGCTTCGCAATCTGTTACCGCATGTGCGCCCTCAAGCGGGAAGAAGGCATGTTCATCGCCAGGACTACCCGCGGGGAAAGGCACAGTCATTGGGTCAAGCGCCTGATTGTCTGCACCAGATAGAGAATTCGCCTGGCTTTGATTTTGTAGCCCCGCGGGATTTAGGCTGATAATCTGATTAAAATCTTCATCACTGAATTTCGAGTCGGCGATCAAGGTTTGAAAAGTGCGCACTTTGGCATATACGGCAAAGAGAGCAGATTGCCCTTCAACGGAGACAGGCGTCAGATTTGCCACCACCTGTTCCGATTGTTCCAGTAACAAGAGCAAACGCGGCTGGAGAACCTGGAAACCACTCGAAGTTGTGCGAGCTGTAAAACGGGCAACTTGATTAACCGAATCACTAAAGTACTGCACGGCCACAGCCTGCTGAGAGGTTCCAGCCTGTGCCTCCACATCAGTCATGCGGCGTTCCATGAGGTCCAAAAACCAGATGGCGCGCTGATCGGCAGTGGGGCGGAAGAATGCCTGTTGTTCTACATAGTGCTGCATCGGGAAAAGGACATCTCCTGGGGAAAATGGCCCTGCCTCGGCCAGAGCCACGCCCGCCGTCGTTCCCAGAGTCACCAACAAACTTACCAGTAATATACTAATAACCAAGAATTTTCGCATCAGGTCACCTCGTCAATTCATTAGTCTGTTTTTGTGCCCGCGGGATGGCAATCTACGCAGACATTAAGTTCCGGGGCTGTGATACCTGCTTCTGCATGGGTTTCAGTAATCGCAGCGGATTGGTGGTCGTGACATTTGTAGCAAGTGTATTCTGTGTAGGCCGCCGTATGACAAACCTCGCAGGCCGATGTCTGCTCCGCACCATGCTCCAGCGGGAAACTATGCCGGGTCATGCGCGCCGGGCTCCAGGCGGTGCTGGCGTGGCAGTTCTGGCATTGCAGCCCAAACCACCCAATATGGATATCAGGTTCTGCATGGCATTGGTTACATTCGGACGGCGTTTCACGGAAAATTTTGTCCGCATGGCATTGCTGGCATTCCACATTAGCATGTTGCCCGTCCAGCACAAAAAGCAAATTGTGATCAAAATTACTGTAACGGTCTACGCCATCATGACAATTGAGACAAGCACTACCAAACAAGATTTGATGCTCGCTCATAAAAACAGCATCCTGTCCAGCGTGACATTGGGTACATATATCCAGTGAAAATTCTTCCACGCTTTGCGGATGACAACCCTGGCATGTCATGGCACTGCCATCAAAATTTTCACCGTGAATATTGAGGCTAAATGCAGTATTTAGCGCATGATCAAAAAGCGCGCCATTTACAATCGCAGGCTTCCAAGAAAGGGTTGTATGGCAGCCCGAACAATCGGCATCAAACAGGCCGCTGTGCGCGTCAGGTTCGACATGGCAAGACACACACTCAGCAGATAAATCGGTAAATTGACCATTCACATGACAAGCCGCGCAACGAATTTGTGCGTGCTGCCCATCAAGCGGCAAATTGGTCACACGATGATTAAAGCCTGTCATGGCATCTTCGCCATCATGACAGGCCAAACAGTCTGGTCCAAAATCTGTTTCATGCTCGCGCATATAATCGGGGGCATGATCGGTATGACATTCCAGGCAAGTTTCTTGCAAAATACTGAAATCACTGCCCGTTACATGGCATGCGCCACATTCAAGCAATACAGCATCATAATCAAATTGATGCCAATCCAGGCTGAAATTGGCCTGAGTGTGATCAAAGTGCCTGAGAGCGTTTTGTGTCGGATCAAATTCACGGCCACGGTGTTCACCATGACAGCTCGCGCAATCTTCAGCATTGTCGATTTTGGCATGTGTGCCTTGAGCCTGAGCAATCTGCTCGCCAATAGTAGTGTGGCACTCCATGCAAAGCTCAAACTGACGGGTTTTTAGCGGCATATGGCATAGCTGACACTCGCGCTCAAACTCTGCGTGCGTCGCAAAACCGCCTAACACCACATCAAGCTGCGCTTTCGCACTAACCGCGCCCGGAGCAAACATCAAATTACCTTGCAACATAAATAACACACCCAAGAACGACAACAATACAAAAGATATGATCAAACTTAATGGTGAAAAATGGGTATTCTTTCTCATCTAGGCTTAATTTTAGTAATCTATCGGAAAATAATGGTTAAAATAGGCGCGCTGCTAGTTTAAGATTTGATTAAGAACCTAACACGGAGCTAACAGTTATGCGCTATACTTGTAGAATTAAATTTCATATGTGACTAAAACCACTGCTACAACAGGGGTGGGGGGATAGTACTCCTCTGCCCCCGTTGTGCAAATTTCTCTACAATTCAAGCTTTTTCTGCCTGAAAAAATACACGAAAGCAATAGCTGTGACACGTATACTAATTGTTGATGACGATGAACTAATTGCCGATTCGCTGAGTTATAGCCTCAAATTGGAAGGCTATGAAACCCGCAGTGTGGGCCTCGGCGCGCAAGCATTGGATGCCCTCTCCGCATTCTCGCCAGATTTGGTTGTTCTGGATCTGAATTTACCTGATATTAATGGCATGGAAGTTTGTCGTCAGATGCGGATTCGCGGCACAATCCCTGTGATTATGCTCACCGCCCGCGATGATGAAATTGACCGCGTTATGGGGTTGGAGATCGGAGCTGACGATTATCTCACCAAGCCTTTCGCGTTTCGCGAACTTTTGGCGCGTATCCGGGCGTTGTTGCGGCGTATTCAATTTGACCAGCAAGAACAAACACCATCCCTGATCAATATTGGAGCGATTACGCTGGATAAAAAAGGGCGCCGTATTCTCCGCCACAATAACGAGATTGAAGTATCCGCGCGCGAATTCGACTTGCTAGAATTGTTAATGCAAAATGCGGGGACAGCGCTCAGCCGCGAACAATTACTGGATCAGGTTTGGGGGCAAGATTGGGTGGGGGACCATCGCACCCTCAACGTTCACGTCCGCTGGCTGCGCGTCAAACTGGAGGAGGACCCGGCCAGTCCACACCTCATCCAAACCGTGCGCGGGTATGGCTATCGTTTCGCCGGACCCGAAGAGCTTGCCTAACATGTTCCGCACCCTCAATACACGCCTGATATTTTCACACCTGGCTGTTGCCCTGGTCAGCGTGATCCTGGTATACGCCTTCGCCGGAAGAGCCATCTTTCAGGCAGCCGAACAGCAGGCCGAGAATCGCCTGGAAGATCTGGCCTTTGCCACCAGCAACGCCCTGGAAGAACCCATGCATAATTTTCTGGAAGGGGAAGTTTCGCTAAACAGCGTGCAAGTAGCTGTCGCACATTGGCTGGCAGACGAACCCGAACTGCATTACACTGTTTATTTACCGGAGGGCACCCCAATTGTCGATAATATGGATGCAACACCGACCCGGGCCAGTGTTGATTCTGCTCCCGAAGTACTGCTTGCACTCCAAGATGGAATCGGCGAAGGGCATACAATCCGCTACAATCAATTTGGCGATGAAATGTTCTATGTTGCCGTGCGCATTGAACATGAAGATGAATTACTCGGATTGTTGCGATTAGGGATTCCCACTCAAAATGTTTTCGCACCCGCCCGGGGGTCCGTAAGCACATTATTCTTGTTCATGCTGTTCGTTGTCGTCAGTGTCGGAATCGCTGGCTGGTTACTAGGGCGCACAATCGCCGCTCCGGTAGACACACTAACCCGCACCGCGCATCAATTCTCTGCTGGAGATTTAAGTGTACGCACCACACCGGCAGGACCGCACGAGTTACAGCAACTCGCAGAAACTTTCAACAGCATGGCCGGGCGGTTAGAGCACAATATCAATCAATTGCGCGCCTTTGTCGCCAACGCCAGCCATGAATTGCGTACACCACTGACCGCCATTCGATTACGCGTTGAAGCTCTGCAAGCGGGTGCTACACAAGACCCCCAAGTATCCCAGCGTTTTTTGGCAGAAATGGAAAGCGAAATTGACCGTCTGACCAATATGGTCAACGATCTATTAGATCTTTCGCGTATTGAAGCCGGTATGGATACAGAACGATACGAGTGGGTAGATTTGGCTATCTTAGTGCAGGAAACCAGCGATATTTTCTGCGTACGTGCGCAAAAAAAGGGCATTACCTTAGAACAAGAACATACAGCAGATACTTCTCGCATCTTGGGACATGAGGATCAACTCCGTCGTGCGGTAGATAATTTGGTTGCCAATGCACTGGAATATACACCCGAAGGGGGGCGTGTCTTCATTAGCTTACATCCAACACAGGGTCAGCAGGGAGTACAATTGGCGATCTGCGATACCGGCCCTGGCATTGCAGAAAAACACTTGCCCCATATCTTTGATCGTTTTTTTCGCATTAGCGGCACAGATACTCGCACACAAGAAACGCGCAGCACCGGGCTAGGTTTAGCCATTGTAAAATCCATTGTTGAAGCCCATAGGGGGCGCATCACAGTACATAGCAAACTGGGGGAGGGCACAACCTTCACAATTACACTCCCATGTCGACGTGACGACACCCCCAGGAGCCAGCATGGATATTCAACTTGAAATCTATCCTCGAGAGAATTACATTTATGCCATCCACAACTATATGCAGCTTGATTTCCAGACAGCCGTTAGGATTATGCGAGAAATCGCTCTGGCCTGCCAGGAGCATCAACTCGACAAAGTTTTGATTGATGCACAAAACTATATACGCGAAGGTAGCACACTCGATTTTTACAAATTTTCAGTTTTCTTACTGGAAATCGGCCTCGCCAGAACCAAAATTGCTGTTGTTCCGGATCATGCCAGCATGATTAACGAAGATACAGAATTCATGGAAACTGTAGCTACAAACCGCGGGGCAAATTTCCGCTTTTTTTCCACCCAAGAAGAGGCGCGTGCCTGGCTTGAAGTCGATGAGGAATAGATACCAAGTTTTCAGCACTGCAAAAGCTGGGGGGCGATTGGTGCAAAGTATCGATCGCCCCCCAGCTTTTTACTATTTTTTCAAAGTGAAACCCACACCCACCATCCCGGCGCCGGAATGTACAGATAAACCGGCGGTCAGATTGGCGATGAACATCTCATCGGGGCAGTTGATCCGCTCCCTGAGCATAGCAGCCAGTTCTTCAGCCTGTTCTTGTGCTGCCACATGTACGATCCCCATGCTCTCGATTTCTCGATTGCCAACGGTTTCAGCCGTCAACTCGATGACACGCGCCCAGGCTTTTTTGCGGGTACGCACTTTTTCGAGCATGTCCAGCTTCCCATCCTGAATCGTGAGCACCGGCTTGATGTTGAGGATATTTGCCATCCCCGCGGCCAGATGCCCTACCCGGCCGCTCATCGCCAAATATTTTAATGTAGCCAATGCAGCGTAAAATCCAGAATCGGTTTCAAGGCGCATAGCCCCGCTAATAATTTCATCCCGGCTTGCACCAGACTGTGCCAGTTCTGCAGCCTTGAGTACGATAAAGCCTTGTCCCAGGCTTAAGCTGCGCGAGTCCACAACGGTAATTATTTTTTCGGGAAGCATATCTTTCGCGGTAAGAGCAGCCCCATAAGTAGCGCTGATCTCGCCACTTACTGTAAAACAAATCACTTCGTCAGCCCCTGCGGCAAAGGCAGCCTGATAGGCTTCCAAAAATTGCCCGGGCGAAGGCGCAGATGTGGTGGGCAGTTGGCCTTCGCGGTCAATACGCGCAAAGAGCTGCACATCATCAATATCAATTTCGGTTTTGAGAGCTTCTTCGCCAAAAAGGATATTGATGGGAACTTGCTGAATTTGATACTGTGCCGCCAGATCGAGTGGCAGGCTGCTATCTGTATCGGTAATAATGGCATATTTAGTCATAATTCCTCCAAATAAATTATCAGGCTTCTAGAATATTTTCTATTTCGGCCAACTCTTCGGCGTTCAAATTCCAATCAGCGGCTTTGGCATTGCTGATTACATGCTCAACTTTGGTGGCCCCAGAAATTACCGAACACACAGCCGGTTGCGCCAACAACCATGCTTCTGCGAATTCGTATAATGCTCGTCCCCGCTCGGCTGTCCACTGTTCCAATTTTTCGACCACAGCAAAGTTTTTGTCGGTCATATAATCTTGCACATACTGGCTGAATTCGCCCCGCGAGCCAGAAGGCGCCGATTGACCGCGGCGATATTTTCCTGTCAGAAAGCCCCCCGCCAGAGGAAAGTAGGGTACAAAGCCCACCCCGTCAGCAGCGCAAAAAGGCAAAACTTCCGTCTCAACGCCGCGTTCCAGCAAATGGTAGTGAGATTGCAAGGCGACGAAACGATTCCAGCCCTTTACATCTGCCAACAGATTGGCGCGCGCCAACTGCCAGGAGGCGAAATTGGAAGCCCCAAGATAGCGCACTTTCCCCTGGCGGATCAAATCATCAAGGGCGCGCAGCGTTTCTTGTATCGGGGTGGATTCATCCCAACGGTGAATATAATATAAATCAATGTGGTCGCTCTTCACACGAGAAAGACTGGCCTCCACCGCGTTCATGATATGGTAACGGGAAGCGCCTTTATCATTGGGACCTTCCCCTGTTGGAAAGAATACTTTGGTTGCCAACACAACCTGATCCCAACGACCTTTGAGGGCCTCTCCCAGTGTTCGCTCAGATTCACCGTTGGTATACATATCCGCAGTATCAATAAAGTTAATCCCGGCATCCAAAGCCGCCGCTATAATTTCATTTACCTGTGCTTGCGGCACGGCATCCGACCCAAACCGATTGGTTCCCAACCCAATTGTAGAAACGCTCACCCCTGAATTACCTAACTGACGATATTCCATAAGAATGCTCCCGTGTTATTGCATTTAACCGAAAAACAACTCATTCGTTGCGATTCATAAAACAGAAAAGGTATGTGAAGGTGTTTTGCCCATCACATACCTTTAACTACGAACTCATTTTACTGCTCAAGCCCTGTTAGACAAAATCACCCATCAAGCGCATGGGCACCACAGTTGCGCCGATGATTCCCGGCCCGGTATGCACGCCCAAGACAGGCGAAATGCGCAGGGTTTCCAATTTTGCAATATCCAGGCGCGCTTTCAGCATTTCGGTAAATTCGTCTGCTTTTTCGGCAAACTGACCGTGGAGTACGGATACCCACACCGGTGAATCATCCTGGTACATCTCGGCCAGATGATCAACCATCATGGTCATTGTTTTTTTCAAGGTTCGTCCCTTATTGACCGTGCTGTATTTGCCATCCGTGCGATCTACACGGATAACCGGCTTGATATTCAACAAAGAGCTGGCCAAGGCCTGCACGCGACCAATCCGGCCGCCGTGCGCCAGATATTCAAGCGTATCGAGCGTATAGATCACCTCGGCATTCTGACGGATATGTTCCATCCGTTCCACGATGGCTTCTTTGGCCCAGCCTGCTTTGGCAGCCAACGCCGCCGCCAAGACCTGAAACCGCTGCGCCCCAGAGAGGGTCATGCTGTCAATGACTGTCACCATCGATTCGGCAGCCTGTTGAGCGCCCAGACGCGCCGACTGGATTGTGCCACTGAGACCCGAAGAAATGTGAATGGAGAGGATTTCTTCGCCAGTGCCAGACAGCGATTGATAAAGTTGCTCAAAAATACCGGGGGCGGGCTGGGCCGTGGTTGGTATCTTTGGCGACATTCGCTCCAAACGGGTATAAAACTCGTCGGCGGTGATGTCGGCGGAATTGGTTTCGCCTTCGGGGAACTGGATATACAATGGGGCGACAGTGATGCCCAATGCTTCCACTTCACCCCAGGTTAGGTCTGCTGCACAATCGGTTACGATTTTCATGTTTTGATCCTTTCGTTATAGGGAGGCTAAAGCTGACTCTCTTGTAAAAAGGAACTTTATCTGTATCCTTTTCTCAATGGGAGTCAAAATAAGAAGAGAAAATACCACTATGGTGTGCCCCCGGTTGCAACGGCACGTGCAACAATTCCGATCAAAAATAGAAATATGGCAGCATATACGAGCATTTCTTTGTTTTCGTCCTGACCCTTGGTATAGAAATAAACTGCGGGAATACCAATAGCCCCCACAACACCGTAGATGATGTGCATCCACCCGCGGGCGGGAATAATCCCTGAAACGCGCATCGCAACTCCCAATGCGCCTTGAACGAGTATTAATACTTCGGCAATGACAACCGCCCCCCAATAGCTGCTATCCACACCTTGCTTGCGGAAAAATCGCCAAAATCCCCAAACAACCATGATCAGCGTATATAGGAGGACTGTATTTGCCAAACGAGAATGTAAGATGATCAGCATAAATCGTTCACTTTGTAAATTCTGGTAATAGTAGCATGTTACCACAAGAGGCTGATTTCGTTAAAGAATTTGGTAATCTCCTGCCAAGTTGTGGTTTAATAGTTAGACAAAACGGCTTCGGCTATTACCTCCACTCTTCACAATCCAATCATGGCTTTGCAAGTTACTTCATCTGTACAGGAGATCTATTTTGAAATTTAGTCGCCTTCTCTGGATCATTCCGCTGCTCGCGCTGGGCATTTGGGCAATGCTTGCTGAACAGGTTCAGGCCGTTCCAACCTTGAAAGATACGCTACCCCCAACGCCGATCCCAGGTTTACCACCTAGCGTAATTGAACCAAAGACTCACTTTCCTGGCATCATTTTTGGGGTAATAATCATTGTTATTATTATCATGATTGGGGTCTTGCTGCGCCCACGCAAATAGTTGACAACACAACTGGGCTGAGGTAATCTATCTGCTAAGTTCTCAGACGGGTCCGGCGCGGCGGAAACCTTTGAACCGTGCCAGGTCCGAAAGGAAGCAGCACTAAGGAGGATTTTTCGGGTGCCGCCGGGGCGCCTGTCTGAGAACTTGTTTTTTTCTCCCAAAATAGTAAACCCAAAAATAAACTATAAGGGGCGCAAAGTACTCATAATCTTTTTTTGATCTTTAGCAATTCACTGCGAAAGCCTTAACGCAATGATGGGCGCTTCCCCCTCGCACCCATCATTTCGCTTATTATCCCCAATTATGGCAACTGAATAAATTACGTTCACTATACTAGAATTCAAGAATAATAAGAATAGACAGCCTGTCTACACTCGTAGGCAAATGTACTAATTTGCCTATATCCAGATTGTAAAGTTTCAATCTACTGATACACTTACCAACATCGGGGATTTTCACTGGGAGAAAATAATAAAGGAGGAAAGTATGCCCACTCCACTCAATATTGCCATTCTGGATGATCACCAATCGATCATTGATGGCTATTCGTTCCGTCTTTCCCAAGATAAAGATATAACGATTGTTGCCACGATTTCTTACGGTGAAGAATTAGAGCCAATGCTGAAAGAGCATTCGGTAGATGTACTCTTGCTAGATATCAGTGTGCCAATATCAGCAGAAAACAAAAATATCTATCCAATTCTATATTTAATTCCCAAACTTATAGATCACTACCCCGACATGGCAATTCTGGTGATTTCAATGCACAGCCAGCCCACTTTAATCAAAAATATTATCAGCTCCGGAGCCAGCGGGTATATTCTAAAGGATGACCGCCAAACAATTCGGGAATTACCTTCAGTGGTGCGCGCGATCGCCAGCGGAAGCATCCACTTTAGCCGAATAGCGTTGGAACAACTCAATAGAAAAATTTCCCCAGGTGATACGCTCTCACCGCGTCAACTTGAAGCGATTTCACTCTGTGCAGCTTATCCCGACAAAACTACCGCTGAGTTGGCCAAGATTCTCAATGTGGCTAATTCAACAATGCGCAACTTACTCTCTGGCGCTTATGTGCGCCTGAAAGTTCCCAACCGTCTGGCAGCGATATCAAAAGCTCGGCAATTGGGCATCCTTGCAATAGAAGAACCGTTTTCATCAAATAACTAAGAAAACTTTTTATACTTATCGACCGGCCAAATCTGGAGATTTGGCCGGTTTTTGCATACCGCAACCAGGCTGCGCGGGCAAATTCGCCACGTTTCTTTATCTTAAGAT
>JACKQG010008246.1_pt1 | contig 10212 bp, 7 predicted proteins | sample 8237621 | NCBI WGS metagenome assembly JACKQG01 (sample SAMN15677084, study PRJNA649215) | marine metagenome | biome: marine; feature: Black Sea; material: saline water; isolation source: suspended particulate matter (SPM) from the Black Sea western gyre | collected 2013-06-09/2013-06-10 | depth...
ACGTCAACTTTTGGTTGTTTGTAGCCTGGTGACTCATAAGCAAGTTCTTATAAATTTTACTTTACAGGGGGTTTGTGGATTTTATTAAAACATAGTCATAGAAATAGCGGGATTTTTGGACTAAAATGAGACAGAAGAGCTAGATTAAGATTCGACTGTTGTAAATATTGCACCAGTTTAAACAGAAGGAAAACGACAAATATTGTCAGCATTGTGAACTGCTTTCGTTTAAGTTCTTTCATGTTGATCCTCTAAATACTTTTTGAATAATCAAAATAAGGCTTGCATATCAATATCAATTGTTTATAATATAAATTATTAATTATATAAATATTATTTAAAGGAGTTTATATGACTGTTCAAGGGTTTAAAAAGGCGGTATTAAATCCATATGTGATCATTGCATTATCCGGGATACTGTTAAATATTTCTTTTTTTATTCATAATATTTATGCACAAATATTTGCTCTCTTCATTGTTGCCCCGACATTCTTTGCCATAAGCAGATTAAAAGGCATAAAAAGATATGTGGGTGGGCTGATATTTTTTGGAAGCTGGATAATACCGACATGTTACTGGTATTTTCTAATTTTTCCATGGTGGGCAGCTCTTCTGCGTTTAACTATTTTTACCCTTATGGCTAATGTATTCTTTATTCCCCTTATTATTAAAAAAAGAAATATAGTGCTGGATTTTGTTATAACTATTGTTTTATGGGTAGGTATAATAGCTGCTAGGATTGAGCTACCCTTTACTGAAGATTGGTGGATACCACATATTGCCTATACACAATTGTTAAATCCTTTAATTGTCCAGATTGGGGGGGTTACCGGGATCTATGGGATCATACTAATTATTTTATTTATCAATGCGGCTATTGCCTATTTATTGACCAAAAAGAAATATATTCCAGCAGGCATAGTGGTCATTATTGTAATTGCTACTTGTCTGACCGGAAATATATTATTTCAAAACACCATTGGGCAGGGGGACAAAAACATTGCTTTGATTGCAGTTCAGTCGGTACCGTCAAAAGGATTTTATTCAGAAAATGCCACCGTAGAAGATATTGAAAATTTAAAATCGTTGACAGCGGGCGCCCTTAAAGATATTGAGAGGAAAGAAAACAATATTGTAATAGTCCTTTGGCCAGAAAATATGGTCAAAACCAGTGAAGATGAAAATATAAGCCAATTTGTAAGAGAAAATAATATTTATCTTGTCTATAACCGGGCAGAACCAAATGAGGATGAATTACCCTTTAATACTGCAGTACTTCTCGACAGTAATGGAGAAGCGATCTTGACAAATTATAAGAAGCATATTGCGCCGGGAGAGGAAATAACATCAAGCAATGAGTTTTCGTCTGTAATGGTTCATGATATTAAAGTAGTTACTGACATCTGTTATGATCTGCATTACCCTGATATTAGGGAAGGGATCAGCGGAGACGATCTCCTTCTTGCCCCGGTGGATGATGATAGATTTGGCAGTTTTTTCCCTTACCTGCACGCAGCCGATACGGTCTTTAGGGCAGTTGAAAATGATATAAATATTATCACTGCTTCAACAAATGGACCCACATTTTATGTAAACAGATATGGAGTGGTTGAAAGAATGCCTCTACCGGTTTACAGCGAAGATGTGCTCATGATAGAGACAAAAATTTAGACAAAATTTATAGAATAAAATTTTAATGAAAGTGTATAAAAATGAAAATTATTGTTTTAAATGGAAGCCCCAAGGGCAAAACAAGTGTTACGATGCAGTATGTCAGGTTTATCCAAAAGAATTTTCCACAACACGAACTGAGGATCCTGGACACTGCTCAAAAGATTAAAAGGATTGAAAAAGATAAAAACACTTTCCAAGATATACTCGAAGAGATCAAATCAGCAGATGGTATACTTTGGGCCTATCCACTGTATGTTTTTTTGGTTGCTTCTCAGTATAAAAGATTTATCGAACTTATTTTTGAAAGAAAAGCTGAACAAGTCTTTAGGAATAAATATTCTGCTCTGCTTTCAACATCCATAAATTTCTTTGATCATACAGCAAGAAATTATATGAATGGGATCTGTGATGACCTGGAAATGAAGTTAGTAGATTCATTTTCTGCAAATATGACTGATTTGTTAAAAAGGGAGGAAAAAGATAAATTAGTATTATTTGCTGAAGAATTTTTTAATTCCATAATAAATAAAGAGAGTACTTCCAGAGTATTTGCTACGGTTAGTAAACTTAAGACTATCTATAGCCCCGGAGAATCTAAACCAGAAATAGATATTGGTGATAAAAGGGTTCTATTGCTTACAGATACCAGAAGCGGAGAGACAAACTTAAAAAGGATGTTAGAGAAGTTCAAAGAGACATTTATACAAGATATCGAAGTCATTAATCTAAATAATATAAATATTATGGGCGGATGTCTCGGCTGTATACATTGTGGAATAGATAATGAATGTGTGTATGAGGGAAAAGACGGATTTATAGATTTTTATAATTCTAAAATAAAAACTGCAGACATTCTTATTTTTACTGGAACTATCAAGGATCGGTATCTTTCATCAAGATGGAAATTATTTTTTGACAGGAGCTTTTTTAATACTCACCAGTCTGTTCTTTCCGGAAAGCAGATCGGTTTTATTATTTCCGGACCTTTACGCCAGCTCCCGAATCTCAGACAGATACTTGAAAGCTTTGTGGAATGGCAGCAGGCTAATAATATTGGTATCGTAACTGATGAGTATGAAGATTCAACCAAGGTAGATAATCTAATTAAGAAGTTGGCAAAACGCAGCTTATTATTGTCAGATAAAAAATACATTAAACCTCAAACTTTTTTGGGAGTCGGGGGGCGTAAAATATTCAGGGATGATGTATGGGGAAAACTGCGCTTTGTTTTCCAGGCGGACCATAAATATTATAAAAAGACTGGATTCTACGATTTTCCTCAAACTGATTTCAAAACAAGAGTAACAAATCTATTGATGATCTTGCTGACCAGGATACCAAAATTTAAGAAGGGATTCCAAAAAGATTTAAAGGATCTAGCAGTCAAACCCTATAGGAAGGCAGTAGATGAGGAGAGTTTAATAAAGACTGTGAAGATTCCCGGTGTACTCATTGTGTCCCTTTCATTTATACCCTGGATCATTTATTGGGTACTGAGTGGTATTGGCAGTACTATGAGCATAATTGTACCTTTAGTGGTTATATTTGCTTTTATGTCTTTTCGTGCAATCAAGAAGCGGTATAATATAATGGATATATTTTCTTTTATTTACTTCATTGCTGCAGCCATAGTTACATATTTTACAGATTCTATATTCTTTATTGAGAACAGCGGGAGTCTTGGATATATAGTATTGTTTGTGATGGCTATTTTTTCCTTGATCATTAGAAGACCCTATACTATGGAGGGAGTTAAAAGCGACTATCCGGAATCCTTTTGGAGGAACCCAATGTTTATTACAATTAATGCTGTAATAACAGTTATCTGGGCAATTATTTTTATAGTAAATTCAGTTTTATATGTAATCCTAAGCCAGCCTTTACCGATAATTACCACCAATATTTTAATCGGTTTAGGAGTTGTATTGTCAATAATAATACCGAAAGTTATGCCGGACCAATAGAAAGAAGGTGTGTCTGTATTTGATATTCTAAATAATTTAGAGTATAAATAATTAAATGAATAAAAATATAGTTTTAAACAATCAATTTTTTGTAGTGATAGCACTGCTGGAGAAGACTGGTAATCAGATCTTTTCCAAATTCGGACTGACGGTGAAAACATATGCGATACTTGTATCTATCAATGAAGGCTGTATTAAAAGTACCGAACTTGCTAAAACTATCCAGGGCTCCAAAGCCAGTGTTACCCAAAAAACAAAATGGCTCGAAGAGAAAGGGTTGATCTTCAGGGAATTGGATAAAAAAGACAAACGCATCTGGTATTTCTATTTGACAGACAAGGGCAAGGAAACGTTAAAAAGGGTAGTTCCTGATTATGAAAAAGCAATGAGCAGGCTTTATAGGTCTTTTTCAAAAAAAGAGATCGATCAGGCGATCAAGATGTTCGAAGTAATGGAAGACAGGCTTCACTATGCGATAAAGCACAAGATTTTTTCTAACTAAATTTGAGAGTTCCTCAAAAACTCGAGTCAGAGATAAGAGTTATTTAATATACTAGCATCATTAGCTCTATTCATATAAGAATTAATCTATTTAGATTCCTGATATTTAATAGTTTTAAAATATCTTAGAAAAGTATCTTCCCATTTAATTGTATCTTCTGGTTCATAATGAGTCAGTTTATGCGAATTTGAAACAATACTTCTACCCTCATCTATATCTTTTATTTCATTATTTGCTCTCATTTGTATTAATACATTACCTATAGATGTTGTTTCGGGTAAACCAGAGATCACATTTTTGTTTAAAGCATTTGAAATCCATTGGTTTAAGATACTGTTTTTAGATCCACCCCCACTTAAATATATTATTTCTATCTTATTCTCTGTTATTTTTTCAATTTCCCTTACATATTCAATGCATTTAAATACTATCCCTTCAAAAATAGCCTGGGTGATATCTTTTTTGTGTAAATTAATATTTTGTTTAGTTTTTTTATAATATATTTTTAAGTTATTTAGAATATTAGTATCTTTTTTAAAAAATAAATCATCAGTGACATCTATGAAGTTTTTAAAGCAACAATCTCTGCTTAGATAACAATTAATTTCGTCCCAATCTATTAATCTATTTTCTTCTTTCATCCAAAAATACCTAAACTCTTGCAGCAATAATAGCCCATAGGAAATTTTTTGAAATAATATTTTTGGATAGGTACTTCCTTCATTGGAAAATCCGTATTCATAAGAGTCTTTATTCAGTATTAGTCTATCATTATTTTCTACTCCAGCAATAATCCATGTTCCTAAAATAATATATGCCCAATTTCTGCTTAAATCTTTTTTAATCGGAAGACCTAACACAGCAGATGCCGTATCATGTGAGGCAACTGCTACTATTTTTAATCTCTTTATCCCTATTTCTTTTGTAACTTCTTTTCTTGAAAAACCAATGATTTGTCCAGGATAAATAATTTTTGGGAAAATTCTCAGAGGGATCTTTAATTGTTTCAATATACTCTTAGACCACTTTCTTTCTGTTTGATCAAATAATTGAGTGGTGGTTGCATTGCTATATTCGCAAAAGGTTTTACCGCTTAAAAAGTAATTAAATAGATCGGGTATCATCAATATTTTATATACATTTTTCAATAACGCAGAATTTTTCCTGATCATTGAAACTAATTGAAATATTGTATTTACTTTTAATGTGACTTCTCCAGTTATCCTAAATAACTTATAAATAGGAATTATCTTGGTTACTTCTTTTAAAATATTATCTGAAGTATAATTCTGATAACTTATTGGATTTGAAATAAGTTTACCCTTTTTATCAATCAATCCAAAATCTAATCCCCAAGAATCGATTCCAATTGATTCAATATCGTCGAAAGAATTATAGATCTTAGTTAGACCATCTATTAATTCTTTATATAATTTCGATATATCCCAATAGAGAGTGTTTTGAATTTGGCTGGGTTTATTGTCAATTCCATAAACCTTTTCAATAGATATGGATTTCCCACCAAAGCAACCGATAGAAATCAATCCATTACTAGCCCCAAAATCTGCACTTATATATTTTTTGCTTTTTTTCATACTTTTTGTGAAAAAATATTTAACTACAAATTATAGCAGGGCAAAAAGGATAACATTTACTTGTTATCCTTTTTCTTTTTTTATATTTATAGATATTAGACTAATATTTTCTTAAGTCAAGAGCAGTCATAAACATTGCATCAATATTTTCAGGTGGCGTATTTGCTTGAATGCTATGAATTGAGGCAAATATGAAACCTCCGTTTGGAGCTAAGTCATTAATTCTTCGTTTTACTTCCTCTTTTACATCATTTTTACTACCCCTTAATAAAACTTCGGGATCACAAGCTCCTCCCCAGAAGGTTATTTTATCTCCAAATTCGCTTTTAATTTTTTTAGAATCCATATTACTAGCTCCTACTTGAACAGGATTAATTATATCAATTCCACAATCTATAAAATCATTAATAACCCAAGAGATATCTCCGCATGAGTGTATATACACTTTTGCATTTGTATTATTTTTTATTACTTCCACCAGTTTTTTATGTCTTGATTTAAAAAACTTATTATAAATTTCTGGATTAAACATAGGTCCCCTTTGAGTCCCTAAATCATCACCAATTTGAACTACATCAATTAAGTCACCAATCTCTTTTAACATGTTTCTCCAGAATATACTGCCCCAAGATAGCATCATGTCCAGGTAATAATTCAGAAAAGCATCATTAGAGACAAGATCCATGTATGCCTGCTCAAATCCCCTTGTTTGCCACAAACTCTCCCAGAGACCCCATGATGCATTAAATGTTATTATTGCCTTATTAGTTTTACATTTTTTCAGCACTTCATCTTTTATTCCTATAAATCTTGCTTTATCTGAGGGATCCGGAACTTTGAATCTTTTTAAATCTTCTAATGAGAAACTGTTCATTGCCGGAGTTTTAATATCATAGAAAAAACCACCTTTTGGCCTAATGTAGACAGTTCCCCATTCATCTGTATATTCATCCTTTACAGGATCTATTTTCAGTTTCCACTTTGATGATTGTTTTGAATGGACTCCTATAATATCAACTTGAAATTTATCCAATAATTCTTTACATGGAAATACTACCTGCTGAAAGACATCTTGAATATTAATTTCAATATTTTTATAATCATAAAACCTCATAAGGTTTTCATATGCTTTTCTATGCAAACTAGTATGAACTCCTCCAAAATCTATTGGGATTTTGTCAGGTTCCTTATGGTCTAGTGCTTTATTCACTCTTTCTTTTGAAGTCATCGCAACCAATATTATCCTTCCTCTAAAGTTTTGAAATATTAAAAATTAACGAGTATTTTTAACAGTTGAAAGTCGTCTAATTAAAATTACGATTAATAATAATAATCCCCATACGGTTTGTGTAAGGAAAGCATTTACAGCAAAAAAGTTAAATCCCATAGAAATTATACTTAGAACCAAAACAGCTATAAACACATTAATTACACTACCAGATCCTCCACTTATTGACACTCCTCCCAAAACAACAATAAGTATTGTAACTAACAAATAGCTTTCACCATAATCTGACTTAGCTGAATTAAATCTGCTCATCATTATAAGTGCGGCTATCCCAGATAAGAGTCCAGAGATTAAATATGTCTTTAATAAAATTACCTTATTGTTTAATCCAGAGAATTTTGTTGCTAGAGGATTTAGCCCAATCATATAAATGCTAATTCCAAATGCTGTCTTTTTTAAAATGAAATATATAAACCCACAACAGAATATTAAGATTATGAATGATATAGGTATTCCAACAAACACACCATTTCCTATATAAAACATCTGGCTAGGAAAACCCTTTAGTGATTTCCCCTCGCTGATTAATAGTGATACTCCACTATAAAAAATCATAGTCCCTAATGTTGCAAGAACTGGATTTATATTCAAATATCCTACAAGTAGCCCATTCAAAAGGCCGAATATTATTGAAAGCGTCAAAGCCAAAAGGATTCCTATAGAGAAAATTATTATAGCCTGATAATTAAATAGTGATTCAAAATTAAAACTCCTAAAAAAAATAGCAGTTATTACCCCTACAATGTTTGCGGTACTGATTATTGACAGATTTATACCTCCGCTAATGATTGGAATCATCATAGCTAGGGTAAGAAGACCAAGTTCTGGTATTTGAAAAAGTAATGATTGAAAACTATAAAATGATGAAAATTGTTCAGGATTGATGATACTAAACAATCCAGATATTATAATAAGCATACCAACTAAAAATACTGTATCCTTGTTCCTTTTAAAATAATTTTTAATCAATTGTTTCCTGCCTTTATATTTTTATTGATACTTTTGTATGATAAACTTTTGTTTAATTAATTTTTACTCTTATATGTTTTCGTTTAACATATATCTCTTGATAGGCAGTTATCGAAACACTTACAAGAAGTATTAATCCAATTACAAAATTCTGCCAGAATGATGAAACTTTGGCCAAAGTTAAACCATTTGATATAATTGCTAATAATAATACACCTAGTGTTGTTCCCAATAATGTTCCAGAACCTCCGGTAAGACTTGCTCCACCAATAACTACTGCAGCAATTACCATTAATTCTGTACCTATTAAAGCATTTGGCTTTATCATCTGGTTTAATCCTGTATGTACTAGCCCTCCGATACCAGCCAATAATCCCATGAAGCTATATATAAAGAGCTGGAGTTTTAGAATATTAATACCTTCCCTTTTTGCACCTTCTACATTGCTACCCATAGCAAATATACTTCTACCAATCATTGTATGTTTCAAAATTAACCATGTTATTATAAGTATTACAATCCAAATCAAAGTAAAAATAGAAAAACCTGATATTACTCCATTTTTATTTAAAAAAGTAAAAATGTATGAGTTCCCAAATTTCTCAATATACTCAGGGAGTAAAGAGATCAATACACCCCTGGTAATGAACAATAGAAGACCGTAATAAATACCCATTGTAGCAATAGTTATAACAATAGTGGGAGCGTTTAAATAATAAATTAAAAATCCATTTACTGCCCCTAATATAATTCCAATCACTATTACTAAAACAAATGCATAAAATAAATTTCCTCCCCCCATTATGATTATCTTTCCTGTTGAATAAGCTGCAATTGATGCTATTGCGGAGAAGGATACATCTATCCCTCCTGAAAGTAATACAATAAAACTTCCGATAGCCATAATTCCTGTAAAAGAAGTACTTCTCAACAGATCCAAAAAATTTGATGCGGTCAAAAAGTTTGGATTAATAAATGCAATTACTGCTGAGAAAAGTACTATTATAAAAAACAAGTATATTTCTCTGGTTTTAAAAAGTTTTCTTAACATTTAAGACCTCGTAAATCTCTAAAATCAATTTATCGTTTTAAAAGCTGCAACCATCAATATATTCAATTCTTAATTATTTACCTCTAATTCTCCTAACAATCTTCCTTTTTCCATTTTTAATATTCTATTACAATTATTTAATAATTCTTCTTCCTCATCGGAAATAAGAATTATCCCTATCCCTTCTTCGGCTAGTTTCCTAATAATCTTAAGAATATCATTTTTTGCTCCAACATCGATGCCGGCAGTTGGGGAATCCAGAATTAAAACTTTTGGTTTCGTGCCTAACCATTTTGAGAGCATTACACGTTGTTGATTGCCTCCAGAAAGTGTTAATACCATATCTTCAGAAGAAGCACATTTTATCTTTAATTTTTCTATCCAGTATTTAATTATGTTTTTTTTCTTATTTTCAATAATTACTTTCCACTTATTTAGTAAATCATCTAATAATGTGCTTATAATATTATTCCCAATAGAGTGCTCCATAAATAATCCCTGTTTCATTCTATCCTCAGGCACATATCCTATTCCTAATTTCATAGCTTTTATTGGGGATTTAATCTTTACTTCTTTGTTGTTCATAAATATACTACCGCTATCAGGAGGATTTAAACCAAAAAGACCCAATGCAAATTCTGTACGTCCAGAACCTAATAATCCCGATATTCCTAATATTTCCCCCTCCCAAAGTTTCAAATTAATATCCTTATAATTACTCTTCTTTGATAGTTCTTTGGTTTCAATTATTACCTTTTTATTCTCAATATTTAAATTATAGCTTGACTGAGTAATCTCTCTGCCACTCATTAAATATATGATCTTATTATATTCCATATCTTTCGCATCATAAGTTCCAACTTTTTTTCCGTCACGAATTATTGTAATTCTATCTGCAATCTCTAAAACTTCGTTTATCTTGTGACTGACAAAAAGAGTAGAAATCCCGTGTTTCTTTAAATCTCTTATTACTCTAAATAATAATTTAACTTCACTATCAGTAAGAGCAGAGGTTGGTTCATCCATTATAATTAACTTAGAATCTATAGTTATAACCCTGCATATTGCAATAAGTAATTGATTGGCAAAAGACAGATTTTCAACCACATCATCCAAATTTAGTTTTATTTTTACTTTTTCCATTGCTCTTTCAGCAATATTATTCATTT
>JACKQG010008247.1_pt1 | contig 10211 bp, 8 predicted proteins | sample 8237621 | NCBI WGS metagenome assembly JACKQG01 (sample SAMN15677084, study PRJNA649215) | marine metagenome | biome: marine; feature: Black Sea; material: saline water; isolation source: suspended particulate matter (SPM) from the Black Sea western gyre | collected 2013-06-09/2013-06-10 | depth...
GAGTGCCTGAAAAATTGGTACAACGCAGTAGATCGGACTTTTTACGACGCCATCACCTTTGTTTTTTTGGCAAATTCTTGAGTTCATCCCTGGCACTGTAAACTACATTATAATTGCTGTGAAGATAGGTTGAAAGGGCATCATAATCACCCTTCCCATCAGAAATCACCCTCATTGCAACACGCTTTACTCCTTTTGGAGTATCTTCAAATGAAGTTGTCACACTGATAACCCGCATATTGTTATCGCGTAGAGTCCGGACAACATCCGAGACTGCACCTGTCTCGTCAGACAAATCAAATATATACTGCATGGTTCCATCTTTTATGCCGGATGTACGAATAAATCCACGCAGAACATCTGTTTCGCTTAAGAGACCTATCAGATTATTATCTTTATCCGTGACAGGAATACCTGATATTTTTGTCTCAAGCATTATAACAGCAGCTTTTTCCAGAGAATCATCCCCAGACAGAACAATAGGATTGGATGTCATGATATCTTTCACCTTAACCTCAGAGAAGAGATAATACAGCTCATGGACATCCATAGTGGTTGTCCTTGCCGGAGATGCATCCTTGACATCCCTGTCTGTAATAATTCCAACCAGTTTCCCATCATCAACCACTGGAAGCCGACGGATTTTATTTTCTGTCATCAGCCGGGTAACATGCATAAGGGAAGTATCTTCCTCTACTGTGAAAACATTTTTTGCCATCCAGTCACGAAGCTGCATACATTTACCACCCTGCCCTTTTCTTTTTATGTCAGACGTAATATCCAAAAAACAAAATCATCATAAACTTATAAAAGATTCCTTTTGTTTTGGCAAAAAAACCTGCCTTTCATCTCGAAGGTACCTTTCAGTCTTCGACTTTCCGGATGAGAACAAGTTAGTGTCGGGCCTGATCAAAGCCGATTGATTTTTTCAGTTCCTGTGAGTATATAAATACCTTTTATAATAACCGTCTTTTAACACCTTATACGATATCATGAGTTCATACCGTCTCTTTTCCTCAGCCTTTGTCGGCAACATCCTTACATCTCTAGGAAAAAAGGACTTTGTTCTTCTCGAGACAACAAAAATTCGTAATGATGAACATAAATCACTTCTGTTCAGTAATCCAGTTGACCGCCTCATATGCACCGCCCAAGATAGCCCTGAACAATTTTTGAACCACATTCAAACAAAACTTGACCAGGGCTACTACCTGGCTGGATGGTTCGCCTATGAATTCGGTTATCTTCTTGAGCCTGTTCTGGCAAAACGTTGCCCGGCCCTGCCGGATCAAGTCATTGCTGATTTTGGAGTCTTTTCTAAACCTGCTGTCTATGACCATTTTTCTCAATCTTCCAGCGGCGGTGATTGGCCAGACGAAATTCTAAACACACAAAACCATCTTTATTCTGAAACCGGTTACAACATACTCAACGTACATCCTGACAAAAAAGAGGAAACCTATCTCCATAATATACACAGGATAAAGGAATATATTGCCGCCGGAGACACATATCAGGTTAATTTCACATTAAAACTTCTTTTTGATTTTGAAGGTTCCCCCGTCGATTTTTATGGAATACTTCGACGCAACCAAAGTGTGTGTTACGGCGCCTACATCCAGTCAGATGACCACCAGACAATGTCCTTTTCCCCTGAGCTCTTTTTCAGGAAAAGAGCTCAGACCTGCACCGTCCGCCCCATGAAAGGGACATTAAAAAGAGGTCGCAGCCTTGAAGAAGATAAAGAATACGCCAAGTTTCTCTGTTCAGACAGCAAAAACCGCAGTGAAAATGTCATGATTGTCGATTTGTTAAGAAATGATGTAGGCAGACTAGCACGAATGGGCGGTGTTCATGTCTCCTCTCTTTTTGATGTAGAAACCTTCGAAACCCTGCACCAAATGACCTCGACAATTACAGCAGAGCTTCAAGACAACATATCACTTCATGATCTTTTGAAAGCCCTTTTCCCATGCGGTTCTGTCACTGGTGCCCCTAAAATTCGAACAATGGAAATCATCAGGGAACTGGAACAATCACCCCGAGGGGTTTACACCGGGGCGATTGGCTATTTTTCTCCAGACGGAGATGCTGTATTCAATGTTCCGATCAGAACTGTTGTTGTTAAAGAGAACAAGGGTGAAATGGGAATTGGATCCGGCATCATTCATGATTCAGACCCCAATAATGAATGGGAAGAATGTCTCCTCAAAGCACATTTTCTGACAAAACCTCAGAAAGAAATACAGCTTATTGAGACTCTGCTATGGAAGCCATGTGAAGGATACTGGTTATTGGAAAAACATCTGGATCGTTTGAAAGATTCCGCCACCTACTTTGACTTTTTGTTTGATCTGAATGAGGTAAAGACTGCCCTGGAACTAGAAGCAGCCAAATTTTCACAAAAAGCCCCTCAGCGTGTCCGCCTGCTTCTTGCTAAGAACGGTGAGTTGACCATAACCCATACGGAATGCACACTTCCATCGCTACATCCTCCTGAAAAAGATCAGGAGGATCTTCCGAGGATCAGGATTTCCAACGAGAGAACCCATTCCGGAGATCGATTTCTTTACCACAAAACAACCAACCGAAATCTGTATGATGATGAGCGGAAAAAGGCGGTCCGCGACGGATATTACGAGATCCTTTTTTTAAATGAAAAAGATGAAATATCTGAAGGCTCCATATCAACTGTCTTCATCGAAAAGAATCAATGCTTTTTCACTCCCCCCCTGCACTGCGGCCTTCTTCCAGGGGTCTTCAGATCGTATATACTGGAACACTCACAGCCTTATCCGGTCAGGGAGAAAATACTTACACTGGCTGATCTTCATAATGCAGATGCCATTTATGTCGGCAACTCTGTCAGAGGCTTAACAAAAGTCTCATTGTAAAATGAGACCTACTCTCATTTCTTCGCCATAGTCCTTATAATATCTGCCTTGCCAACTACTCCTACAAGCTTGCCGTCAGCAAGAACCGGCAGGGTATGGGCACGCTTTTCTGCCATGATAGTTGCCAGTTCATCCAGAGTTGTCTCAGCGCTGACAGTAATGAGGGTTTCACTGCAGATATCTTTTACTGTAGCTCCTGTCATCTTTCTGATTTCTTTTTCAATCTTATCGGCTTTTTCGAGCATGATTACAGAATCAAGGAAAGAAATCATGGTGGGAATATGTACTTTTTTTGACTGATCAATAAGATCGCTTTCAGTGACAATGGCGACAACCTTTCCATCATCATCGACAACCGGGGCTCCGCTGATACGATTTTCCCAGAAGACTTCAGCCAGTTTCTCAACCGCAAGATCCGGACTGACTGTGATTACTTCTTTTGTCATTATATCGCCTGCTGAAATCATAATACCTCCAATAAGTTGAAATACATAGTGTACTGTCTCGTCACATTGTTACGCTAAATATTTATTTGTTTTTAACAGGGTAATTACTTCGGGAAACACCTCGGCAACTTCTGTTGCCAGATACCCCTGATTCATTTTTTGATAAAGCCTGTCAGCCGCCATACCATGGCAATAAACGCTAACACAGGCGGCACTCCATGGCTCAAGCCCCTGGGCAAGCAAGCCACCAATAAGACCTGACAGCACATCCCCCATACCACCTGCCCCCATACCTGGATTTCCTGTGCTGTTTAAGGCAACACGGCCATCGGGACCACTTACGACAGTAGAGGCTCCCTTTAAGACAAGATACACATTGTTCTTCATTGAAAAATCGCGGGCGATGGTAATTCTATCTGCCTGTATCTGTTCCACGGTCATACCTGTAAGCCTGGCCATTTCTCCAGGATGAGGTGTTAAGATGCGGACATAGGCTTTGTCACATTCAATTGAAGATGGTTGGGCAGCGAGGGAATTAAGGGCATCAGCATCCACAACCAGCGGTTGTTCACATTCTTTATAGAGTTTACGCATCAACTCCGCAGTTGATGCGTCCAAACCAGCCCCAGGACCGACAACCACAGCTTTTTTTCCTGATATGGCATCATGAATAACAGCGTAATCACGAATGGATGGAGCACCACTTTCTGTCCCTTCAACTGGTATGGTCATGGCCTCATGCAGAGCAGATTCATATATGACATTCACCTGGCGGGGTGAGCAGACAGAAACAAGTCCGGAGCCGGAACGAAGCCCGCCCTTGGCAGTAAGAATAACCGCACCTGTTTTCCCGACAGATCCGCCAATAACCAGCATATGCCCGTGAGTGCCTTTATGCCCTTCAGGAAGTCGGAACTGAAGCATGGCAGATATTGATTTATCATCAAGAACTTCAAGATGTAATTGGGCACTGTCTACTGCTTCAGGAGGAATTCCAATATCAATTATTTCAAGATAACCACAGAATTTTTTACCGGGATAACAGATTTGACCTGGCTTGGGAAGTCCATATGTGTAAGTGGCATCAGCACTGACACACCGTCCCAGGGGGTGGCCAGTATCGCTGTGGAGTCCGGATGGAATATCAAGGGCTACTACAGGAACAGAATAGCTGTTCATGGCATCGACTGCCGAAGCAAAATGTCCTTCGATATCACGCTTCAGGCCTGTTCCAAAGAGACCGTCGATTATAAAATCAGCAGAGGAAAGCTCAATTTCACTGATAGAATCAGTGCTGGTTACAGTATGAATCGGAATTGCAAGTTTTTGAACTATATCCAGATTTGTTTTTGCGTCACCTGTAACGCTGTCAGGATCGACAAGCAAATAGATAACCACTTCAGCACGGTGCTGGTGCAGGTGCCTCGCTACAACAAAACCATCACCGCCATTATTGCCTGGTCCGGCAAAAATAACAGCTCTTTTACCGGCAGGATTACCATACCGACCAATAAGGCCGTCACACGTCTTACGGCCGGCATTTTCCATAAGGACAATGCCGGGTATGCCAAATTCATGAATTGCTGCATTATCAAGTTTGCGCATCTGTTCCGCCAGAGCAAGCTCCATATTTATCCCCCATGTTGGTCAGAAAAGATTCCTTACACCCCACACTATACCATTAATGCCTTGACTTTGAGAAGAATTTCAGAATACTATGCGACGTCTTTATTGGTGGCCCCTTTGAGCCATTTCAGTTTTTCATAGAAGTACGATCACATCATTATCTACCAGGAACAGATTTTCAATATGCTGTTTGCCGATTATCGATTATTACGACGGAGGATCTATGAAGGATATTAAGAACATTCGAAACATTGCACTATTTGGGCACGGGAAATGCGGTAAAACGTCTCTGGCTGAAGCCATGCTTTTTACCGCTGGAAAAACTAAACGCCTTGGCAAGGTTGATGATGGCACCTCTGTTATGGATTTTGAGCCTGAAGAAGTTAACCGTAATATGACTATCAGTTCATCCTTCAACAATTATTCATGGAAAAAAAACCAAACCTTCATAATCGACACTCCCGGAGATGACAACTTTATCAACGATGCCAAATTCGCTACCCGTGTTGCTGACAATGCCGTTTTTATTGTCGGTGCCGTTCTGGGCGTCAAATATCAGACCATAAAAATAGCTGAATATGTTAAAGAAGCCGGCCTCCCAACCCTCATCTGCATTAACAAGATGGACCGTGAGCGTGCCAATTTTGACAAGACAATAGCGGAAATCAAGGCCCAGGTTCCACTGGAAGCTGCCGTCTGCTTTCTTCCTATCGGCTCTGAAGAGAATTTCAAGGGAGTTGTCGATATTATCCATGGCAAGGCATATGCATTCGATAACAGCGGCAAGGTAAAAGAAACCGAGATTCCCGGCGATATGGCAGATGCCATAGAAGCAGCCAGGGAAGAACTTATGGAGCAGGTAGCCGAAACCGACGATGACCTTATCGAAAAATTTCTTGAAGAGGGTGAACTCACTTCTGCCGAATTAATCGAAGGCTTGAGAAATGGCCTGAAAGCCGGGAAAATTTCTCCAGTCATCCCCTGCTCTGCCACCGGGAACCTTGGTACAGAACTTATTTTAAACGCCATCAATGACCTCCTCTGCTCTCCGGCAGACAGGCCTGCCCAAGTCGGCACGAAACCTGACTCCGATGATCTGGTAGAACTGAAACCGTCTGCTGATGCCCCTTTCTCTGCCCTGGTATTTAAAACCATGGCCGATCCTTATGCCGGCCAGCTCACAATTTTACGCGTATTTTCCGGTTCCCTAAGTGGAGATACCTTTTTCAATGCCAGCAAAAAACAGTCTGAGAAATTCAGTCAATTATTCATAATGGAAGGCAAGGAAGCCGTCCCGGTTGACGATGCCGGCCCAGGAATGATTGTAGCCATAGCAAAACTCAAGGATACCTTTACCGGAGATAGTCTATGCAGCCAGAATAATCCTGTTCTCTTCGATGCGTTAACTCCAATAGAGCCTGTCATGTCTTTTGCTGTAACAACAAGCAAAAAAGAAGATGAAGACAAACTGTTCGCATCTATCTCAAAAATGCTGGAGGAAGACCCGACACTGAGATTGACTCGCGGCCTGCAAACAAAAGAAATTCTTCTTTCCGGTGTCGGCCAGATGCATCTTGTCATTCTTGGAGAGAAAATCAAAAGAAAATATGGTGTTGAACTCGAGCTTCATGTCCCCAAAGTTCCATACAAAGAAGCTATTAAAGGGAAAGCAAGAGTACAGGGCAAGCATAAAAAACAATCCGGTGGTCGTGGTCAGTTTGCCGACTCCTGGATTGAAATGGAACCCTTACCCCGTGGCGGAGGCTTTGAATTTGCCGACAAAATTGTCGGCGGCGCCATACCTAAACAATACATTCCTGCAGTCGAAAAAGGTGTTGTAGAGGCAATGGAGAAAGGTGTTATTGCCGGATACCCCATGATTGATGTTAAAGTTGCACTTGTTGACGGCTCTTTTCATGCTGTTGACTCTTCGGAAATGGCATTCAAGATTTCCGGATCTCTTGCTTTCAAGAAGGCTGCCCAGGAAGCTAACCCAGTACTCCTTGAACCAATCATGAATGTTGCCATCCGCATCCCCAAAGACTGCGTTGGAGATGTCATTGGTGATTTGAACAGCCGCCGCGGCAAAGTTATGGGTATGGATTCTGAAATAAAAGGTGAGATCGTAACAGCGCAGATACCAATGGCTGAAATACTGGAATATGCTCCAAACCTTACTTCTATAACAGGAGGAAGGGGAACATTCAGCTCAGAATTCTCCCATTATGAAGAACTCCCCAACCATATCTCAGACAAGGTCATAGCTGATTCAAATAAAGAGGAATAAACGGCCTCTGCAATGGATAAAAACGGCTACACCTGTGCCATACTGACTATCAGTGACAAAGGGTCGCGCGGTGAAAGAGATGACACCAGCGGCCCTCAGCTCAATCGGCAGCTTACGGAAAGTGGATTTACGGTAACTGCGCTGGAAATTGTCCCAGACAGCCAGGATGCGATTGCCACCATGTTCAGAAAATGGGCAGACCAGGACAACATTGACCTCATTGTCTCAACAGGAGGAACAGGGGTAAGCCCTTCCGATGTGACGCCGGAAGCCACCCTGCCTATTCTCCACAGGGAAATTCCCGGTATCGGCGAAGCAATGCGTATGGCGAGTTTCACCAGAACAACGCATGCTATATTATCCAGAGGGGTTGCAGGCATCCGGCGAGAAAGTCTCATCATAAACCTGCCGGGCAGTGAACGGGCTGCACGGGAAAATCTTGAAGTTATACTTCCCAGTCTGCAGCATGCCCTTTATAAAATCAAAGGGGGAATGAAAGATTGTGCTGACTGCACAAAAAACAACAGTAAACAGAAAGATTCTTAAAGGTACCTTAAACAACCCTTAAGAATCTTTTCTCCTATCAGGAAAATATCCTGAATATTCAACGGACTCGTCACCTTCCTCACGCGCAGCAACTTCACCGATAACATGCGCTGACTCACCCAGGGCATTGAGTTGTTGCATTACATCATCAACAATTTTTGAATTTACGACAAGCACCATACCAATCCCGCAATTAAATGTCCGGCACATTTCATCAGCAGAGACATTGCCTTTTTCCTGCAAATAGTCGAAAACAGGCTGAATAGGCCAGCTGCCTTTACTGATTAAAGCCTTACAGCCCTTGGGAAGAACCCTGGGAATATTATCCGTAAAGCCACCGCCGGTGATATGTACTATTCCGCGAATTTCAAAATTCTTGAACAGGTTTAAAAGCGTTTCCACATAAATACGTGTAGGCTTTAAAAGCTCCTCTCCAAGCGTACACCCTAATTCTTCAATATGATCATCAACTGTATGACCAAGCTCTTCAAAACAGATTTTGCGGACAAGTGAATACCCATTACTGTGTATACCACTTGATGAAAGTCCTATTATCTGATCTCCTACCTTAATTTCGGAACCATCAATAATTTTATCACGTTCTGCAATGCCGACAACAAATCCAGCCATATCATAATCACCAGGCTGGTATAGTCCTGGCATTTCAGCTGTTTCGCCGCCAATGAGAGAACATTTCGCGATTTCACAGCCTTTTGCTATTCCCCTGACAACATCAGTGGCCATATCTATATCGAGCTTGCCGACAGAAAAGTAATCAAGAAAGAAGAGAGGTGCTGCTCCGGATACAATGATATCATTGACACACATGGCAACAAGATCAATTCCTATTGTATCGTGTTTGTTACAGAGGGCAGCAATTTTCAATTTGGTACCGACACCGTCAGTGGAGGAAACCAGAACCGGATCCTTATATCTATCGCCGCCAAGAGCAAAAAGACCACCGAAGCCGCCTATGTCCGTGAGGACTCCACGTTGAAATGTGGCTGCAACGAGAGGTTTAATATTATCGATAAATTCATTTGCTTTATCGATATCAACACCTGATTCAGCATATCTGGAACTTTTAGACTTGGTCATAGGTCTTATTATTAATTAGAGTTTAAAACTTAATGTCGTGGTTGAGGACAGTAGTAAATACCGCGATTCAGAACCTTTATTAATTACAATTCCACTGACTAAAAGTCAATCTGTTTCTAGCCTGTTTTGCTATATTACACCTTTCTTTGTTTATTGATATATCTTGGCAAATAAGTTAGTGTGGCGCGATGAAAAAAGAAGAAAAAAGCTCCCTTTCATTATACATTGCCATTATCTTTTTTGGCTGGATGTTTGTCTCATATTTCCTTAACGATGGCAAGTCACCATCCTGACTCCCTCCCTTTTCGTCCCAGGCTGGGGCAATCTGTGAAATACCGAAATCTGTTGAATAATCACCCTTTATTAATATAAAAAACGAGAGAGCAACAAAATGTTATCATGTGAACGATGTCTTAAATATGCTGAAGAAAAACATTATTGCCCCTACTGCAACGAACGACTGTCATGTTGTGAATCTCCACCCATGCATGTTGGCGATGGACTTGGCTGGGGTGCGGAAGTCATGTTTATTTGCCTGAACAACGATTGCCCAACCTTTGACAAAGGCTGGGAACATATTGAAGAACAATATGGACACTCCGGCTCTTATCGCTACATGCTTCTCCCTGGCCAGAAAAAAGGCGAAATCATGATGGTCGGAAGCAAAGATGCATTTACCGGCTGCGTAGTAGACCCGGAAGCCCTTATGGCGCAGAATAAACGTTATCACGCGGAAAAAGAAGCACTGGATCAACTTGATGCTTCCATTGAGGCGAAAGATATCAAGCCCGCCCTCCACCTGCTTCTTGATGAACATGCAGCCCTGCTGGGCCGGGAAAAGGCCTGTGACTCTTTATATGAAATTAATGACCTGAACTGTATTGACCCTATTCGGAATCACACCTTTAAAAATATAGACATAGAGCAAAAGGTCAATATGACGGTCGCTGAAATCCTTAAAGCAAACTTCAAAAAAGAATGCCCATATTGCGCAGAAATCATTAAAAAGCAGGCAAAAGTGTGCATGCATTGCAACAAAGACCTTTAAAACAAAGCATGGCCTGAACCGATTTAAGCTTGCCAAGCCACTAACAATTTATTATACAGACTTACTTCAAAAAACATGGCGAAAGTCGTGTCAGTGAATGGTGAGCGTAGCTCAGCTGGTGGTAGCACCGGGTTGTGGCCTCGGAGGTCGCGGGTTCAAGTCCCGTCGCTCACCCCAGAGATCCCAAAGGCTTCAGGGTATACCCTGAAGCCTTTTTTTATTGTGCGCCCGGCAGGGCGCACTTACTTGGAGGTGAAAGTCCTCTA
>JACKQG010008248.1_pt1 | contig 10211 bp, 13 predicted proteins | sample 8237621 | NCBI WGS metagenome assembly JACKQG01 (sample SAMN15677084, study PRJNA649215) | marine metagenome | biome: marine; feature: Black Sea; material: saline water; isolation source: suspended particulate matter (SPM) from the Black Sea western gyre | collected 2013-06-09/2013-06-10 | depth...
TTCTTCTTGATAAGATATTACTGAATCTACTACTGCTGAAATATATTCTGGGACATTATTATTATCTATTGATGGTGCATATACTGGAAGTATTTCTGCAATAGTATCTTTCCCCCCAGCAACATAGAGACCACTATTTTTAATTAAAGAATACCATGCCTCTATTCCTTTTTTCCATGTTGGATAATGGCAAAATCCCTTACAGTTTGTTCCACCATAATTGTCTTTGCAACTTTGAGTGTATTTTATATTTCCAATATTCTTAGAACTATTTGGTGGGCAATTTGCTGAGTTTCCTGCCCAACCTGATGCGGTCCCATAAGTAGATTCTTGTCTGAAAAATGCAAGTGCATAAACTGGGTCTATTCCATATTGGACACCCAGATCATAAAATGCTTGATAAGCTAAGGCTGCGGGAGAACCTGCATCGTCAAGTATTCTTTTTATGGTTTCATTAGATATTGTTGGTGGGCCTGTTACCTGCATTCCAGAAATTGGTGAAACGACACTCATTTGTTCTGCTTTTCTTAATTCTTCTATCAATTTTTGTGCGTCGTTTGCTCTTTCATTTATATTTCCTTCTTGGACTGCTATAAGTATATGTGTTTTATGACTGTCTAAGTCGTAATATTTTTCTATATAGAGGTTTCTTGCATCAAATTCGTCAAATTCATCCTTGCAATCGTTGTTTTCATAAACTTTGCAACCTGAATTCCAGCATTCTCCATATATTACAAAAAACTCGTAATCTAATTCTGTTAAGTTTTTGTTAAAATTGATTTTTGTTTTGATGAATTCTTTTTTGTAGCCGTCATTTACCCCATCTTTATCTTTTAAATAATCTGGATATCCTTCTGCCCCTGAAAAGAAAATATTATTTCCAAAAGGAACACATTTAATTGGTGAGGGATCTCCCCCTTCCATGAAATCATCTCCTGCTGTATCTTCATAAATGCACATGCATGATTTTTCTAAACATTCTAGAGGTCTTCTTATACCTTCATCATGGCAAAGATTTGCTTCAAATGGGCCATATGGGGTGGTATCTTCTGTTTTATCTGTCCCACCACCATGCCATTCATGGTCAAAAGCGACTATTACATAATCATTATCTTTTATGAAATAAGGGTAATTCGTTTCTATTGCTATTCTGTCAGGGCTTAGAAGGAGTTCTTGAACTTTTTCTGTTAATGAATCAAAATTTTCTATTGATGGCTTTCCCCCTCCAAAAAAAGTGTTGAAGGTTCTTGCGAATAATCCTGTAAAAGGTATAAAGATTAATATAACTAATATTATGCCCACCAGTTGAGATAGAGAGAGTCCCATGAAGGCTTTTTTTTGGTTAAAGAAATTCATCTTAAGTTACTTTTTTACAGATGAGGTTAGGGCTTATATTAAAATTATTATCTCCTGCGAGTTTTGTGCAACAAGCTTTTAACCATTTGTTGTTTTGCTTATCCCACACCCTGTAATCTAAACATGCGAATTCATTTGAATTAAAAGCATCTTTATCGCAATCATTTGGCATGCCATCTAAATCGTCGTCCAGATCGTTTTGTCCATCCTCCATGTTTGCTCCTTGGTCTACTCCTAAACAAATATCACAAGTGTTTGGATGTCCATCATCATCTGTATCCGAAAATGAAATTCCTTTAGAATATGCCTGTTCTGCATCAAAAGTACATTTATCTAATGCTATTTTTACTTGTGTTTGTGATGTAAATTCTAGATTTGCTGCTTTTGCAGGGCCTTGAAAGATAAATAGCATAACAACCACTGCAACTAGAACGAGTGCTATCCCCCCTATTTTTCCTTCTGTTGTAAATCCTCTTTTATTCATTTTATCAAATTTAATTGAATATACTATATAAATTTTGCTAAGTTAATTTTATGCAACAAATATGTTTTGAGTTATCGCAGTTAAAATTTGAGGTTGGCCCCTCACATTCTGTAGCATTCATACAAACCCCTTCTTTTGATTCACAACTCATTGTTCCTTCTGAAAAGATGTTTGCTTTTCCTGAAAATAAAAATAGGAAAGTTACTACTACTATAAGCACTAGGGCTAATGTAATTATTGTTTTTGTGGTTATTGCTTTTTTGTTCATTTTAATTTGGTTGTTTTATTTATTTATTTTATTTAGCCTAAAGAGATGCAACAAAATCCTGATTTCTTTTCTGTATCTGTTTCATTTGATGGACATCCTTTAGCCATTATTTTCATTGGTTTGTCATCGGGACAATCTGCAGAGGGATAATAACATGCGCCTTCTTGATCTGTACAACTTCCTCCAACACCTTTTGAAAAGATGCTTGCTTTTCCTGAAAAAAGAATTATTAGAATAATCAATACTATTATTCCTAGAGTCATTAAAACTATTGTTCTTGATACTAATGCTTTTTTGTTCATTATTTTTGGTTTAATTGTTTGATTTTTCATTTTTGGTTTTATTCTAAGATGCATAATACATTATTTCATTACATGATGATGCACCCCGAGATTCTATAATTATTTTAGTTGAATCTGATGTAATTGTGTAATAACCATCTAAATTTTCTCCTGTTTCTAGGTAATCGCTGTCTACCTTTATTGCGATGTTTTTTCCTTTTTCCCTTATTTTGTCTGATAATTTATTTGTTGAGATGGTGGTGTATTGAAAATCAGTCGCTTGGTTTATGCAAAATAAATCTGAATCATCATAGATATCTACTATCTTTTCTGCTATGATTCCTGTGTAGACCTTTTCAACAATATCTTTTATTTGTTCTTTTTGGTCTGTTGTTAAATCCAGTTCCCATGAATTGTAATAAGCAGAGTTGTATGCGTCTTCGTATTCTTCTGAAGCAAGATATACTTCAGCCCTAAGTAAGTTCCATGAAGGGACATCATAATCTGGAATTTGTAATTGTTCTAATAATTTTAATGCGTCTTTATTTTTTCTTTTGTTGTGTAAATATTGTATATTTTCTAAAGTTAAGCAAGTTGTTTCTGTTTCTGAGGGGTTTTCTGAAGATAAATAATTGTAAAGCTCTGAAGAATAATTAAAATAACCTTTTTTACATATATGTTCTGCTAGTATTTTTGTGTTTTCTTCATTTAAAGTTAATTCTGGATCTGAAAAACATTGGCGATATTCTAGATATAGTTCTGTTGCTCCTTCTATTTCTTCATAATCCATGTGCCTTTCTATCTCTTGGTTATATGTGGTAGAACTCATTCTTGTATCTGGACATATATCTATACCCACTAATTGCATTGCTGTTCCTAATCCACTCCAAATTTTTGGAAAAAATATAGACATGATTATAACTATTACAACTAACACAATAATTATTTTTCCTAATTTACTTGTGAGGAAACCTGCTTTTTTATTTTTGATTACCATACGTCAAATACACTAATTGAACCTAAGAGATTTGGTTTAAATTTTAACATAATAAAAATTAAAAATATTACCAAGAGTATAAGTATTAAAATTAATTTGGCCATAAAAGAAAATTCAAACCCTCTTTTGTTTTTCATTTTTTTGAGTAAGTTTTGTTTATTTAAATTATTTGTGTTATATTTCAATAATTTTAGGTCATTCTTGAGATATGGGCATTACTTCACATTTAAGATCTTTTAATTGTTCTACATCATATTCCCTAAAAAGAATAAAAGAAGACCATTCTACATCTGTGTTGAAAAAATGATCATATACTAAAGTTCCTATTGCAAATAGTGCTGCTCCAATTCCTATTGCCCAACCAACTGGATTGGATACAATACCTAAAACTGCTAAAGCTATCCCTCCTGCGCCTACGCCTACTGCAATCCAGCCTCCTTTTCCTGCAGTGGTTTGTCCTTTGAAATGTTCTTCTATCATTTTCATGTTATCGTCTCCTTTAGCATATAAGAATATTGTTGAGTATGTTTTTGAAGTGTCTAAAAAATCTCCTTCAAAAGAAATTGGATCTCCTGTTTCTGGAGCAACTTCATGTGCTCTTGGAGTGTCATAATTCATAAGATAGTCAATGTAAGTTATTCCGTTCCCTCCTGGAACTTTTTTGGTTGTTAAATATTCTGAAAATCCTTCTAATCCTTCATTTTTATGTTTAAATGAAATAATGTGGCATATTGAACAATAGATTGTTTCTTTATCTCCAAAAAGGTTTGCTTCTCCCCTAGCGAATTGGTCCCAGCAATCATACATTGCTTTTGCTAATTTGTACTTTGCTTGTTCTTGATTTTTTGTTTTTATTTTTATCTCTTGGGTTGGGCATTTTATTTCTGTATCCATCGCTACTTTTCCAAATTTAGTGAAGTCGTGAGCTAACACACTTTGTTTACAGATTTGTTTTGTAGAACCAGAATTCATTGATGCAAATAATTTAGATTGGAATGCCATTAATACAAATAAAATTGCTAAAACTAGAATAATTATTAAAAGAAATTTATTTATCATTGCTTTTTTATTCATTTTAGTTTTTGATGATTTTTTAATTTACGATTAAAGAACAATAAGGAATATTTTTATATTTAGGATCACCTGTATTGCAATCTTCTACACAGATTTTTTGTTCTTCTGAGAGTGGGACGTATGGCGGCAATAATTGTATTCCACCAATACCGCAACCCTCACAAGATTCAAATGCCTTATCTACAGTTGCATAAAGGGCCAATCCGCCTCCCAATACACCTACAGTCATTGCTGCTATTGTAGCTGCTGATGCAGCAAAAATACTCCATCCTGCGGAACTAACCAACAAAGATCCTCCCCCTGTAAAAGGTGCTAAAACTAATCCACCTACAACCAATACCCCTCCAAATACTGCAGCACCTATTCCTACTACTTTCCAAGCAGTACTTTTTGCCTTATATCTATACATGTTTACAAAAATTGTTGAACCAGGAATAAATGGTTGGTATGATAAATTTTCTTTGGTTTCTTCAGAAATTTCTGGTGGCTCTTCATTAAATAAATATCCATAATATGTTTTGTCGCTATGTTTTGGGCTGTGTTCCCTTACATATAGTTTTTCTGTGGTTACCATGTATTTTTTGATGTTTTCTTTTACTTTTGTGGTCGCTTCTTCATCTGATAAACCTTTTTTTTCAATCAAATAAGTTTTGTTTAGATCATCTGCGTGTGATGATATGAATCTTTCTAGTTTCTTGTCGAATTTTATTGTCTTACAAATAAGACAGTAATTTTTGTTTTTGTCTTCCCAATCGGAAAATGGGTCCATTTTTCCTTCCCCAACCATATACCAACATTCTGCCATTGCGTCTGCTATTCGTTTATGTGCTTTATCTTGGTTTATTTCTCCTTTTTCAACTATATCTTTTTTATAGAGAACAAATTCTTGTCTTGGACAATTTAAATTAGCTATTGGTCTCCCAATGCCTTTTATGGTTGGTAATTTTTTAGATTGGGCTGCTGCTATGATGCTTGTCCTACAATTTTCAACGTCGCCCCCTTTAGTTATTACTTTTGTTATACCCATAACAAATAAACCCATAATAAATGCTGCAGAGAGAATTAGGATAATCCTTACCAATGTCTTTGGTGCCATTGATGTGCCTCTTTTATTTTTCATTCTAAGGAGTTAATATTGTTTTTGAAACTTTAAAGACAATTATACTTATAACAATTATGCCTATTATAGAAAGGATTAAAATTGCCAACTCTTTTATTGTCATGATTTAAAATTAATAAAAAGAAGTATTTAATATTTTTGGTCATCCTGTAACATTTAAACAACAGTATTTGTAATTTGTGTCTTTCATGGGAATTGGTGCAAATTCTCCACAAGCAGATGCTTGTTTTACTGGTGTACCACCTTTTGCACCACAATCTTCTAAACCTGAACTAAATTTACCCATTCTACTTGAAAAAAATACTGTAAGAATTATAAGAACTAATAAAGCTATTGCAGCTAAGATAATCACATTTAAAGATAATCCTTGTGCTTTTTTATTCGTTTTTTTAGAACAAAAAGTTAAAAGACAGGGATTTTTTTGTTTTTTTGATTTCATTTTTTGAAAATAAAAGAAAAAAATAATAAAAAATTAACTTGCTGTGAGACAGCAACTCATGTCTGGGTCTACTTTATTATCTGAATCATAGCATTTCCATATAGGGTGTTGCGTGAATCCATCTCCACATTCTTCTGTGCAGATTCCTCCTTGTTTCTCGCAATTATTTGTTTCTGTTCCCCATTGACCCATTCTTCCAGTAAAAATTACTGCAAGGATGACTAGAACTAATAAAACAAGTGCAGCTATTATGATCGTGTTTAAAGAGAGACCTTGTGCTTTTTTATCCATATAATCACCTCGGTTTAATTGTGATATTGTTTTAATAATGGCTGGATATTTAAAGTTTTCTATAAGAATAAGAGTTATTTACACATATGAAACTTGAGTTCCAGTGTTCCAACGTATGTTGGTAATGGTTGATTTGCTGATTCCCAAACAGTACAATTGCCTTGTTCTATGAAAATTAAGTCATCTTGTTGTGTTGTCGCTAAGAATTGGTAACTGCGATTCCCACCTAAGTTAGTCATAAAATTAGAAAGAATTGTGTTTATTATCTGTTCTGAATAATCACAAGATGTTTGTCCTGAACAAGTTATTCCCCCTGGATATGATTCTGCGCAATCTTTTAATAATTCTGAAAGGTCTAAATTTCTACAATCTGTATTTACATCTATCATTGAACCAAGAATATTTGACGCTAATTCTGATCTAATAAATGTTTCTCTCTGTTGGTCTGGTTTTTTAGAAATCATAAATTTAACTACGAAGAGCATTCCAATTGTAATAAAAACTATGACTATTGCTAATCCGAGTATTTCTGTTTGTGATTTTTTTGTTTTTCTCATTTTTTATTTATTTGAAAGTATAATATTTTATTCTTAAAAGTCCTATTCCGTATCTTCCAGGATAGGGTGAGGGGTAGAAAATAGATACGGGAATAAAGGTGCTGAAATATTGATCTGACGTTGTGCCTTCATAAACTGTTTCGTAAGATGTACTCGTTGGGTAAATCTCGGCTATCTCTATCATAGTATTAGAAAAAACAGACTGATAATATTGGGTTCTTTCTGAAGCAAGTGTTTTGAATGCATCTAATTTTAGTTTATCTATACAAAGAGTTTTTGTGATATTTTCTGCAGTACATTTTAATTCTGGCAGAAAAGATATTGTCTGTGCAACATCTATTGATTTTTTTTCTTCCATTTTTTCTAATCTTGATTGAAAACTTTTTCTTTCCATATTTGCGTAAAAGAAAATTCCGAAAAATAAGATCATAAAAAACACTATTAAAACTGCAATGGTTTCCCCCATTTTCATTTGTGCTTTTTTGTTTTTTTTCATTGTTTTTGTTTTTTCTTTTTCTGGATTATTTGTTTTGTTTTGTTTTGTTTTTTATGGTTAATATATCAAGGCACAAGATTTTTCTTGTGTATCTCTGTTTGAAATACTCAATGTCTGGGCTGAGTTGCTTATCTGTAAGATATTTGAATCAAAAAAAGTTATTGAATTTTCTACGATTGTTGTTAAGCCGTTATTATTTATGTCATAAGTACCTTTGCATCTGCTAGGTGTTTGTGGATCATTGTAGAGTGTTTCTGATCTTACTTTAAGGAGTGTGGAGATTAAATGTAATCTATTGAATGCTTTTTGAAGATTGCATTTATAAAAATTATAGGAGTCTGAAAATATTGCTGCGTATGCTTCTGCTTCTGTTAGATAATGGATGTAATCTTCTAGCTCAAAAGTGTGGTCATCTGTAAAATAATAGAAACTTATCTGTTTTGAGGAGGTATCTATCTTTACTGCGTTTATGTTTGAAGGGTTTGCTATGGAGATTATTTCGTCTGAAACAGTAAATGTTGTTGGATCTGAATCAAAGAATATGAATTTGAAATTGTGGTTTCCATCAGCTTCTTCTTGTGGTGCTAAATTGGGTGTTCGTAAATATTTATTTGTTTTTTCAGGGAATTTGTTGTAAAAATTATTTGCCGAATCTGAAGAACCCACAAAGATGTATTTTACATCTGTGCCAGTTATGTATAAAAAATTAGTTACATAAAAAGGAACATTCCATGATAGTGTCCAGGTGAGAATCTTTTTTCCAAATAGTTCTGATGGTGCGAATATTATCTGAGCAGGTGTTTTTTCATTTACTCCTGTTTCCCCAATAGAATATTCAGAATAACAGCTCGGCGTATCTGATTCCTCAAAATCTGTACAGGTAGTAAAATCACAAATAAAATTAAGGGTTGTTTTTGGGATATCTATGTCTAGCTGTCTTGCTTGTGAAAGTGTTGCCCCTGTAAAAATAGATTTTAGTTCTGTTTTTACTGTCAGTGCGATATTCATCTGAGACTTTTCTTTTTGGGTGCCAACTAAATTAATAAAAAACAGAAGTATTACTCCCCCAGCTATTAATACAAATATCCAATTAAATGATACTTCAATTGCTGCTTTTTTTGATTTTTTCATCCTATTTTGATTTATTTTAATTATTTTATTTTGGTTACTTTATTTTGATTATTCTATTTCGGATAGTTTTGCTTTTCCTCCGACACCTTCTAATCTTATTTTTATTTTATATCCTTTTACTTCTGGGCAAATATATCCTGGACTATCTATTTGAATTAAATGTTGTCCATTTGATTCTACTAAATAAAATTCTTTTGCTAAGTCTTTTATTAGAAAAACATTTGCACTGTCATCTTGCCATGCTTCATAAACCAATGGGTGTAATGACTCTATTCCTGGATCTGCCCCTTTGTCTAAATCTATAAAGCACACTTCATCATACCCTTCTGGAACTTTAAATTCTGGCGCTCTAACTGTGCCATAATCATTGCTTACTTTTTCTACTGCATTTCTTACTTCTGTTTTAAAACCAATTAAATCCACTTGTTTTGCTCTTTCTCTCATCTTGCCTATGCTTTTATAGCCATAGAGTAATACAAGTCCAATCACTATCATAGATAAAACATAAACAAATATTTGTGCCTGTATTTGTGCTTTTTTAGTGGTTTTTTTTCTTGAAAATATGGAATCTCTCTTGTTTTTGTTTTGTTGTTTTTTCATTCTTATCACCTTGTTGTTATTTTTTTATTCTTGTTTTGGTTATTTTTTCTTTTTCTTTGATTTAGGGATTGGTAATTTATTTAATGGATCTTCTTTTTCCAATATGCTCGATAATTTTTTGAATTTTTCAGATTGTTTTGGTTTTTCTTCTACATTTTCTTTTTCTGGTTCTGTTTTTTGTTCTTGTTTAAGTTGTGCTTGTTTAGGTTGTTCTTTTTCTTTTTTTGGAAGTTTATCTAATGCGCTGGATGCTTTTTCTTTTAAGGGGTGTGTCTTTGAAGGGGTTATTTTTTGTTCTTGTTTTGGTTGTTCTTTTTCTTCTGATTCACCAAATGCTTCAAAAAGTTTTTTTCTTTTTCTTGTTTTGATTACTCTTCCAATTGAAACTGGTTTTCTTCTCGGTAGCACTCTTGGTTGTTGTCTTATTGGTTGTCTTGGTTGTCTTGGTTGTCTTGGTTGTTGGGGTTGTTGTCTTGATTGAGGTGTTACTGGTTGTGGAAGCATCTCTCTTTCTATAGAAATGAAAGGGGGTTTTGTTAGGATTTCTATTTTTGCATTTAATTGGATGTAGGGTGGTTGTTTAAGGAAAGATATTAATGGTTTTGCTTGTGGTGCTTGTGAAGGGGTTTGTACTGGTGCATTTATTATTATGTAAGGTGGTTTATCTGTGAAAGTTATTATTTTTCTGATGTAAAGGTAATATCCACCACCACCCATCATTGCAAATAAAATAAATAAGAAAATTAAAAAGGGCATTAATTTGGATTTTGGATAATCTAATTTATCGCAAGGGTCGGTTCCTTTTTCTACTTCTTTACCATCTTTATGTTTATCCCCATCTGTATCTGCTGATTTTGGATTGGTTCCTGAAGTACATAGAGTACATTCTTTTTTATTTGTTAGTCCATCTTCATCTGGATCTTCATTTGGTTCTGCACAAGTTCTACAATTAAACCATTTTTGTTCACATACATCGGGCATCCCATCATTATCTGTATCTTGGGAAGGGTCTATCTTTTTGCTGCATTGTGCTGTATTTAATGTGCAATTTTGGCAAGAAAGTTCTCCTGATTCAAATTTGTCAAAATCAAAGCAACCTTTTACATTTCCCCAATCC
>JACKQG010008250.1_pt1 | contig 10209 bp, 8 predicted proteins | sample 8237621 | NCBI WGS metagenome assembly JACKQG01 (sample SAMN15677084, study PRJNA649215) | marine metagenome | biome: marine; feature: Black Sea; material: saline water; isolation source: suspended particulate matter (SPM) from the Black Sea western gyre | collected 2013-06-09/2013-06-10 | depth...
GGCACGATCAAGGAGGCCCTGGCGCAGCGGGGGATGGACAGCCAGGGGCAGTAGGGCCAGCCTTCGTGGCTATCCAGTGTGGTCCTGACACTCGCCTGTTTCGGATGTTGATCAATGCACGAAACCAAGGAGAGCACGATGCCACCTCACATCGCCGTGGTCGGCAGCCTGAACATGGATCTGGTGATCCGCACCCCTCGCTTCCCCAGTCCTGGCGAGACCATTATTGGTAGCGCCTTCCACACGATCCCCGGCGGCAAGGGGGCCAACCAGGCGGTCGCGGCGGCCAGGTTGGGCGCTCAGGTGACCATGGTCGGCCGCGTGGGAGATGATGCCTTCGGTGGCCAGCAGCTATCCAACTTGACCCAACTGGGCATTGACGTGTCCCACGTCCGGCGGGACGCTGAAGCGGCCACTGGAGTGGCGCTTATCGCCTTGGACGAGGGCGGGCAGAATTCCATCATCTTAGCTCCCGGCGCCAACATGCGCTTCACGAGCGCCGATGTGGAAGCTGCCGAACAGGCCATTGCCTCGGCGGAGGTCCTGCTGCTACAACTGGAGATCCCTCTGGACGTGGTGGAACATGTCATCGGTATGGCTCGCGCTCGTGGGCTAACCACCATTCTGAACCCGGCCCCCGCCCGGTCACTTCCCCCGGCCCTTCTGAGCCAGGTGGATTATCTCATCCCTAACGAGAGCGAGACGACTCTGTTGACGGGGATCGAGGTAGATAGTATGGAGACGGCCAGGCAGGCGGCAGCCGAGCTTCGGGCGTCAGGGGTGGGCACGGTCATCCTGACTCTGGGAGGACGCGGCGCCCTCATCCTTGATGGCCAACAGGCGCTGCATATCCATGGCTACCAGGTCGAGGTGGTGGATACCACGGCGGCAGGGGATGCTTTCGTGGGCGGCTTCGCTGTGGCTCTGGCTGAGGGTCGAGACCTCAGAGGGGCCGTTCGCTTCGCCAACGGTGCCGGTGCGCTCACCGTCACCAGGCTAGGGGCCCAGCCCTCTCTCCCCACCCGCTCAGAGGTCGAAGCTTTCCTCCAGAATCAACGGTGATAGTGTTCTGTTTACAGCAGCCCCCGGCTTCTGTCAGAGACCGGGGGCTGCGCCTTGTCATGTTGCTGCTCAGATAACTCTGGGAGGTCTCCTAACTCCTGGGGGCCTCGGGGTTGGGGCCAAAGTGCTTGAGCATGACGATGGGATCCGTACGGCTGGGATTATGGATGGTGACGCCTTCCTGCGCCGCTGAGTAGGAAACGAAGCACTCATCGTGCGTTAGTTGTCCGAAGCGGATCAATGCCGGTGTCTCAATCGGCCATACACCCATGGTGCCATGTCCTTGCATCATGATCAAGCCATAAGGACCAGCGTCACGGATGGTCACGGTACGTCCAGGCAGCACGGTCAGTTCTTTGGCTGCGACGTACTCGCTGCCGTAGACGACCCACTTCTCTATGTATCCCTCGCTCTTCATCTCCTCTATTGGCTTCACCGGCAGAGGCCTTCGGAAGTGTGTTTCCCGGAGATTCGGGTTGGTGTTCACCTCCCAGTCAATCATGGACACGATGTAGTCCAGGTCCTGCTTCTTGTCTTCGGGGACGTCTTTCACCAGCAGGGACCAATCAATGGGCACATCGCTCACCAGCGATTGGAACATGGCGAACACGTCGCTGGCCCATTGTGGCTCGTAGGTGCAGAGGCTGCCGGGTGCATGGAGCAGGCCAGCGGGCACGTACCAGCCCGTGCCCGGTTCCAGGCGATAGGCTTTCGACAGGTCTGTGATGTGGTTGTCCCCCTGGTTCCAGATCTCCAGGCAATGGCGAACCTGCTCCTTTGTGGTCCCTGGCTCCAGTCCGAAGAAGGTGTAGGGGAAGTCGCCGCCGTGGTTGTTGGCTTGTGTAGGAAAGTAGTAGCCCTCGGGCTTGGTTTCGGCACCGACCAGGGCAGCGTGCTCTGGCAGTTGATGCAGGTGATGGGGTAGGGGGCCTTGGTTGTCGAAGAACTTGGAATACATGGGCCACCTGTGGTACTCATCCCACAGCTTGTCACCCAGAAGGTCGGCTCCCAGGTCGGCCACCACATCTGCGAACAGGACCTTTTGCGGGTTGTCCTCATCCCCATATACTGCGTAGCTCAGCCCCTCGTCGGGGGTCGTTAGAGGACCGTTATCGGCTTTGGTGGTAGACGAGAACCAGCGTTCGTCAATGCCACCTCGATGCGCCCCGAAAGCATAGTAGTCGTCCGGATGCAGTTTGATGCGCCTTCCGGGGATGCAGAACACGCGAGGCACCCAGGCGGGCGCCAGTCTGAGTATGCCCTCGCCCTGTTCGAGTATACTGGCTGGATTGCTCATTGTAGGCAATCTCCTCTCGTTTCGTTTTTGTGACAGTCTAGTCTTACAACGCCTTTCTTCAGGATGATGTTCGCATATAATGATGTTTCGCTCGTGGCGACCACAGCATAGGCCTTCTTGGCCCGTGCGTAGAAATCAAACCTTTCAACGAACTCAAAGTCGCTGAATCCGCTATCATGCTCTCTAATGATTTCTCGATACTCTTCCCATATCGTCGGCTCGTATGTATCTCCCGGCACAATGGCCATAAGAGCCACAGGGTGGCCAACAAATGTGTCCAGCGGGAAGAATCTCAAAAGGGCGTCTAGAAGTTCGGGCACATCATTCCCATCACTCCTAATCAACCGTTGGGCAACGCTCGCAGCAGGAAAGTTGCCGTCGGCAATGACGATTTCGTCGCCGTGCCCCATTTCCATGAGCACCTTGAACAGTTCAGGAGAGAGTACGGGGGGAATTCCTTTCAGCATTTCTCAAATCCCTTACGGCTAGTCTCTATGCCAGGAGCGCCTCTTCACGCCCCCGGAAATAAAAGATCGTCTGCTGTACCAGCCTATCCAGTGACTCTTTGGCCGGCTTGCCATACATCGCCGGATACGGGGCGCCCCCTGGGCCGAGCGGTTCAGGCGTGACGAATCGGCCTTCCGTGTTGTATCCAACCAGGTACAAGGCCATGATGATGGTATCCAGGTCCAATGAACCTTCGCCCAGAGCGCGTCGGTTGCTGTCTGCCATATGCAGGTTGGTCAGTTGCTCACCGGCGTCCAGTATGGCCTCACCGATATGCGCTTCCTCTGCCTGCATGTGGTATACGTCTCCGTTGATGTGGGCCACTCCGGGGTGATTGACCGCTTCGATGTATCTCTTTGCATCCTTTATGGTATGGACAAAGCTGACCTCTGCGGAGCGGATCGGCTCGATGGCTGCCCTGACGTTGTGTTCCACGAACAGATCGGCCACAATGCCCAGTGTTTCCACGCTTCTCCCAAACTCCGTATCATCGTAAGGCTCCGGTCGGCCGACCGCGCCCGGAACGACTAGAAGGTATGTCCCTCCCACGGCAGCGGTAAACGGGATCTCCCGCTTCAGGTAGTCAATGGCGGCCTGCCTGTGGATGGCGCGGTTGCTGGATAGGTCATTGTCGGCCGAGAACATGCCGCAAACGCCGGCTACCTTGATCCCGTGATCGTCCAGGATCTTGAGCGTCTCGTCGCCCTTGTATCCAAGGTCCGGCCCGTAGTGATTGCCATGTAATTCGATGAACCGAACGCCCGCTTTCTGAAGACGCTCTGCGGAATCGGCCAGAGGTTCGATGCCAAATCCCCAGTTGCTCCACGACAGGTTCAGCCTCTTCTCAAGTTTCTCTGGGTGATTCTTCTTCAATTCCCAGAAGGCTGATTTGATCTTCTCATTCTTCAACTCAAAGTTCTGTTTTTTCATTCTTGCACTCCTTCAGGCTGGAACAGTCCTCGGCATGTCAAGGTGGTTTGGCCCGAGATACTTGAGGGTCACCATACGGTCTCCTTTCGGCGCTGGCCTCGAGTCTGACAGCTCAGGCATCATCTGTGTCAGATGGCTCGTCTCAAGCGTGACTATGGTGCAGACAACCGCCTCGTGAGAGGCACTCGGATCGCTCGCTAAGTGAATAGCAGATCAGGGGAGCGCGGTACGTTGCCACCACGCTCCCCTGCTTCTGAAAGCTTATGGATTCATCACTGAATCTCGGCTATGCGCTCAGCCTCGTCCAGGTTGTTCTTGGTGATGAGCTTGGGCTCGATGTAGATGTCGTGCTCGCTGGGCGCGATGGCCTTGCGCAGGAAGTCCACCAGGGTGCGCAAGGCAACACGGGACTGTTCGCCAGGAAACTGGTCTATGGTGCCGTAGAGCTCACCATCGCGGACCATCACCAGCGCCTCAGGCAGAGCATCGTAGCCGATGACGGTGACCTTATCGGCGAGACCGCGACCTTTGAGCGCTTCCACTGCGCCGAAAGCCATCTCGTCGTTGGCGGCCAGGACGGCATCGGGGTCGGGTGTGGCACCCAGGCAGCTCTCGGTGACGCTCAAGCCCATCTCGCGGCGGAAGCGAGCCGTCTGCTGGCAGGCCACGTTGACCTCGGCATGGCTGTCGATGACGTTGTGTACGCCCTTGGAGCGGTCGATGGCCGGCGAGCTGCCGGGCTCGCCGGTCAACTCGAAGATGGTGGAGCCGTCGGGGAAGAGTTGGAGCAACGCTTCGGCCTGCAGCTCGCCACCGCGGACGTTGTCGGCGCCGACGTGGGCCAGGGTGTCCACGCCGACGACGGTACGGTCAATGGTGACCACCGGGATGCCAGCGTTGACCAGCTCCTGAACCGCTGGCACCATGCCCTCGGCGGTGATGGGGCTGATGACCACGCCGTCGTACTTCTTGGCGATGACCGCCTCCATGTCGGCGGTCTGCTTGGGCACCTGGTTCTGGCCATCGAGGGTGATGATCTCGATGTTGCCCAGGTTGGCGGCTTCCTCCTTCACCTGCGCTTCCATGAAGACGAAGAAGGGGAAGGCCATGTCGGGCAGCGAGAGGGCGATGGTCAACTTCTCCTCAGGCGCGGGTGCCTCGCCGACCTCGGCCGCACGCTCGGCCTCGTCCAGGTTGTTCTTGGTGATGAGCTTGGGCTCGATGTAGATGTCGTGCTCGCTGGGCGCGATGGCCTTGCGCAGGAAGTCCACCAGGGTGCGCAAGGCAACACGGGACTGTTCGCCAGGAAACTGGTCTATGGTGCCGTAGAGCTCACCATCGCGGACCATCACCAGCGCCTCAGGCAGAGCATCGTAGCCGATGACGGTGACCTTATCGGCGAGACCGCGACCTTTGAGCGCTTCCACTGCGCCGAAAGCCATCTCGTCGTTGGCGGCCAGGACGGCATCGGGGTCGGGTGTGGCACCCAGGCAGCTCTCGGTGACGCTCAAGCCCATCTCGCGGCGGAAGCGAGCCGTCTGCTGGCAGGCCACGTTGACCTCGGCATGGCTGTCGATGACGTTGTGTACGCCCTTGGAGCGGTCGATGGCCGGCGAGCTGCCGGGCTCGCCGGTCAACTCGAAGATGGTGGAGCCGTCGGGGAAGAGTTGGAGCAACGCTTCGGCCTGCAGCTCGCCACCGCGGACGTTGTCGGCGCCGACGTGGGCCAGGGTGTCCACGCCGACGACGGTACGGTCAATGGTGACCACCGGGATGCCAGCGTTGACCAGCTCCTGAACCGCTGGCACCATGCCCTCGGCGGTGATGGGGCTGATGACCACGCCGTCGTACTTCTTGGCGATGACCGCCTCCATGTCGGCGGTCTGCTTGGGCACCTGGTTCTGGCCATCGAGGGTGATGATCTCGATGTTGCCCAGGTTGGCGGCTTCCTCCTTCACCTGCGCTTCCATGAAGACGAAGAAGGGGAAGGCCATGTCGGGCAGCGAGAGGGCGATGGTCAACTTCTCTTCGGCAGGTGGAGCTTCGACTGGCGGTGGGGCCTCAGCCGGCGGTGCCGCCGGCGTGGCACAACCGCCAATGATTAGAATCAGCACCATGGCAATGCTGAACAATGCAAAAACCGGTTTTCGCAACATTTTACGTTCCTCCTTGTGTCTTGTGCTCTCGAGTCGATTCCTTGAAGCTTTGGTTAACCTCTGGTAGTTTATCCCGTTTCAACACCCCCTTTCTGCCTCGAAGGCTCTACGAAAGTCCAAGAAGCTGTTGCAAGTTGGCCAGGGCCGACAAAGATCACACGAACCCTGTAGAGATCAGCGACGCGAACGTTTCACCAACTGGTCGAAGAAGACGGCGAAGACGATAATTCCGCCAATGATGATCTGCTGGATGTAGGAGGAGACGTTCAACAAGGTCAAGCCGTTGGCTAACACACCGGTGAGCAGGATGCCGACGACAGTGCCGAAGACACTGCCTTCGCCGCCAAAGAGGCTGGTACCGCCGATGACCACACCGGCGATCACCGTGAGTTCATAGCCGACGCCTGCCACTTGCTCGGCCGAGTTCAGGCGGGCCGAAAGGATAAAGCCTGAAAAGCCAGCGAAAAAGCCCATGATCACGTACACGCTCAAGGTCAGGCGGTCAACGTTCAAGCCAGAAAGGCGGGCCGCTTCCTGGTTGCCGCCAACGGCGTAGATGTGGCGGCCATATTTGGTATAGCGCAGAACGATGTAGGCAATGATGGCAAAAACGAAGAAGATGATCACCGGCACCGGCACCGGTCCGACCAAACCCTTGCCCCAGAAAGCGTACTCCTTGCGAAAACCGCTGATGGGCTGTCCGCGTGAGAAAAGCAGGGCCGCTCCACGGAAGGCTGAGAGCCCGCCCAACGTCACAACGAAGGGGGGAACCTTCAGGCGGCTGATGCCCACGCCTTGCAGCAGACCGCCCAACAGACCAACAGCAATGGCCGACAAGATCGCCACAGGAAGACCATAGCCCTGAGCCTCCCCTGCCGTGACGTCAAGCAAGCCGGTACCGCCTTTCTCCACAGCCGCGCATATCAGACCGGCCAACGCCAGCAGTGAACCTATCGAGAGATCAATGCCGCCCGTTAGGATAACAAAGGTCATCCCAATAGCCAGCAGACCGTAGATCGAAACCTGGCGCAGCACGTTAAAAATGTTGATGGGCGTCACAAAGGCTGGCTCCAGCACGGCGAAGACGATGCAAATGATGATCAGGAAAACAAGGGCACCAAACCGACTGGCGATTGTAAGGATGTCTGCCCCTTTTGCCTTCCGTGTGGCTCCTGCGGAAGAGGAGATTGCCGTTGCCATGAGATCCCCCTGTCTATTGAGTAAGCTGATTGAACTGCTCAGTACAGTAGAGCATAACCCGTTCCGGCGTCGCATCGCTTCGCTCGAGGATGCCGGTTACGCGGCCTTCGGACATGCAGACAATACGGTCGCTCATAGCTAGCAACTCAGGCAACTCAGAGGAAATCATGACGATGCTAATGCCCTCCTGAGCCCATTGATCCATTAACTCGTAGATCTCGGCCTTGGCACCCACGTCTATGCCACGGGTCGGTTCGTCCATGATCAAGATCTTTGGTCGCAACATCAACCATTTGGAGATGACAACCTTCTGCTGGTTGCCACCGCTCAGATTCATGACTTGCTGCTCGAGGCTGGGGGTGCGAATTTGTAACTTGCTGACATACTCTTGTACGCGCTTCTTTTCCTCAAGCCGGTCGACAAAACCGAGGCGAGTGATGCGGCCCAGGCTGGGCAGTGCAACGTTCTCACGCACAGCCAGGCTCAGGAACAGGCCCTGTTTCTTGCGATCTTCGGGCACGAAGCCTATGCCGTGCCGGATGGCATCTATCGGTGAACGGATGTCCACCCACTCGCCGTCCACGTATATCTCCCCGGCATCGCGGTCATCGGCACCGAAGATGGTGCGGGCTACCTCAGTGCGCCCTGCGCCGATCAGACCAGCCATACCGAGAATCTCGCCTCGTCTCAGCTTGAAGCTGACGTCATCCAGTACGATGGCACTCGGGTCCAGTTTGGTGCCTTGACGAGTCAGGCCTTGCACCTCTAGCACAACGTCTTTTGCCTCTGCCTGCTCACCAGCTTGGATCTCAACACGGGTGCCGTTCTCTTTATGGAAGAACTCGCTGCGCGAGCGACCAACCATCATGTGAATGAGGTGCGGTTCGGTGGCCTCAGCCGCTTCCAGAGTGCCGACGTTCTTGCCATCTCGGAGCACGCTGATGCGGCCGCAAACAGCACGGACTTCGCCCAGCCGATGAGAGATAAAGATGATACTAATGCCTTGGCGCTTCAATTCTCGCATGATGGCGAAGAGCGTTTGGGCCTCGACGTCACTTAGTGCCGACGTTGGCTCGTCCATGATGATCACTTGCACTTCCATCGAAAGCGCTTTGGCGATCGCGACCATCTGTTGCTCGCCCACGGACAAATCGCGCACAGTGGCTCTCGGCGACAGATGAACACCTAATCTGTCTAACAACTGCTCGGTCTGCCTCTGAAGTTGACGACCGGCGACAAAAATGGAGCGACCCGGCTCTCGGCCAACAAAGACATTCTCCATCACTGTCAGGTTCGGCATCAGGTTGAACTCCTGATAGATGATCGAGATGCCGAGTTCCTGCGCGTGGTGAGGATTGCGAACCTCTATTGGCTGATCCCTCAGATAGATCTGGCCGCTGTCCATCGGGTAAACGCCCGACAGGATCTTCATGAGAGTGGACTTGCCAGCCCCGTTTTCACCAACCAGGCCCAAAACCTCGCCGCCTCGGACTTCCAAACTCACATCGTCCAAGGCCTGCACCCCGGGGAAGGATTTACTGACGTTTTCCATGCGCAGTAATGTGTTGTCTTCCATAGAGCCTCTCCCTATCGGCGTCTCCAGTCAATCGGGCACGAACGTGATGACCTCAGTAGAGCATATGTTTACACGAAGGACAGGTCATACCACCCCAGCCTGTCGAGCAACCTGCTTCGGGTTCGGCGGAGCTGTGGATTGCCGGACGACTAGGGCTGGTTCTATCATAATCTGAGTCTGGGCAGGTTCACCTTCATCCAGGATCTCCAGCAAGAGTTGCACGGCAAGCGTGGCCAACTCCACAAAAGACTGCCGGATAGTCGTCAGGGGTGGGATCTGGAAGGCGGCCACTTCGATGTCGTCGAGCCCGATGATGGAGATGTCATCCGGCACGCGCAGACCCGCTTCGTAAACGGAGCGCATCGCGCCGATGGCCATGCGGTCGTTGGCAGCAAAAACGGCCGTGGGGCGTGAATTGCTTCTTAGGATACTCTGCATCACTTGGTAACCGTCCTGGCATTGCCAGTTTCCGTCGGCAGGTATGCAAGGGCTTGGGGGCAGCCCTCGGTCCTCAATCGCCTGACGACAACCGACCAAGCGCTCCCGCGCCAGGCGCAACTTCTTGGGACCGCCGATGTGGGCGATACGAGTGTGTCCGAGGTCGAGCAGGTGTTCGGTCGCCATGCGACCGGCCTTCACATTGTCAAGCGTCACCGAGGGGCCGGTGTATTCCTCTGGGATACGGTCGATCGCTACCGAGGGGATGCCAGCCGCCTGAAAGGCGTCCAGGCTGGTCATTTGGTCTCCGGTGGAGACGAACAGCACGCCGTCCACCCAGCGCTGAGTTGCAGTTTGAATATAGCTGGTTTCGCGCTCGACATCGCCGTGAGTGTTGTGGAGCACCAGACTGTAGCCAAACGAGTGGGCATAATCTTCGGCGGCACTCGCCATCGTGGCAAAGACGGGGTTAGCGATGTCTGAGACGATGAGGGCAATCGTTCGCGTTTGGCGGGTGCGTAGGCTGCGCGCAACGGAGTAGGGACGATAGCCGAGTTGCTCGATAGCTGCCAGGACACGGGCGCGCGTCTCATCAGTAATGCCGGGCTTGTCGTTAACCACAGCCGACACCGTCTGCACTGAGACACCAGCCAACTGGGCCACATCCTTCATGGTGGGCCCCTTCTGCCTCGCAGCCACTTTGCGCCCCTTGCAGAATTCTCTCTACCGTCCTCGTGAACGTTCATGTGAACGTTCATCTAGCATTTAGATTATACTACAGTTTCTGACATTTGTCAAAATCCTGTTTGAGATCCAATCTATAGATGGCCTCGTGGAGCTGACAGATGTGCAGTCTACAAGCTTCTTTCTTCTGATGATCAGCGCACGGAACCTTTCCTTGAGTATCTTCGTCTATCTAACAGAAGCTGATGATGAATATCACGTGTTGCATGCTGTGTGTTCCGTGGAATCCCGAACTCCGAACTGAAAACCCTGAGGAGGAGAAGCCATGAAGAAGTTGTCAGTCATCCTGCTCGTCGTGC
>JACKQG010008251.1_pt1 | contig 10206 bp, 7 predicted proteins | sample 8237621 | NCBI WGS metagenome assembly JACKQG01 (sample SAMN15677084, study PRJNA649215) | marine metagenome | biome: marine; feature: Black Sea; material: saline water; isolation source: suspended particulate matter (SPM) from the Black Sea western gyre | collected 2013-06-09/2013-06-10 | depth...
TTCACATGCGCCGGCCTGTAAGGGGCTTTGAGTTCGGCCGAGTTTTTGCACCGAACGGTGTACAGTGTTAGCATGCTAGATTCACAGCTGACTCGGCAGGCCACCACCAGTCCTAGGAAAAGGGGAGTTAGTTGGGTCAAGTCTTCAATCAGTCTATTGCCTTTCTATTGCCGCCCATATTGATTCAAGCTGACCGCTTTCTGATGGGTTACCGGCTAGGGATTGCTTTGCTAACCGTACTAACTCGATTGATTCTTTCTTCCTTTTTAACCGTGCATATGAAAGGGCAGCATTTGTTTGAGATGACGCAGTGCCCGCGGGATCATTCATTTTCTCAAACAAAGAGGCAGCTCGAATGAAATGAGACGCTGCATCGTTGAAAACACCTTCAGCAGCTGCGAGCATGCCCAACCCATTCTCAGCAATGGCTTGTGTTTCGTTTGAGCTTGCAGGAGAATTTACGGAAAATTCTAAGCACGCTTTGGCCTCTCTCGCCGAATCGGTACCAGATAACATCCCTCGTTGAATGAGTTCTGCGAGGGCATTGCCGAGACTGCGTTTCGCTCGAGTTAGGGCTTCTTGTCCCAGGAAAGAGTTGGACTCAGCCAGATCAACCGCAATACGGGAATATTTTTCGTACTCATGCAGGTCGAACAGGGCGGGAATATTTAAATGGGCCCGCGCGATGTTCAAAATGATATTCAATTGGCGAGAAGGACTATTCTCTGAAAGAGCAAGCGCCTCGAAATAGAAATCGAGGCACTCCGGCAACTTGAGAGAATCTGCAATTTCACCATGCTTCAAAAGGGCACCGGCTTTCCTTATATTGCCAATTTCTAGAGTTTTTGCATCATCCTGTTCGTCGCCAAACACCAGCTGAAAGTCATCTGCCATTGCCGCTGCTAGACGTATAGATTCTAATTGATCGTTCAATTCAATTTGCCCTTTCCTTTGTGCTTCTGCTGCGCGCAGCCTTAGCAATTGGATGTCAAGGCGTTCGTATCCCAATTGCTCATTACTTGGGGGGCTTTCTTTAATCATGCGTTCAACTTCAGCAAGCGTGTACTCCCACTCCTCTTCGCGGCCATTTAAGATCAGTGCTTCACGAAGATGATGAAGAAGTGGGAGCGTATTGCCCCATGCTTGACCCTGAATCCCGAGCTGGGCACTATGCCAAAGGTTCTGGGTTTGACTTGCATGAGGGATTGCTTCACGCCATCCAGGGAGAGATCCTTTCAGTGTGATGGCAGCCTGAATTGCAATTACGTAACTGCTCAATAAGACAATGACTGCCTTATTTAACGCTTTCCTATCGCCTTTCGAGATGAGCGTAAGGGCTTGTGAATAGAGGGGTCCGAAAGAAAAAGGAGTGAGTGGATGAAGGAAATAGCCATGCACTGTTGGGCTTGCGAGGCCTTGTCGTTCTGCAAGCTTCATTTCTCGTTGAAGTGACTCTATGGGTTCATTCTCGCCAGTAAAATCTAACCCCTTTTTCTTACAGAGATCACAGAATATGTTCCAGTCATTTAGAAATAAATGGCCTTGGAATAGCATGCCTGCAATGATTAGAGAGATCCCGTCAAGATTGTCACTTGGGAAAAAATTGATGCCTGTGTCGTTGCTCAGGTCTAAGCCAAGATCGGGCGGATTGAAAATTCCTCCCATTGCTTCAAGAAGGAAATCCTGAAATAGACCAATGTCATTTAAGTCCAAATTTTTGCATAATTTCGGGAGCAAATTTACAACTTCAGGAATGCCATTGCTCCAGTAAAGTAGCCCCTTTCCTCCTGCTGAGTCAATCGGGAAGCAAAGTGTAGTAGACATCTCGTACAAGGCATCCCACTCAAGCCCTTCAAGCGGAATTCTTGTAATATTTGATTGGCCAGAAGCCACACGCCCAGTTAAAAAGACTGGGCCAAAATTTGCCGCCCATTCCTGCGTCCATGATAGAAACCGTTTACTGTCTCTGGAGGGCCAGTATTCTCCAGGTTGATCCAAAATCACCGTTCCGTTTTCAATCACAATTAGCCTATTTTTTGAAGTGCTTGATGAGCGCGTCCGTTTAGATATTCGATTTACCTCACATACAAAAGAATCCAAATCACTCCACTTATTTGCATAAAGATAAATCGATGGTGATGGCGGAGTTGAAGTAAGAGCCCACCAGGAGGCAAACTCCAGCGCTAGTTCGGATTTACCAATCCCAGAGCAACCAGTGATTTCTGTGAGGGTTGAGCCACTGGCAGCATGCTCCAGTTTGTGAAAAGCATTATCCCGTCCAAAGAATTGACGCTGGTCGTCATTCGGAGGAGCTTCGGGGCATCCTTCAAAAACCGAGGCATGTCTGGGTAAGGCTTTATTCGCTTCGATATTTATCCACTCAATTCTCCTTGGCTTGGTAGAGAATGAGCAATTGGTTTCGATTACGTAAGGGACAAGCCATTCAAGACCAGTCCAGTCAATTTTTCCTTGAAGCTCCGTTGTCCGCGCACGAGACGCCGAAACGGCTCCGGAAAGATCAAAGCCTCCCGCAAGGCAAGAGTATAAGTCACCGAAGAACTTGGCTCCAGTGACCACATACAGATCGTACCGCATGCCAAGTACACCAGGGATTCCCGCATCATGGATTTCATCTGCTACCGAAGAAAATTTAGCAGAGGAATCTTGAGTCATCATTTCAGGTGTATGGCTGGGATCCACGTAACCTGACCGACAAGCATTCATAAGAAACCAAGAGACTCTCGCTCTATTGAGAATCTTGCCAATTATTCGCCCACTAATTTTCTGAAGTTCACCTCTAGTGTTTTCAAAATGCAAGAGCCCTCTTTTTGAGTTCGGATCGAATGGTGATTCGCCCCAAGTACAGTGCCCGTCGAAATGAACTGCGTCGTAAGGATTTCCTTCATCTCGGGCTTCCTTAAGCCGAGTCTCTAGGGAAGCGAGGGTTGGAGGGCGAAGTACGTCCAATTGGATTTTGGGCTCCGAACTCAGTGAAACAGCCCGCAAAATATGGTTTGCGATTGAACGTAGTGATGCATCACGGTTGCGATGCGGCCGGCAGATTACCATTAGTACGCGAAGTCCTTGCACATGAGGAGAGTTACCGGAAATTAGAATCTCCCTTTTTGTTGTCCAAGAAAAGGAGGTAGCAACAATCGCAAGTGGGCGTTCGCAATTTGGGTGCTTGAGCAATTCCCACGGTATCCACCCAGCGCTTGGGTGCTCGTAAACCCTGACATTAAGGTAAGAAAAATTACACTCAGCGAGGCGCTTGCCAATTGGAGAATCAGGAGGGATACACCCAAATAGTGAATTTTGCAGCCGTTCAGACAGCCGGGCCACACGGCCAGCCCGTATGGTGTAAAAACTCAGCCGAAGCCTAACTTGCCGATTCTTCATCCAGAGATCCAAGCAAGTGCAATTGTTTGATTAACGTTGGGCGCACCGCTCCCGCTGATCTTTCCCCACAGACCGTTTATGCAGCAACTCTTTCGTAGTAGCGAAGAGTTCCACCGAGCCGATCGCGACAAATTACGCGGCCATCCTTGGAGCCAGCAGTCAATTCTTCGATCAACTCATTATCAATTCCCTGATGGTTCCGCTCCGTATGGTAATGCTCAAAATACTCGAAGATCGCTTTCCGCAGAGGGCCATCCCCAAACCAAATCACTCGGTTCAAGCATTCATCTTTGATGGATCGGATGAAGCGCTCGGCGTGGGCATTGGCATTGGGTGCTTGAAACGGAGTTCGCAATAATTGAAGACCATCCGGTAAGGTATCCCGGAAGCACTTGCTGAACTTGGTATCCCGGTCAAGAATTAGAAAACGCTTGCCCTCAAAGAACGCACGGGCACTCCTGACTGCTTGCGCCATGAAACGGTCCTTGGGGTGTCTAGTCATCCCTGCAAAGCAAACTCTACGAGTTCTGAGGTCGAGGAAAAACAAAACCTAATGCGTTTGAAGGCTTCGCTTGCTCCACGCTTCAACGGTGAAGAACCCCTTGCTGACTAATTGACGTCAATGGGCTTTCAGGGACGTCCTCCAAGAAGTTGGTCGATTTGGTGCAGGCCTCAGCCCATGTTCTTTGAGGATATTCCGCACGGTTGATGCTGCGACATTGTGACCAAGGTTATTAAGTGCGCCCTGGATCCGGCAATAACCCCAATTGGAATTCTCTTCAGCCATCCTCACGATGAGGCTTCGAATTTCCAACATCACGCCTGGTCTGCCGATCCCTTTCTTGGGATAAGTCCACTTGGACGCAATCAGGCGACGATGCCAACGGAGGATGGTGTCTGGGCTCACAACCGAGGCGACCTGTTGAAGGACCCGTCTTCCAAGTCTTTTCCCCTTGGCAGCAAGGCGCCTACGCTGATCGTCTGTGAACCTTAACTTACGTTTTCCTATTTGTTCCTTCAGGACACGATTCTCTTCAACCAAATACTCGACGACTTCCTGTTGCTGGCGATGAATCCATCCTGAAACTGATAAGAAAAGGAGTCGGAGTGGGAGGGAGTCGGCTGACATTGCTCAAATATCCTAATTCACAAGCTCCGGCCTGTAAGAGGCTTAGAGTTCGGCCGACTTTTTACACCATACGGCTAGCTCGTATGGTGTAAGAACTCGGCCGGAAGTTATTCGCCGATTCTTCATCTGGAAATGAGGAAAAGCGCGAAGGTTTGCAAAATGTTGAGTGCCCCTCTCCCGCAGGTTAACTTCGACGTGACCTGAGCCACATCGCCGGGGCATTCGGAATTGCGCATCTCTGGTTTATCGATTGGGTATAGAAAGGGAAGGGTTTTGGCAAGCGGTAGCTTGTCCTAGTTTGGGGGAGGGGTACTCCCCCCCAAAGTTGCCGCAACTTCGTGCGGCGATAAATTCTTTGGCGAGCCATGTGGACGGACCGGGCTTGAATCAACCTTGTTTGGTTAAGTTTGAAGATTTCCTCAGAACCCGGAATTTCCATCTTGACGTTCCCGGTTTAGGGCGTTATCGATGCTGCATCTGGAGTGAATAGGATTCCTATTCACTCTCGGCCCGAAGCATAACCAATTCATGTTAATTAGCTTGCTATTCTTTTTGGCCCAAGGGCCTGACCTCGAACTGGACGCGTTACGGGAGCGGGTTGAAAAGCTTGAAATTTGTTGGGGAGAAGCTCAGGAGTCCGCAGGTGCGTTTGAGGAACATCGCGTTTTTTCAAAACTTCCAGTTTTCAGTAAAGATATGATTGCGGAAGTCGACTACATTCAAGCGCTCGCTGATGAATGTGAGACTGGGCTTCACAAGATTCGCTTAAGCTCGCTCGCGCGCATTCGAGAGTCGTACTGGGAACGCTTTGCTCCAGGCCTTGACTGTGCGAGTACTGCAACCACCTGGGATTCCAAAGCAGGATGCGAACTTAGCGACGACATAAACCGGGCGGTCATGGCCTGGTCCAGCGAAGCGAGTGAGTTTCGTTGGTTGAGCCAGACGATGTCGGGCGAGTTGTTATTGTCTCAAGAAGTTATCTTTGATCTGGACCCTGAAGAGCATTTCGAGTATTTGGTGAGAGATCGCGTTCTTAAGCGCACGCTGAATGTTTTGACCGTTATTCGGCTGTTGCTCGGTGATGAGGCTAGTCATGTATCGGTTAGCACCGAGGGGCCCAAGGAAGGAGATATTGTCCTAGTGATTTCGAGTTCACCTGCCAGTATGGTTCCGGAGGACGCGCCTCTGCGTAAGGCGTTTCGCGAGAGTGGATTCAGGACTGTGGGATTTGAGGCGCTTTGCCAAGGCGTCAAGATACGTGCTGTGGTCGGTGGCAACTTCCTGGACGTCGAGTTGCTCCAACTTGGACGAAAAGGAGAAGTTCTTGCTACCACGACTGTCGTTGGCATGGGCCAAGGGCGGCCATACAGCTCCTACTCCCACCTTCAGCTGTTGCTTGGTTGCGGATCGATTGTCGCCACGGAACAGTCACAGCTCATCGAGACGACGGCCTCTGACATCATGGCACGCCTGGATGTTTTCAGGGAGTCATTGAATGAAGTTGAAGTTCTCGACCGCCGCGTCCCTTCCAAAGAGGGCAGTGGCATCTAAGCGTCATTGACGCCAAATAATTCGAACCAATTCACCCAAAAAAAATTCACGAATATGAGTATTAACGTCGAAATTCGAAGGATGTTCGGCCTTTGCACTGCCACTCTGCTCCTGTCTAGCGTTGCAGTCGCGCAGCTTCCCGTCCCGCGATTCATAAGCGAGGGTGGAGCAACGATCTACCTTTCTCAAACCGGGTCAACCAACCTGAATCCAGCGGACTTGGGAACCGTTTACGTTTCGTTCAGCTTTCTCGCCGTCGACCAAGACCCAACAACCGGAAACTGGCTTGAGCCAAATCTTGTAGGCGGGTACAAGCTGGTTTACGATTCCTTGACGGAATTGTGGTATCAGACTCAGGGGGTGCCATTTTGCTTTGGTACGGCTGGGGCAGAAATGTCGGCGACCATTCTGAGTTTTGACCCAGTTTCGGGTGCAGGCACGGCTGAGTTGCCGCTTCCGTTGCGTGTCATCGAGCCGAACGCGGGTTGGGGTTGTCTCCTGACTGGGGCCAACACACTCACCGCCTACTGGGGAGAAGAATCCGATTTGCTCGCGGGTCCGTTTTCGAGTCCGATTTCGCCTTGGGGCACAAAGAGTTTTTCGATCAACGGAGTATTGCCAAGCGTCGACGTTGCACTGAGTAGTAATCGGGGCATGCTGGTAGACGGGACCTACTCTGGGGTCATTGTTCTCGATGCCACTGCCGGGGTTGCTCGCACGTTCGAAATTGTGTCGACTGCGCCGAGTGTGCTCGAGGTCCCCGCTCAGGCGACGATCGCCGCTGGCGAGCACTCCGTGACCTTCACCATCGAGGCTAGGGATCTTGGAAGCGCAAAAGTGCAGATCAGTGAGAACAGTGCTGTAGTAGCACAGAGCGAACAGGGAGTGGTTGCTGACCGTTACGACTTGGTTCCTTGGAGCTTCACCTACCCTGCAGATATTGGGTATACATATACTCTCAAGTTCAACTCCAAGTGCCGTCCAGCATCGAGTATCCCGCTTGTAACTCCAGGGGCAAAGCGCTGGAAGTGCAAGGATGAGTGCTCAACGGATGCACAGGGCCTATGTGAACCGGAGATCACTACCGAGGACGAATGGTCTGCGCACAAGAAGTATTCGTGTAGTTGGTATTCTTTCATCAACAATTGCAGGCGTCGACGCTTGAACCAGCAGGTTCAAGTACAAAAATACTTGCTCGTGAGTTCTGACATCAAGGTGTGTAAGAGTTGGTATGCCGAAATTGGTTTCTTTTTCGGTGGCGGCGTCCAAGTTCCGGAATATAAGGTTTGCTGTGAATATGAAGCGACATCGGTGACAGAGACTCGGAACTTCCCTCAGTGCTTTTGATCAAAGACAAATGTTAAACTTCATTTTGGTAACTTGCGCGCTGCTCTATCAGAGCAGCGCGCAATCGTCACCGGGCAGCGAACTTCACCCTGCAGACTTGGTTGCAAGCCATGCCCGGGCACTGAAGGTTGCCGCTCAAAATGGGATTGAGAGTCGCAGTTCGCTCATTACAGCGTCAGAGTCGTCGGCAGATCTCGAGTTCTTGGCTTCACTTGGAGAGGACGGGAGGCCGATGGGCGTTCGATACGACGCTAGGCGGAGAGAGCTCTCAGTGCTTCGCTATGCGACACTGGGTGAAGACACTGCCTGGACTCTGAGTGCAAACGGGGTTCCCGGTGGCGCTGTTCACTTTCGTCGACATGAACCGTGGCAAGTTCAAGTGGTATTTGGCGTTGGTGGGGCAGATGACTCAATTTCCGTGTTAGGCAGGGACGGGCCAGGGGGTTCGGTTCGGCGCACCGACGTCGAGCGGCTTATGGGCTTGCGCTCCTTCATTGTTTGGGCTGAAGCCTCAGGTCAGGTTGAAATCAATAAGGGCAAGAATTACTGGCATGGCAGATGGGATCGAAAAGTTGGGCCTCCTCCAGTTCCTGGACTTGAATTGCATCCAGCGTTTCAATTCTATGTAACGGAGGTGCGGGTTGCAGTCGTGTGGTCAAGGACATCCATTTTCTGCTCGATGCAGGAATTTTGCTCGAGTGATGTGCTGCTTCGAGCGTCGACAGTCGTAACAAACTCGGAGCGAGGAAGCTCGACGACAACCGCTTCGTTATATGGTCCCGCGAGTGGGCTGAGTCCGGTCACGATCCAGGAGTTCCGGCGTCCTTTGGAGAGCGATCAAGCGCAGGCAATCTTAGACGGGTTCCTAATGGGTTTGAATGGGACAGTAGTCACAGACTCCCGGGTTCCAGGAAAAATCGTTACCTACGACCTTGGGGAGGATGGATTATGGTCTTTAGAGCGAGTTCATGAATCGATTCAGGAAGAGGAGGATGCCAAGTGAGGCTCTACACGCTTGCTCTGTTGATGATTGGGTGCGGATGCTCTAACGATGGTGCGAACTTGCCTGAGAAAGGCGCGGTACCAGCGCCCAATCATCAGTTTGCCCTAGTTGCGTTGCGCTTGCCACCCAGCGAACTTCCGCCTGGCGAGGTGGTTGAGGTTGTCGTCGAGTTCGCCAACTCCTCGGAGAAAGATGTGCAAGTGGGCTTCTCGAACCCTTCGTGCGGCTGTCGTGCCGAGGTCGCGCGCAAGTTCCAGCTTGTAGAGGCGGGTCGGACCCTCCAGCAGAGGCTTCCGATTGTTGGTATCCCAGGGCGTGAAGAGGTCACTATTACAGCATTTGTCCGTACCGCAGACCTGCACGAACTCGTGGTTGAGTGTCCAATTCGACTTGCATCCCGGTGCGTCGGGCGAGTCCCAGGGGAAATGACTAGGATTGATCATCCGGATGGCGCAATTCAATTCTCAGTGTGCGGGCAGGACGATGTCGATACGATCGAAGGCAGCTTGGCGGCGGCGTTGCAAGCCAGCCTTTATTCAAACGCATATTCCATAGACGTCCTCGAGCCGGAAAAAGGTTGCATAGACATGCTCTGCGTCCCGCTCGCAGAGTCCAGCGCTGATCCAAGCATCGTTGCGGTACCACCATTTTCGGTCGCTCGAAGCGGGGTTTCACTAGTTTTTTGGCCTGGAGATTCCGCATCTGTCACTCGAATGGTTTACGCCCGGCGGCCGGGTCCTGGGCGAAAGTCTTGGCGAGTCTCTCTTCCTGATGGCTTCGACCTGTCGACATCCGAACTGCCGGAGATAGCATGGATCTCGACGGCTGCTGGTGTAACCCTTTCGAGCATAGGCGGAAGGGACAGCGATAGTGCGTTCATAGACGTTACTGGAATTGCGATTGGTCCTGAAAAAGTACACCTTGCGTTGGGCTTTCGAGGAAGTAATGGGGAAACGCAATGGTGGCGGTTCGACTTACTCCCATAAAAGCGAATTGAGAATTGGCCAGCAGCGCATGGTGTAAAAACTCAGTCGATGCTTCACTTTGCAACTTTTCATCTCGAAATCCTTCAAGCAAGCGAGATTAAAAAGGGGTGCGCATACCTCTCCGGCCATTTAATCCTATGGAATGATTGCTGCTGTAGTTGTCTCCTTGTTAGAAGTGCGGAGAATTGGGTAACGCAATCAAGATCTATGCACATCCTTTGGACTCCAAATGTTAGTACTACAGTCACAACCGCAGGCGAGTGACACTCTACCTCGAACCAGAGAGCAGTTCCCAACACTGTCTCACTCGAGGAGCCAAAACTAAGATCCGTAACGCGTTGTTCATCAGCATGTTACGGATTTTTTCTTTGGGTGGGGTTAGGATGTCGCTATTTAGTATTTGACCATCTGCAACGCATCTGCAACGCTTTTGGGCATGCATCGAAGTGCAAAGACCCCGTATGGTGTAAAAACTCAGCCGAGACCTGAATCGGAAATTTTTCATCTTAAAATCCGAGCATCTGCAGTTGTTCCCTTAGCTTTGGACACACCTCTTCCGGTGTTTCACTCCATCTCATGAATTTACGCAGCAACTCTTTCGTAATAACGCAACGTCCCACCCAGCCGCTCTCGGCTGACTACCCGTCCCTCGCTTGGTCCGGGTGAACCTTCAATCAACTCATTGCCAATACCCTGATGATTCCGCTCAGTATGGTAATGCTCAAAATATTCATAGATCGCTTTCCGCAGAGGACCATCCCCAAACCAAATCATACAGTTCAAACACTCAT
>JACKQG010008252.1_pt1 | contig 10206 bp, 10 predicted proteins | sample 8237621 | NCBI WGS metagenome assembly JACKQG01 (sample SAMN15677084, study PRJNA649215) | marine metagenome | biome: marine; feature: Black Sea; material: saline water; isolation source: suspended particulate matter (SPM) from the Black Sea western gyre | collected 2013-06-09/2013-06-10 | depth...
TCAAAAAGCGAGGCAGAATTTATGAAAATCCTGGCGACTCGGTTTGGAATTTCTGCAGAAAGGATTCGTGTGGATACTCGGTCTCGAAACACCTACGAAAATGCTGTGGAGAGCAAGAAAATTCTGGACGAAGAGAGTGTCTCTTGTTTTGTGCTGGTCACGTCCGCATCTCATATGAGACGAGCTTTGGGTTGCTTTCGAAGATTGGGATTGAATCCAATTCCTTATGCGGTAGATTTTGGAAACCATCTTGGGAAATATGACTTGTTTTTATTCATTCCGGGTGCGGGAAGTTTGAAGGCATCGACAGCAGCAATTCACGAATATGTTGGAATTATAACTTATAAACTCAGAGGTTATCTCTGAGCTAAAGGATGAATAAGCAATGCATACTGATTACACTAAAAGTGCTCATATTGCGTTCCCAACATCTGCATACCGGCGTGGTTCAGCATTTGAATATCTGATTTTGAGCTATTACAATTTGTTCAGCGCGGTAAAGGTCAAGGAGTGGTCAAGTTGCATTTATGGCAAATCGGGGAAGTTATATCAATGCGACGGAATTTTACACGATGGAAGCAAACGTTATTTATTCGAGGCGAAATTTTTCCAAGGCAGGGCGGCATCTATCCGCGACATGCATCCCAAAAGAAGAGAGGAAGCTGCGACCGACCTTGATTGCGATGGCATCTTGTGCATCTCATTGAATGGTTTTGATGATAGCGTTCGTGAGTGGCAACGCAAAAGTCCGTTGGAGATAATTTTGTTGGGATGGGAAGATTTACGTATACACATCTTGTCGAGAGTTTCAGAATTTTCAACGGTGTTACTGGATAACATTTCAATTTTTGACCGATTGGCTATCAGCGCTTCGGGCAGTAAGTTATATTTCAAAGAAACTCCCCTGTGTAAACCATTACAGAAGTTCCCAGAATTTGTTTGCTTTCCTGATAGTCTGGAGATATGGCTCAGACGTTTGCCTAAATTAGCAGATTCCCAGCAACAATTGGCATTGGGGCGATTTTTTTATCTTGTGGAAGAGGGAAATGTACAACTCGTCGCTGATAGGGAATCAGATTTGAGTTTATATGATGCCTGGCAAATTGAAGATACATTCTTAGGATATTCGGCGAGGACTTACAACGCTATGAAAGCTACCGCGCAAGCTGTATACGAATGTAACGATTCGGATATCAAAGTCATTCAAAGCGCCCTGCGGCAATTTGGCTGGAATACAGGCATGAAGGGCGTTCGAAAAGCTCTCGACGATTTAATCATCCTTGGGTTTGTCTCCAAGCGGTCAGAGGGAGTTAAAGTTAAATATTCTTTGACTTCACTGGGTTACACATTCGCCGTCGTCGGCTCAAAATCCGCCGATGAAATATTCCTCGGGCAGTTGCAAAAATGGCCGCCATATCGGTTTACACAAGATGCTATTTTATCAGGCAAGGTACCCCCAAAGCGTGACGCGCTGATAGAATATTTTAAAGCGCAGTACCGACCTTATGAACCTTATGCGAGATGTATATTCAATCAGAACACGGCAGATGGAGTGCTGGCATTATTTAAGCGATTTGGGTGAGAATACAAAACGGGTGAAAACGCTTGACAGATATACTCAACGCTCTATGCGCTTATGATACGTGAAACGTATTACGTGTTTCGTGTTTCGTCACGCAACACGTAATACGCAACATTGTTAGCATATTCGCCAATAGCAAGAGAAATAACTGAAAAAGTCGTATTCCATTTCACTTTATCTTGCCCCAGATAGTTGTGAGTTTACCCGAAGGTGAAACAGCCCAATTTCTTATCTCTTTCCCAAAAGTGACTTTTTTCAGATTTCCTGCTTCATCTGGGTTTAATCCGCCCCAATCCATGAACAGACCAGCTTCACCCCCAGGAGCAACAGGGTCATTGCCCTCGTCATGACCGGGCATCATACGAAAATGGTCACCCTCTTTGGGCTTCATATTTTGCATGGAGTTGTAGGGAAACGCCACTTCATAGATTCTTCCCGCCTTGCCCAATTCGGATTCCATAACAATAGCAATTTCAACATCCTTCAAATCTTGCCCTCCCCTGGACCAGTCTTTGACGACAGCCGGTTTTCCTTTCATCAAGAAAAAGCTCGGCTTATTATCGATAACTCCATCCACATTGGCATCAATGTAGAGAAACAAGCAATCCCCCAGCCAGGGTTGGTTGGCATCAGCCGGTTCCGTTAAAATATCATCCCACATCGCCGCCGCGAAATAGAATGTCGTATCATCCCACATACAAGACCAACGATAGCTTAGGTCCTTAGTGCCACCCCAATCTCCGCGCAATAGATCTTCTTTTTTATCAATAGCCTTAAACGCCGCCTTTTCCCAATCCGAGAGGTCACCATCAATAGTTGGGGTTGTTCGTGGCTGATAAGCTATCGACTCATCATCGGGAAGTCCGGGAGTCGGTTCGGGAATTGGACCTGCCAGAACTTCCCAAGATACCATCAAAAAAACTATCCCAAAGATAAATATCTCAAAGCCAGTTTGACTTCGCATCATTTTTGTGCCTCCTAATTCAGATTTATTAGATTCAATAGTAGTCCAAAATTCTATCTTGGCTTGTCGAATCCGACTTTCCATCAGCATGCTGGTCGAAAGTCGGGTTACAATTAATTCCTTTTTTGAAAATATTCCACCCCCAGTTTTTCACAGATTTTTTTGGCGCCTGTAAGATTTGGACTAATTTTAAAAGCTTTCTCTAAATTTTCGCGTGCCATCTGCAAATTTTCCGATTCATAATATGATTCAGCTAACTTTTTATATACCCATGCTATATCACGTTTTGGTAGTCCCAGCCCGAGGATTTTTTGCAGATAGATAGTAGATTCTTCTGCGCTGGCGGGTTTGGCTAGCCCATAATAATAGACTTTTTTAAGCCGCGTCTTAACCTCTTTTATGAAATGGCGAAAATGCGGATGCTGTTTCTCTTTTTCGATTACCTGCTCATATAATTTGGCTGATTGTTTATGCCCGCCTAATACCTGGTATGCTTCTGCCAGTAAAAACTCACAATCTCTGCTATCCGCGTAGTTCATATAAAGAGCGAGTTCGAAATTAATAATTCGTGTCTTCAGTTGCTCGTATATCTGAACAGCCGCGCTCAGATTATTACTCATCAATTCCGCCAGCATTAATTGACACAGTGCACTCGTATGATTGGGTTTTGCACGTTTTCGCAGATTTTCTTTATAAATATTGCGTGATTTACTTTGCCCTTTATATTGCCGGAGGTCATAATCATATACACTCCGCTTCTTTTCATCTATCAAAGTTTCGTAGGCTTTGCATATATATCGAAATTGCTTTTCCGCTTGTTGTTCATTCCCCGGATTTTTATCGGGATGAAATTGCTTTGCAAGCCTGCGGAAAGCGCTTTTGATTTCTAAGGAAGTAGCATTTCGTTTTACTTTTAAGGTCTCATAATAGTCTGGAAAAGCCATTGAATTGCACCAAAAGGTTTCTTACTAATTGGATTTCGTGATGTTTGAAACTTATTTGAGTGTATACGAACAAAATATCCTTTAAAATTATATTCTTACAAGGGGGATTTGTCAATAAATTTTTGGATTTCTCCATGTAGATTACAATTTATAGAATTGACTTTTCCCATGAAATATACTATAATTCTTTCCAAGGATACTTCAATGAAACCTCGTAGGTCGAATTTCCAAATTCGACAGTTAATGTCGAGATATGAATCTTGACCTACATATGACAGGGAGGTGATAACATGGAAATCAGAATTGAATACTGCACAGCATGAGGCTACGTGCCAAAAGCTGTCAGTATGGCAGAAGCTTTGTTGGACGAATATAAGACCAAAATCGATGGACTTACCATTGTTCCATCTGGTGGTGGGCGTTTTGAGGTTACCGTTGATGGAAATTTGATATACTCAAAGCTGGCTACAGGAAGATTCCCTGAGGTTGCCGAGATTAAAAAGGCAATCAAGTAGCCTTGTCTTTAGACTTCCGAATTTGTTTCGGACGCTAATAAGGAATTGCGTCCGAAACTTAGTAGGTCTCAGAGACTTTGGAAGTCTAAAAATCAATCAACCACAAAATCGCCTGACTTCCGCGCTTCAGGAAAGGCGAGCCACTCTTAACCCAAGAAAGCAAGCGCCCTGTCAAATCAGCCCAACATATAAACCCCAGAGCGGAAATACTTAATACGCTGATGGCCAGACCTGCATAAAAACTGCGTGATATATATTTCAGATGAACCATATATGAACCGGTTTTGTGCAGTTGCAACCCAATTAGTCCATCCTTATTGAATAATTTACCCTGATTCGCATGCCAGTCCCGGTGGTAGTTTTGGTTGATAACGAGTGTGCCGGGCGTCTGGACATTGACCAGAACTTTAATCGAATTCGGTCGAAATGCGCCTTTCGCTATATTTTCGGATTCCAGGAAAAAGAATTCCCCCCGATACTCAGGATTTGGGATGTAGTTGTTATTGGTATCCACAAAATATTTTGGGATAGCGTTTTCTGCAATTGGAATACCCGTATACCAATCAACCGTCCCGATATTTCTGAGCAGGTTTAGATAAGTAGCAGCCCGAAATGGTTCTGCCCGACCACGCGGTAAATCCTGACCCTCGACGTTGAAAAAGTCCTCTTCGGGAACAAGAAATTCAGCAGGCGTCTCAAAAGTATAGGTGTCGCTTTGGACTTTCGTCATTTTGGGATAAAGAAACCATACACCCGCTACAATCAAAGCGATTGCACAAAGATGTTCCAGCCACTTGGGACGCAATTTTGCCAGTATCCAAAAGCATTGCCCTGAAGCGACCGCGAATGTAAACGGAATCTGAAAACTAAAATATTTGTAGGGACGGTACAGGGCGTTGAATATCGGCAACTTCCAGAGCGGCTTTAGTAAATCAACCGGCGCATTATGAGCCAGCAGAAGCCAACCAAATAACAGTAAATTAATCGCCCAGGGCAGTGCTTTCTTCCCAAAAGCAAACAGAGCAATCACAAAGAGAACGACCGGAATAAGTCCAATCGTAACAAGTCCCAAGCTTTCCTTCCAGCTAAGTGTCTCCTGCCAGAGTTGCTGAAATGTGTAGGCATAAACTCCTTCTGGATTATATGTTTTGGGATGGAAAAACAAATCGATGTGTCCAAGCCCGCCTTTAGCGTTGATGAGTTCGAGGGCGGGAAGAATTCGTATCATTCCGATCAAGGCGGTTACACACAGGGCGAGGAGAAAAATTTTCATTGGACGGATATCGAATTTCTTTGATGAATTCGGTGGTGCAAGTGTGCTGAAGAAAGGGAATATGTCCAAAAGGCAGAAAATCCCCACATAGGAAATAGCTGTAAAGAAAGTCAATTTGCCATCGGAGAGCATAGTGTAAAACACAAACGGCAAAATCAAAAGCGCAATCTTTCGGCCTCGACAAGCTAATCCGATTAACAACATGCACAACGGTAGGAAAGCCGCGTATACTTCATTTGGATTCCCGTCTAAAATTCGCAAAGGCACAAACAAACTCATGCCGAAAATTAGCCCCGAAAACAACGCTCCCCAACGTGTGTACCCAAGAATATACCGCGCCAGTGCATAAGTCCCCAGTCCTCCGACCAAAAGCGCTAGATAAGTGATAAGTTTGAGCCCAGTCACTGTCCCAAACAGGACAGAAAGCAAAACGAGAGGATTCAGCGAAGGATCTTCCGGGTCTCCAAGAGTTGGAAAACCACCGCCAAACCAATACGCGCGTAACGGAAATGTATGGTATTCAAGGAGACTTTTCCTTACAGATTCATGACGAGAGGCATACTGAAAAAAATCGGCGTTGAGATTTATCTTGTCGCCTGATGTAAGCGGTGGGATAGATGACAATGTGATAACTAAGAATATTATGACATAAGCCAGAATATCTGATTGGTCTTTCACGAATCGAAATACTGACAATATAAGATTTTGTATTTTGTAAGGGGTCATAGACTTTACCGGCCTTTTAGGAATCCCTTTGCCCCCCTTTGGCTAATCCACTGGACTTCGGACTGCCATTGCGCCTCGATTGAGGATGTGAGTATAAATCATCGTGGTACTCACATCTTTGTGACCGAGCAATTCTTGGACGGTGCGGATATCATATCCATCCTCAATTAGATGCGTCGCAAAACAGTGTCGGAAGGTGTGACAATTCACAGGTTTGTTGATTCTCGCCAGACCGGCAGCTTTCTTCACCGCCTTTCGCAAGCCGCTCTCATTGAGGTGATGACGGCGCACTTCGCTGCTCCTCGGGTCTTTGGACAGTGACTTTGAAGGAAAAACATACTGCCATAACCATTCTCGGTTGGCGTTAGAATACTTCCTTTCCAAGGCGAATGGCAAATAGACATGCCCATAGCCGTTTGCTAAATCATCCTCATGCATCATCTTCACACGCTTTAAATGTTCCTGCAGAGGTGCTTTCAGACTATCGGGCAACACCGTTACTCGATCATTCATACCCTTTCCATCGCGAACAACGATTTGATTTTGCTCAAAGACGCAAACATTCCATCAGCCGCAGACCAGAACCATAAAGTAATTTTGCCATCAACTGATGAGTGTTGGACATCGCATCTATGACCTGGCGTACCTCTTCTTTTGTTAAGACTACAGGTAAACGTTTCGGTTTCTTAGCGCGAACGGCATTAATTGAATCATCCAGTTGTATTTTGAGCACCTCACGATAAAGAAACAACAATGCGTTAAACGCCTGATTTTGGGTCGATGCAGCAACATTCCCATTCACAGCAAGATGTGTAAGAAAAGCCTCGATTTCGCGGCTACCCATCTCTCTCGGATGCCGTTTGTTATGAAAAAGAATGTAGCGTCGAATCCAGTTGACATAGGCTTCTTCAGTCCGGATTGAGTAATGTTTCAGACGGATGACATCTCGAACCTGGTCAAGCAACTTCTTTTTGGGACGTTTTTCCATTTTTTCACCTTCTAAAACTGGATATTTTCTTGATTTTGTTATGTTGTTATGATAAAATGATAATGTTGTTAGAAAACAATCTTTTTAATTTTAGCATATTTAGAGATTTAGTTCAATAGTAAAATTCTGAATATTAGAAATAGAAGGAAAAAATTCTGAATATTGATACTATAAGGAATTTTTTCCTTCTAATAACAAGTTAGGCCAAAAAAGGAAACATCATTTGTCTAGATTTATTTCACCGCCATTGGATCAATTTGAGAAGTTGCGCCAGCCATTAACCGAAGGTGAACGAATTGTATTTGATCTTTTTAATGCACATCTGCCTACAGAATGGGAAATTTATCTCCAACCTCACTTAAATGGTTTGCGTCCAGATTTTGTGCTTTTACACCCGCAGGTTGGAATAGCAGTTTTTGAAATAAAAGACTGGAATTTGCAAGCGATGAAATATAGCGTCATGGAGCGCATAGGAAAATCACCAGTACTTATCGGAGAAAAGGACGGTAAACAGTTTTCATTACAAAATCAAAACCCGATAGAAAAAATATATAGATACAAACAAGAAATACATGAGCTGTATTGCCCTCGTATTGATGGTAAATCAGGCTTTGCCGCTATCACCGCTGGAGTAATATTTCCTTTTGCTACAGACGATTCTATAAAAAAACTATTTTCCAAAAGTTTGACCTATAGAGGAATGGATAAATATCCAAAGTATAATCCTTTAACAGGAGCAAACTCTGTTCAATCTGGAGATATAAATTCTGTGTTTCCTGAGAGCATCAGGAAATATTCAAAATTTATGAATGATGATTTGGCAAAAGATTTAAGAAATTGGTTAGTTGAACCTGATTTTGCAGCAACACAGAGACAGCCCTTAGAACTTGATCGGACACAATTGTCTTTCGTTAAATCAAGAACAAAATCAGGTTATCGCCGAATAAAAGGAGCCGCAGGATCAGGAAAGTCCCTCATATTAGCTGCAAGGGCAGCTGAATTGCTTGGCGAAGGAAAAGAGGTTTTAGTAGTTACGTTTAATATCACGCTACTTCATTACCTCATGGATATTTCAGTCCGCTGGCCACAATCAGCTGGGAGAACTCGTAAAGATATTACATGGCTGAATTTCCATTTTTGGTGTAAGAGGGTTTGCCAAGAAAATGACTTTGAAGAAGAATATAAGAATCTTTGGGTAGAGAATAAAGATGTAAATAGAGTTCTTAGTGTCGATTTACCAAGCCTTGTTTCATCAATTCTTGATGACACATCGAGTATTGCACCAAGTTATGATGCCGTTTTAGTAGATGAGGGGCAAGATTTCATGCCTAGTTGGTGGAATGTTTTAAGAAAAGTATGTAAAAAAGATGGTGAAATGCTACTCGTTGCTGATGCAACCCAAGATATTTATGGTACAGCTAATTCATGGACAGATGAAGCAATGATCGGAGCAGGCTTTCCTGGTGGTAAATGGGCAGAGCTTAAAATTAGTTATCGATTACCATTGTTGGCTCTTGAGTATTCACGGAAATTTGCAGAAGAGTTTTTACCTAAAGATACCATTGATTTGCCTGTGGCAGAACAAAGTGAATTAAACCTATTTCCCTGCACCCTTAAATGGGTTCATACAAACATGGAATCTGTAGCTCAAGTATGTAGAGAAGAGTTATTTTTATTAACTACGGATGCAGATCCTGATTTAGTTTCAATACCTGATATAACTTTCTTGTCAGATACAAATAAAAGAGGTATCGGCGTGATTTCTGAGTTAGGGACTAAGGGCGTTAAATCATGTCACACGTTTTCTGAAGATGGTCGAGAATCCAGAAGAAAGAAGATGGGATTTTATATGGGAGATTCCCGTATTAAGGCAACAACCCTTCATAGCTTTAAAGGGTGGGAATCAAGAGCTATTGTAATTTTTATTGGTCAATCCGTAGATAAAAAATCATTGGCTCTTATATATACTGGCTTAACACGATTAAAAAGACATACCGAAGGAAGCTATTTAACTATTGTTTCTTGTGCAAATGAACTGATACCTTATGGCAAAACTTGGCCAAAGTATGTCGAAAAAATGGCCTAACAAAAGCATTCACGCGACTTCTTTCATCTGTAATTCTGATTTTGTGTTTGGGAGGGTGCGCGACAAAAACTTCGATGCTAAGTGCTCCTCTTGACGCAGGTCGTTCACAAACTTTTAGTGCAGACTATGATACAGTTGTTAAAGCAGCACGCGACGCCTTAATGTCATCCGGGCTAGCCATTGATGATGCATCCGAAGTTGGCAACAAGACATTCGTTATCCTCGCAAAGAAGGGAACGTCAGCGTGGAGTTGGGGCGAATTGGTCCGAGTGACGGTTCAAGAAGTGAGTGAGAGCAAAACAACGGTCAGAGTGTATACGAAAAGAAAGTTGGCAACCAACGTGACAGCTAAAGGTGACTGGGCGGATACTGTGTTCTCAAACATTACATTGCAGCTACGATAGCACTTTTCCATGACTTAGGTTCTATCGAATCAATTTGTAGCTTGGGTTGAGGCGCGAAACCCAACGGGCAGAATCTTGCCTAACCAGCCGTTGCAGTTGACGGCGGGGCTCTGGGGTTTTATGAATGTTTGTGGGCTTGCGACGGGTTTTGGTTTGTCGAGCGTTCTCGGCAAACCCCGCCGCAACTGAACTTGGGTCGTTAGGAGGAAAGCAACATGGGAAAGTATGTTGAGAGTAACCTGACGGCGGGCGAACAGGTGGTATACGAGGCTAAACTGCATTGGAGCATCTTTGTTTCGCTTCGTGCAATCTTCACTTTGTGGATTGCACCATTCATTGCCTGGTTCACCAGCGAATTTGCCATCACCAACAAGCGAGTCATAATCAAGGTAGGACTCATTTCGCGCAGGACATTAGAGATGAACTTGGCGAAGATTGAGTCCGTGAACGTGAATCAAGGCGTTCTGGGTCGTATTCTGAACTACGGCTCCATTACCGTGATTGGAACTGGTGGAACGAGAGAGAGATTCTCCAGAATCTCCCAGCCTCTGGAGTTCCGTAAGGCGTTTCAGCAGCTTGAACAGTAACATGTGGCTGGCACCAGACACCCCTAACCAGTCGTTGCAGTTGACGGCGGGGGGCTGCGGTTTTATGAACATCAATTGGCAAACGGCGGGTTGCTGTGTTGCTTCGACCTCTGCAGGCGCCTTATCGGGTACCGTCT
>JACKQG010008254.1_pt1 | contig 10206 bp, 7 predicted proteins | sample 8237621 | NCBI WGS metagenome assembly JACKQG01 (sample SAMN15677084, study PRJNA649215) | marine metagenome | biome: marine; feature: Black Sea; material: saline water; isolation source: suspended particulate matter (SPM) from the Black Sea western gyre | collected 2013-06-09/2013-06-10 | depth...
ACCGGTTGAACTACATCCTCTGGCAACCTCTGAACCTGGCCCTGGGACTGGCTCTTTCAATGTTCGTGGTAGGTGTTGTCTACGACATCACGCATGGCTCTTTACCAAAGGTGGTCCTTCCTGTCATGATTGCCACCGGAAGTCTGTTTTACCTTATCACCCTCTTCATTCCCGGAACTTTCCTGGTTTTTATTCTGTATGAAGCAGTTGCGATGCTCTTTTCCCTTGTGGTCTATATCATCCTGGGATTCAGGAAACAGGTCCGGGGTGCCTGGCTGATGGCTCTTGGGATTTTCATAACCATTATCGCAGCAGCTCTCCAGGCAACTGAAATAGTTTATTTGCGTTGCATCTGGGAATTTGACCATAACGGGATCTTTCATCTTGTTCAGGTTGTAGGATTGCTGGTTCTCTTTGCAGGACTGCGGAGGGACGTGGGACGTGGGACGTAGGATCGTACTAATTGCAATTTCCTATAAAAGTCCTGCGTTTTTCAGGCTCTCTGAAAGTTTTGGCTGGGATTTGGCCAAATCTATTAAAACTGAAAGGATTTTCTGATCCTGCTTTTTCAAAGGGGCCAGTGACAGTTTCCGGTCCCAGAAGGCAAAGCCGAAAACGCTTATCATCATCGTGGAAAAAACACCAATGATTACCCACAGAAAGTTGAACAACTGATCAAACCTGTTATCAAAGGCCTCGAATCGGACATTCATTTCAGTTTGCAATGCTTCAACTTTTTGCTCTGTCCTGATGATACGGTCACGATCTTCGAGGGTAAAAGGAATCTCTTTTGCTTCTGCTTTCACCAAAACAGGAAGTAGAAACAAAATAATCCCAATACAATTTATTAACGTTTTCATTTTTTTGTCGGATTAAAGTTCAATGCTTAATCCGGTTTATGGTGTAAGAGACTGTTTGGAATTTAGTTTAAAAATTCGAAAAAATTATCCTTGTTAACGATTGAAAATACTGGTGTATATTGTCTTTCAAATGAACCAGGGATTCTTATTTTTTTTCGTGGATTATATTTGAACTCATAAGCATAAATCTTCCCTCCTCGTTCTTCAACAAAGTCAATCTCCTGTTTTTGCTTTGTACGCCAAAAATAGATATTAGCCGATATCCTATGGTAATGTAGATATTTGATACGTTCGCTGACTAAAAAATTCTCCCATAAAATGCCTGTATCTTGCCGGAGACTTAATGAGTTGAAGTTGGATATGATGGCATTTCTAATCCCATTATCATAAAAATAGATCTTTCTTTTCGTACTTATCTCGTTTCTTAAATTTCTACTGAAAGGATTGAGCTTGAAAATGATAAAAGATTTTTCCAAAAGTTGTATATATGACTCTATGGTTTTTTTGTCAATCCCTAGATTGTTTGATAATTCGGAGAATGAGACTTCACTTCCTACTTGAAATGCTAATGCCTGCAATAACTTTTCAAGAATCTCCGGCTTACGTATCTCGTTTAGTTTTAAGATATCTTTATAAAGATAGCTTGATGAAAGCTGCTTCAATACCTCTTCTTCATCGCCAACAGCCGTAACAACCTCAGGGTAGCTGCCATAAATGAGTCTCGTTTCTAATTGTTGCATCATTGTTAAATGACCGTACTGGTTAACCAGTTCATTCCAACTCAATGTAAAAAGCGAAAATTCCCACTTTCTGCCTGTAAGGGGTTCATTAATACGATCCTGTAGATCTAAAGAGGAAGAACCTGAAACAAATATCTTGATATGCTTAATCCTGTCAATGATTATTTTCAATATCAACCCGATATTTTTAATCCTTTGAGCTTCGTCAAAAAATACAATGGTTTTGTTTCCGATGATACGCCTCAACGTTTCCGTATTGGCATTCTCTATCTGCTCTTTGGTGGTGGGGTCATCACAATCAATCAGTAAATAATCTTTGTCTTTCAGGATATGTTCAATAAAAGTTGTTTTTCCCACTTGTCTCGCCCCGACAATAATAATTGCCTTTTTGTCGCTAATACGCTTATTTACTACGTTATATAGATCTCTTTCTATCATTGTTGTAATTCTAATTCCCCAAAAGTAATACCTTTTACGGAATATAATCCCTAAAAGTAAATTAAATTGGGGAATATAATCCCCGTTTGGACAAATTTTAAAAATCAGACAACCCGTAAATTTTAGCGCCCCCGGTTTTATCGGGTTGCCAGGTACGTACATGGATCACAGGCAGCTGAGGCTCTCCAAGGTCAACGATTAAAAACAGGTATCCGGTGTCGCCATAATTGGCTGAGTGATAGTTTTGTTTGATGCGCACCCCGTATATCTCTCCTCCTGCTCCGCCTTTTCGTACTTCGCTCTCTTCAAACTGAATATTGATATACTCCTTGCTGTCGAATGAATATTTCAGATTCCGGATATATTGCTGTTTTGTTTGCCGGTTATAACGTACAATTTGGTTATTGAGATATTTGTTTTCAACTCCCGCTTTTATTTTAACGACATAACCAGTGATGATCAGCGCATCGTCGGCAAAGATGGATTCGATATAATCGATGCGTTCGAGCGCATAAGCGGTTTTAAAATGCTCAAGAAAATTTATCAGCACCAGACGGTCAACCTCGCCCCAGGTATTGTTCTCTAAAATACTTTTCAGGGCAGTTCCTGAAAGGCCGAAAGAGATGCTTTCGATCTTTCCTTGTTCGGTAAAATGAAAGACCACATCTTCAACAAATTTTTTGTAATTATTTTCAAAATTGAAAGCCATCCTGATTGAACGGCACATGATCTCATCGTTAAAACGGTACATCTTCAAGTCAGGCTTACTCAGTATGGTTGCTTTACCATATGCGACCAGTTTAGTAAACATTTCATAGCCATCCGAAGTAAACAGGCGATTCACGTTTTGATATTGCCTCTTCTCTATAGCCTGAGTCACCTGAGTAATCACATCATTGTATTCTTCACTGATTTGAACACTTGCAATGTTGGTATTTACAGGCGTTTCATTCACCTCTACCATCTCTTCAGGAATTTCAAGACGAAGGTTATAATGGCTTCTCCTGAAAGGGACGGGATCTATCTGCTCCATCACATTCCCGAGTTCATCATCAATTCTGGCCATGTTTTCACACATGTACTCCGCTTTGATCCAGGCTTGTTGCCGGCCTTTTGCATTCAGTCCGTAATATTCCATGATCCCTTCACCATTCTTTGCGCTGTACAAATTGGTCCAGTCGCGACCGTCCCAGAAAGAGTAATCGAAATTCATCACCGGCTTGCCTCTATAGCTTATATATAGGAAAACTGTTTTCATATTATCCCCATCGCGGATCTCTTTCACCTGATAGGCAATTTGTGAAAACAGTTCACTGATCCTGGCCGGTATCCAGGAGATAAGCAGGTATTGATCCCCTTTGTCATCTTTAAATTCAATGGAATTACAATTTGGATGGCTTTTCAATAATATCAGGGCGGAATAATAATACCGCAGAGCATCTGCAATGCGGATCTGTTTTTCGGCCTTGCCGGCATGACCGATAAAATTGATTATCTTATTTTCCCGCTCTTCAAACACCTTGTTCACGTCATCTCGCCTGATGTAACGGAACACTTTTGCATCCGGCTCATTGCTGATCACAATCCGTTCGGTGTTATGCAGGGTAGCATTCGAATAGGTCTTGATCACGGAATTTACTTTTTCCTTCAGATCAAACTCATTATTGCTCCTCTCCTCTTCAGTAAACTGTTCAAATTCACTTTCCACCATCACCGATATCTGGTTGATCAGCATCGCCAACGCTTCCTGATCAGCTTTCTTCAACGTGGCGCCGCTTCCCTGACCCCAGATGTAATTGTGATGATCCTGCCTGATCTCATCGATCGTTTGAGCATGAAGGTTCAGAAAAGATATAATCAGGATAAGTAAAAAGTAGATTTTACTCATAGTACCGCCCTTGAGTTGGTTATGATTTTTTTTATAAACTGAATCCTGAGCAAATCTCGGAAAAATTCAGTTATAATAAAAATAGGAAAAAAAGGTGTGGGGGTATGAGGGTATGAGGTTCAAGACTCAAGACTCAAGACTCAAGTAGTAAATCCTAAATCCGAATTTCTAAATCCTAAACAAATACAAATTTCCGAATTTCCCTTAATGACTGTAATATCTTATAAAAAAACAGCAGGCTTTTCGAGCGAAATCTACTAAGTCTGCTGTTAATCACAAAAATTTGCCCATTCAAGGGGCAGGACAACAGCCTGTTCATTAACAGACATCCATCTTTGTTTATGAGCTGCGGGCCAAACGGAAACCCAGGTTGTTGTTGCTATTGTCCGGGTTGTTCCTGTTACGATTCGCTACACGGCAATTCCTGGCATTGTTGTTCCAGCTGCCGCCGCGGTTCACGCGGTTAGAGCCCACGGCCATTGCCCGTATATTTTCTCCAGGTTTTTTTTCCTGAATTTCAATGCTCTTGCATGTTCAGTAAATGCAATCATTGGTAAAATATGATCCTGGAAACACGATTGAGAAAACCTTCCCTGATCCAGACATTCACAATATTTTTCAATCTTTTGCTTATATCTCGTCTTGCTTCTTTTTGATAATCGAAGGTGGTCACTGAAAATCCTATATCCCAGGAAAGGCAATCCGGTGCTTGTTTTATTCAGACAATCCGGTTTTAAGGTTAGCTTCAATTCTTTCCTCAGAAACAGATATATTTCATCTCTTGTATTTATTAATCGTTCTTTATCGTTATGCCATAGAACCATATCATCCATATATCTGACGTAGCATTTAATTTTAAGTTTTTCTTTGATAAAGTGATCTGCAACAGCAAGATAATGGTTTGCAAAATACTGGCTTGTCAGGTTTCCTATTGGAAGTCCTTTTAATGGAGACGTTTCATAACTATTTATGATCTTATTAAAAATCCCAACTAATACCTTGTCTTTAAATCTAGAAGAGAGGATTTTATTTAATATTTCATGGTTGATAGAATCAAAATATTTTCTAACATCCAGTTTCAGGAACCATTGATATTTTTTCTGAAAGTATTTTGCCCTGTCTAATGCTGCGTAAGTGCCCTTCCCAGTTCTGCTGGCATAACTGTCAAAAATCTGATATTTTTCAAACACATGATGGCAAATATTCATCAACGCATGGTGCAGCACACGCTCAGGAAATGAAGCAGCACATATTGTTCGCTCCTTTGGATCATGTATTGTAAAATAATGATAATTCCCTATTTTGACCTCACCTGAAATGATCTGTTCTCTCAAAACAAGCAAAGTTTGATCAAGATGATCAGAAAAACCGATGACCTCCCGTTTGCCTGATTTACCTTGTTGAGCTTTCCAAAATGCAATTCTGAGGTTTTCAGGATCTGCTATCTGGTGTATCAGGTTCCCCGCTCGTTTCATGTTCACCCTTTTGGTTATATAATGCAATCATCCTTTCTCCAAACCGGTCAGATTTTTTCTGACCGATGCCTTTTACTTTTATTAAACCTGACACTGTGATTTCTGATAGTTTTGCAATACATGAAAGTTCTTCATCTGTAAAAACAGCATAGGCAGGAACACCTTCCAGCTTAGCGATTTCCTTTCGACACTCACGCAAGAGAGAGAATTTGTCAAATTCAATTGGGGCAAGTAATTGTTTGTAATCAACTTTATCTTTTTTCACAAATGCATTGACTGAATTTGTTTCCAGGTATTTTATACAAAAGCACCAGATGGCACTCCTGTCATTCTGATAAAAATGCTGCACCGTTTCCAGCACCTTATTTCCTCTTAGAAAACGGTTCATCTCTTCCAGAGCCTGTCCGCTATCAGATATAGGTATGGTAAATAATTTTATCTGCATTCTGTATTTTTATTCGCCTGCAATACATTGCTCTTTGGCCCTGCGCTCCGCTTGTGCCCTTTAGCAATATTTTGCATGCTCATTTCTGCTCATAAACAAAAACGGATACCTATTCTGAACTGCGGGTCAAACGGAAACCCAGGTAGTTGCTGCTACGGTCCGGGAAGTGCCTGAGACGATACGCCACACGGCAATACCTGGCAATGTTGAACCAGCTGCCGCCGCGGAGCACGCGGAGAGAGCCATTAGATGGCCCCTGCGGATTACGCTCCGGGCTGTTACGATAGTATTTATCTTTATACCAATCGCTGCACCATTCCCAAACATTTCCGCTCATGTCATATATGCTAAGCTCGTTTGCCTGCTTTGTCCCTACAGCATGTGTTTTTTTGCCTGATTTTTCATATCCATACCATGCCACATCATCAATATTATTGCTGCCGCTGTATTTATAATTTCTGCTTTGATCTCCCCCACGAGCTGCATATTCCCATTCGGCCTCTGTCGGCAAACGATAAGTTTGTCCGGTTTTCGTGTTTAGTTTTTTTATAAAATCCTGTACATCATTCCAACTTACCCGTTCAACAGGGCAGTTATTACATTTAAAATTGCTGGGATTATTGCCCATGATCTCTTTCCATTGCTTTTGGGTTACTTCGTATTTCCCGATATAAAAGTCATTTACACAAACCTGATGTACGGGTTTTTCATCTGTGTATTCCTTACTCCCCATCTGAAAACAGCCGCCTTTTACAAAGATCATTCCGGGAATGTCTTTCATCATCGTTTGTAGCGTAAGATTGATGTTGGTGGTTGTTTCTGTTACTTCAATGCGCTGATTCAGATCTATGTATTCAGTTTGGGTTAATTTTACATTGTGCCGGCCAAAAGATAACTCGGTAGTAAAAGGAGTTGCCCCTTTGTATTCATTGTCAATATATAACTTCGCTCCCTGGGGATTGCTGTTGATGGTAACCTGTTTGCCCGAGGGCAGTTCAACATTGATGCTTTCTGTTTCTCCTTCGTCAATGGTTAGGGTTTTGGTCAACGGGGCATAGCCGGCTTTGGTGAGTTTTACCGTATAGGTTCCAATCAACAGATTTTTAATGGTTTTGGGTGTTTTACCATAATTCTTGCCATCAATGGTAATATCTGCTTCCCAGGGGGTACTGGCAACGTCTAAGGCGCCATATTGAGGCCGGGGATTGAGGCTGATCGTTTTTTTATCTCCGACAACAATCTCAATGCTTTGCTCTTCATCGTTGTGTTTTGCCTTCTGGGCTTTGATTGAATAAATGCCTGGAGATAAACGGCAGGTATGTTGTCCGTAATTTTTCTTTTGGTTATCGATGAAGATGTCGGCTTTGGGGTCGGTCGTAATGGTTATTTCTCCAAAAGAGGGAACCAGGTTAACAGTAAGGTTTTTCTCTTCTTCCGCGGCCAGAGTAAATTCTTTAACTACCGGTTCATACCATTCTTTTCTTAATGTAATGCGATGAGTGCCGGATTCCACTTCATTAAGTGTACAAGGGGTAGTTTTGCCGGTACTCCTGTTATCAAAAATAACTTCAGCGCCGCTTTCGGGCTCAGTAGCAATGTAAACGCTTCCAAAGTCGGGTTTCAGGGTAAGGTCAAGTTGCTTTTTATCCTCTGTGTTTGACAGGTCAACCACACCTGCGTTGGGTTGGTATTTGGCTTTTGAAAGCCGATAGTTGCATCTCTGCTTCTTGAGTTTTTTCTGGAAAGGGGTTTGTCCCACATAGGTGTCATCGATGTAAAGATCGGCGCCGGTGGGATCGGATGTAACCATCAGCCATACACCCTCTATTTCGGGAGCCACGATGGTAGTAACGACAGTTCCGGTAGTCAGCGCCATCTCATACACCGTGGCTTCGCTAATAGCTTCGGGGTAGATGTAGTTTCTTAATACACCAAGTTGATCATGTTTAATGGTAATTCTTTTCGTACCATGAGGAACATATACCCAGTACTCGCCGTTTTTCCATTCTCTCTTCATAATGCCCAGCATTCCCCCTTCAAACAACAACCCTTGCATCGTTGAAACTACTTTTATCAATGCACATTTCTCGCCGTTCTGATCTACAACCGGATCGGTAATGCGGGCAGTTTGGTCGGTGGGCAATACCCGAAAAGACTCAACGGCAATTTGGGCATTTAAGGATGATGTAAACAGAATAAAAGTCAACAGGGCTGGAAGAATAATTCGCATAATCAACAGAGTTACCAGATTAATGGAAATACGAAAATACGAAAATACGGAAGTTAAAAAAAAGATAACCACTAAGGACACGAAGTACTTCACAAAGGACACGAAGGAAGATATCCTTAGTGTACCTTAGTGTTAACCTTTGAGAATTCTTGAATCTATTTTAGCATCCAGCGCTTCAACTTAATTATACAATGAATCCTGAGCAAATCTCGGAAAAATCTATCTAAAATAAAAATGGTGAAAGACGTAAGACGTGAATGGTGAATGGTGACGGTTGACTAAATAATTTCCCTTAATGACCCTATTGACCTTAATGACCTTCTTCTGAACAGCCACACTCCGCATAACTCCTCTTGTTTGCTTTCTCCATCGCTTCCATCCCTTCTTTCACGGAGAACCAAATCAGTCCGGCAGCGCCGATGGAGTCGATATATGAGAATCCGGTCAGCTCAAATACTAAGCTGGAGATCAGCAGCACAATAGACATGTAGAGACATACCAGATTGCAGTTTGCATCGACAATGATAGGTTCGGAGTCCAATTTCCGCCCGATGCGTTTCTTTGCCCATACCAGCCAGGTCATGGAGATGATAGAGATTACGGCGATGACCACTCCCCAGAATGTACTTTCCGGTTTGTGGCCGTAGATCAGATTAACGACAATTCCAGCTGCAAGTCCGGCCGAGAGGATATAAAATCCGATTCCGGTAATTCGCAGAGCTGTGATCTCGTATGCGGTGATTGGCTTCCCGGGATTCTTCCAGATACGGATCACCATCATCATGATGCCGAGACCTGAGATCACTTCGATGAAGCTGTCGACGCCAAATCCGAAGAGGGTGAGGGTTTCATCGGAATAACCCAGGCCCAGGGAAATAACACCTTCTATCAGATTATAGACGATCGTGAAGAGACTCAGATACAGGGCGTATCGGAACAGGGGATTATGATTGCCATAAGTAATTGCCATTATATTGCCATGAATTGCCACAAGTAATTGCCATACATTGCTATGAATTGTAATTTCGATTGCTATCGTTTTCCCTTAATGACTTAATGACTTAATGACCTAATTTCCGTATTACTGTATTATTGTATTACTGTATTACCGTAGTTCCGGAGTTCCACACAACAATCATTAAGTGCCTCTTTTGCTTTGTAGAGCACTTTGCCAAAGATAACGAAATCGTGGATCTGACCGGTATATCTCTTCCATTTTACCTCCACGCCTGCTTGCTGCAATCGTTTTGCATATTCTTCCGCTTCATCACGCAGCACATCAAACTCGGCAGTAAGGATAAAGGCCGGTGGCAATTTGGACAGATCGGATTCCAGCAGTGGTGAAACATACGGATTATTGGCTTCCTCTGGTTTTGAAAGGTAGTGATCGATATACCAATCCATCATTTCTTCGGAGAGCCAAATACCCTTGCTAAACGAGTTGTATGAAGATGTGTCCATCTGCGACAAGTTGGTGGCCGGACAGATCAGCAGCTGAAAAAAGAGATCCGGCCCTTTTCTGTCACGTGCCATAAGTGCCAGCACTGCAGCCATTGTCGCCCCTGCGCTATCGCCACCTACCGCAATCCGTCCGGGATCTGCACCCATGGAAGGAGCTTGATCTGAAATCCATTTTAACACCGTATACCCCTCTTCGATCGCTACCGGGAATTTTGCTTCCGGTGCCAGTTGATAATCGACTGAAACCACCATGTATCCTGAACCGGCACATAATAATCTGCAGACAGAATCAAAATCATTCAGTGTCCCTACCACCCATCCTCCCCCGTGCATATAGAGCAGTAATGGAAATGGCCCATCCCCTTCTGGAGTATATATCCGGAATGGAATATCACCATAAGGGCCAGGAATGACTTTGTCATGCACCTTCCCTATCGGCTCTGCTTTGATTGAAAAAGCTCTCACCATATTTCTCTGACGGGCCATTTCCGGAGTTAGCTCACTTACAGGCGGAAGGCCGGCTGCAGCGATTGCGGTAATAAACCGTATCGTATCGGCATCCGGTTTCCCCTCAGAATAAGAGGTGTAATAAAGATCGTCCATGGTAACTCTAATTGCTTTCCAGAAGTTCAAACCGTTCCTCATCGACAACGACAAAACTTTTCCGGA
>JACKQG010008255.1_pt1 | contig 10205 bp, 5 predicted proteins | sample 8237621 | NCBI WGS metagenome assembly JACKQG01 (sample SAMN15677084, study PRJNA649215) | marine metagenome | biome: marine; feature: Black Sea; material: saline water; isolation source: suspended particulate matter (SPM) from the Black Sea western gyre | collected 2013-06-09/2013-06-10 | depth...
TAACCAGGAGTACCCCCAGCAGATGAACCAACTAATTCACCCGAACTACCACCATGACAAACAGTAACCAATGAAGAAGCTAAAGCCTGTAAAGGATAACCAGGAGCTGAAATAGTTACTGGAACATCTAACAAACAACCTGAAGAGTTATCAGTTACAGTAATTATATGAGAACCAGCACTTACATTATTAAAAAAAGTATCTAAAGGATGAGCATTAAGATTTAAAACGCCATCTAAATAAAAATCATAAGACAAAACATTTATATAATTCTCAACTGAGACTTGAATCGAACCATCTGTATCATCCCAACAGTTTACATTAGAATGTGATATTGAAAAATAAATTGGAGAAATTGTATCGGAAGTTAACGCTTCCACACACACTGAAGCAGTTGTGATATAAAAAAATTGAGTCCCAAAAGGAAGTAAAGAAGCATCATGAGAATAAGTAGTAAGAGGGTAATTTACCTCTGATATATTAAAATAAGGGCCTCCAATATTTGATGAAGCCATAATCTGATAATTCGTAACAGCACTTGCTCCAAAAGGATGTTCCCAATCAAAATAAAATGCTCCATCACTTTCCACAACACAATTTAATGAAGTTGGGGGTAAAGAATCTGATGATCCAGACAAAACCTCTAAAGTATCTGAAAATATAGTACATCCAGCAATAGTAGCTGCCACTATATAAACACCTGCGTTAACTTCAACAAAAGAATCTGTACTAAATACAACTGAAGTAGAATCAAACCACTCATAAGTTGCTCCTAATCCAGCATCTGCAGTAAGAATAATCTCTTCACTACAGTCAATTAACATAATAACTGAATCAATTCCTAAATTATCCACAACAGATAAAGTAGGAGAAAAGAAACTACCTGCCTCCAAAAATATACCTGAATCCCAAGATCCATCAACAGCATCTGCTACAACTAATTTAATATGATATGTATCACCACAGTTTACAGCTGCAATAGCTGTTAAAGGTGTGGTAAATCCATCAAACTGAATTACTGTAACATCTGAATTTTGTGGTGCTGTAAAACCATCTCCATTATCCACATAATAAGCTGAATTAATTACATCATTTATATTGTTAATCGTAACTGGAGTATTTGCTGTACCAGGAACTATAGCTAAATTCTGATTAACATAAGTCCCTCCTGCTGGATTAGGCCCTGAAAGAAAAAACCCAAAAGCATCATTATAACTATTAACAAATTCCAAATACTCTTCTGAACCAAAAACATACTTAAAACTAATTGTATCTGAAGTTGGTATAAAATCAAACTCTAATACTGCAGCATCATTAGTAAGATCAGGAGCAATAACTAAATCAAGAGTAGGATCACCAGGTAATAAGAAATCTGTTGATGTACTTCCACTCGCATTAGGACCAACCAAATCAAGTACATTACCCGAACTTAAAACAATTCCACTATCAATGCCTAAATTTGAATTTACACCATTAAAAAAGCCGATTTGATTAGGATCTCCAATAAAAGAATGATTTGACACAATAATACCACCACCTAGCAACACATTATCAATAAGATAAGTCGCTGTATTATAAGGAGGATTATTATCAATAACAATCTGAGATTGGGCATTAAAAACCAACAATGCACCGAGTAAAAATAATAGTTTTTTCATAATCTTACAAAAATACAAAAAAATAAAGAATTCCAAACAAAAACAAATCAGAAATTTACTGCTAATAAATTTTAAACAAACAGCTCAATACAAAAATGATAGAAGCACTAATTGAACTAATTTAGTCCACTAAATAAATTTTTTTTAACTCTATTTTCAAAATTTAAAACCTATAAATTTTACATATTCTGTATGTAAGAAAAATCAATTTTCTTAAAGGGAATTATCTAACATAATAAATAACTAATGCTAAAGTGAAATGAAAATTAATATAAAAACATCAAATTTATTAGCTAATTCAAGTTTATAACAAGAAACTAGTTATTGTAAAAAAAATTCAAACAACCAGTATTCAGCTTAGGAATAACCGTACTTTTGAAGTCCAAAAAAAATCCATGGAAGACTATTTACAGAAATTAAATCCAGAGCAAAAATTAGCTGCACAACACATAAAAGGACCCTTAATGGTAATTGCCGGAGCGGGATCAGGAAAAACAAGAGTCCTTACTTACCGAATTGTACATTTACTGAAAACAGGAGTAAATCCACACAATATTTTATCCCTAACCTTTACCAACAAAGCATCCAAAGAGATGCGAAACAGAATAGAAACAATTGTTGGACAAAGCAATGCAAGGAGCCTTTGGATGGGAACTTTCCACTCAGTATTTTCAAAAATATTACGTTTTGAAGCTGAAAAATTAAACTACCCTTCCAATTTTACAATTTATGATACTGACGATTCCAAAAGTTTAGTAAGAAGCATTATAAAAGAACTTAATTTAGATAAAGAAATTTATAAAGTTGGTGTAATCCGAAATAGAATATCTTCTTTAAAAAACAACTTTATTACTCCAGCAGGATACTCTAATAAATCAGAATTAGTACAAACTGATAAAATTGCAAAGCGAACAGAATTTGGAAGAATTTACCAAATGTATGTCCAGAGATGTGAAAAAGCATCTGCTATGGATTTTGATGATTTACTATTAAAAACTTATCAATTACTGGACAACCATCCGGATGTACTTTTAAAATATCAAGAGAAATTTAAATACATTTTAATTGACGAGTATCAAGACACTAATCACATTCAATACCTGATCATTAAAAAACTTGCAGCTCTTAACGAAAACATCTGTATTGTCGGTGATGACGCACAAAGTATTTATGCTTTTAGAGGAGCAAATATTCAGAACATCCTTAACTTTAAATTAGATTATCCTGACTACAAAACCTATAAGTTAGAACAGAATTACCGCTCTACTTCTACAATTGTTGAGGCGGCTAATAGCATCATAAAAAATAATGAAAAGCAACTGGAGAAAAATATCTGGACTAACAACAGTAAAGGAGACAAAATAATTGTTTGCAAAACAGGTTCGGACAATGATGAAGGAAGATTGGTTGCAAACACAATTGGTGATATTGAATTGCGCGAACAAGCCCAGCATAAAGAATTTGCAATTTTATACAGAACAAACGCTCAATCTAGGGCTTTTGAAGAATCATTACGGAAAAGAAACATAGCATACAAAATTTATGGAGGACTTTCATTTTATCAAAGAAAGGAAATAAAAGATTTACTAGCTTATTATCGCTTAGCAATTAACCCTAATGATGAAGAGGCTTTTAAGCGAATTATAAATTACCCAACAAGAGGTATTGGCGCTACAACCATTCAAAGACTTAATGTTTTTGCAAACGAACATGACAAAAGTATTTGGGAGGTCATCAATCTTTTAGATGAGATTGAAATTAACATCAATAAAGGCACGCAAATTAAGTTGAAAGAATTTGCGCTTATGATTAATAGTTTTATCATAAACACCAGAAAAAAAGAAGCTTATATTGTTGCGGAGGAAATTGCAAAACAAACCGGATTATTTAACGATTTATACACAGATAAATCCCCTGAAGGAGTTAGTAGATTTGAGAACATTCAGGAACTGCTAAATGGTATAAAAGATTTTAGTGAAACGGCTGAAAAGGGAGTTAATAAATTACCTGATTTCATGGAGGATGTCGCCTTACTAACTGACCAAGACAAAGAAACTGAGGAAGACTTTAATAAAGTGACTTTAATGACTGTGCATGCGGCAAAAGGATTAGAATTTCCCTATGTATTTGTCGTTGGGCTAGAAGAAAATCTTTTTCCAAGTATGATGAGTGGTGAAAGTCAGGAGAATTTAGAAGAAGAAAGGCGTCTCTTTTATGTTGCTATAACAAGAGCCGAGAAAAGATTATTCTTATCATTTGCCTCCTCTCGTTTTAAGTGGGGACAATATACGGATTGTGAACCAAGTCGATTTATTAGCGAACTGGACCAAAGTTTTTTGGAAAAACATGAAATCACACCAAAAAATAAGAACGACTTTAGTCCCTATAAAATTTATGCTAAAACTAAGTTTAAGAAAAAAGAATACTCTGCAGCTACCAAAAAATTTATCCCACCAAAAAACTTAACGAATATCAATAGAGCTAAGGATGTTAGCATTAACGAAAGCGACCTTAGTAAAATACAAACTGGAATGAAAGTGAAACACGCCCGATTTGGAGAGGGAAAAGTATTGACTATCTCAGGAGATGGGGCTGACAAAAAAGCAGGAGTATTTTTTAGTGGCATTGGTTTAAAACAATTACTTTTAAAATTCGCTAAGTTGGAACTATTAAAATAATCATTATATTTGAAAACTATTATGACACGAACTTCACTTATTTTCTTCCTCTTACTTCCCTTTTGTATTTATAGCCAAAACTATAAAACAGAAATTGATAGTTTAAATTCAAAAGCAAGCCAATACATCCATATTGATTTAGATTCTTCCTATATTTTTGCTGAAGAAGCAATTCAAAAATCAAAAGATGCTGAATATAAACAAGGAGAAATGGAAGGTCAATATCAAAAAGGAAGAGTTTTGTTCGACCAAGCAAGACGAATACTGTCTTTACAAGCAGCAGAACAGTCACTAGCTATTGCTGAAAAGACAAACAACTATAAAGGGAAAAAAAATGCACTCAACCTTATTGTAAAAATTCAGAATCATGCCAAGCAATATGATGAAGGAATCAAATCAGCAAGAAAAAATTTAAAGCTAGCTACAGCAGTAAATGATTCTACTGAGATGGCTTTAATGACTAATTTTTTGGGGATTTTCAAGAATAAATTAGGCGAAAAAGATTCTGCATTTTATTTTACAATACAATCCATTAAAATTAACAAAAATCTTAAGGCACAAAAAGCTTTAGCCTACAACTATAATTCTTTAGGAATTCATCATTATGAAAATAGAAATTTAGATTCTTCTTTCTTCTATTTCAGAACAGCTTTAAAAATTAGGACTGATTTAAAACTACCAAATCAATCAATAGAAGCTTACAACAATCTAGGATATGTTTTCTTATTAGAAAAAATGCCTGATTCTGCAATTGTCTATTTTCAAGAATGCATACGAGTATGCCTAGAATATGGAAAAAAAAGTAACCTAGCAATTGCTTATAAAAATATTTCTGAAGCCTATGAATTAGTCAACAATCATAAACTAGCATTAGCTGCTCTAAAAAAAGCTATCCCAATTAATGATAGTTTAATGAATATTAAACAAACAGAATTACTAATAACCGCTCAAAAACAAAAAAATAAAGAACTATCAATACAGCACGACAAAGATGAAGAGCATAAAAAAAACCAACTAATTTTAATTATCATATTAATTGTTACATTAATTATTGCGTTATTAGCATCTCATATATCACATAAAAGAAGGATTGAAAATGCACTCCTTTTGCAAAAAAATAAAGCTTCAACAGCAATTACTGAAGAATATGAAAAAATGGATAATTGGATTGCCAATGAGTTACATGATGATATTGGTGGGTCAATTGCTGCTATAAGACTTAATATGTTACACACTTTAGAGGAAATTACAAATGCGTATGAAGAAAGGATTAGGTTAGGGAAATCAACATTCGAAATTCCTATCTCAAAATTAGAACAGCTAGTACATTCAAGAACTTTGGAGATATCAAACCTTGAAGCAGTTAATCAAAATATACGCAAGTTATCTCATGCTCTGGGTCCTGTCATATTCCAAGGACAGAGTTTTATAAGTTTAATAGAGAATAACATTTCTGAGATGTTTCCCAGAGATTATAAAATTACCATTCACTGTTTACCTGAAGATGAGCTAAATGAAATAGAAGAAAATCTAAAATTTAATATTTACCGAATTTTACAAAACCTTAGTGCTAACATAGTAAAACATGCTAATTCAACACAGGCAAATATCCAAGTTATAGGCCATAAAGATCATCTGAATATTATTGTAGAGGACAATGGTATTGGTTTTGATAAAGAAAAAGAAAAAACTGGAATAGGATTACATCAAATAAAGCAGAGACTGTTATTATTTAATGGGAAAATAGAAATAGATTCTAAAGAAGGAAATGGAACTACAATTATTATAAATATCCCTTACGAAAAAGCATGAGTATAATTGCTGAAAAAAAAGTCATCATTATTGATGATCATAAACTATTCACTGACGGACTTTCTTCAATTTTAGAAAGTATTGGACTAAGGGTTATGTCAACTTTTCAGAATGGTAAAGAAGCTGTTCTTTATTTACAGAACAATGAAATTGATATTATTTTTTCCGACATCAATATGCCAGAGATGGATGGATTAAAACTGTGCAAAAGATTAAAAAGAGATAAAGTTAAAGCTAAGATAATCATACTAAGCATGTATGAAGATCCTAACATTATAAAAGAAGCTTTTAACTGTGGAGCAAGTGCCTACCTAAGTAAAAACACTGAGAAAAAAGAGATTATTAAAGCAATAAAAAAAAGTCTTAACAACAAAAAATATGTAAACAAACGATTGCTAAAAAAGAAGGATAGAGAAGAAGAAGAAGAAGAAGATACATTTTCACTTAAATACAAATTAACTCTTAGAGAAAGAGAGATATTACAGCTACTGCTAGATGAAGAAAACAATAGACAGATAGGAGAAATCCTAAATATTAGTATCCGAACAATTGAAACTCATAGAAGAAATATAATGCTAAAGCTTGACGTGAAAAATAATATCGGACTTATCAAGAAAGCGCTAAGCTATCAGCTCTTTTCAAAGGAGAGTTAATAATCAAAATTATAAAAGCATTAATAAATATGAATGTAGAAAAGCATAATTTTGATAAAAGGAAAACAATCAATATTATAATTGCTGATGACCACACAATTTTCTTGGAAGGGATAAAAGTACTTATTAGCAGTAAATATATTAATGTCGTAGCTAATTGTAAAAACGGACAAGAAGTTTTAGATTTTCTAAAAGAACAAGAAGTTGACTTAGTGATATCAGACATTAACATGCCAGTAATTGACGGAATTACATTAGTAAAAAAAATAACAAAACTATATCCAAAGACTAAAACAATGATGCTCAGTATGTATGAAGAAAGACACATCATTAATAAGGCAATAAAAGCAGGAGCTAACGGATACATGAGTAAAAATGCAGGGAAAAAGGATATACTTAATGCTATTGAAAACTGCATGAAAGGCGAAAAAGTAACCTTTAAAAGACAGAGTGCATTCACTCAAAAGAGCATCCAAAATACTAACAAATCAATAAAAGAAATTTCTTTAACCAATAGAGAAAGGCAGATACTCAAACTAATCACTCAGGAAGCAACTAACACCGATATTTCTTTATCCTTAAACATAAGTAAGCGTACTGTTGAAGCACATAAAAAGAATATATTTTTGAAATTAGGTGCAAAAAACACAATCGGATTAATAAAAATAGCCTTAAAAAGCAAACTTCTAAAAATTTAAAAATTTATATTTATTGTAAATTTTCACATAATAATCTAATTTAAAACTGTTTACAAGAAAATACAATACGTTTTTTACTTAGTGGTAATTACGTGTAGGTTAAACTTTAAACACTCCCTATACTTGTAATATGATTTTTAAAATGATAATCGTATTAGGGGTAGCATCATTATTTTTACCCTCAACAGCAACAAAGTCTAAATCTTAATGGCTAAAGCAGAAATTTCTTATTTAGTTATTTTGATTATTCTTATTTGTTTTTCACTTGCAATAGTGATGTTAATGTAGACTTTTCGCTCAGCAAAATCTTAACCAACAAGTTTAGATTTCTGGGGTTATTAGGGGGTGGTTTCATAAGAGTTTCCACCCTCTTTTTTCAACCTATATATTTCCTAAATACTTCTTGCAATTATTTTCATCAATCTTTAACTGACTTTGCAAATCTTCTAAAGAATCAAACTGTTTTTCATCTCTAATTCGTTTTAAAAACTCAACTTTTATCTCGGAATCATAAACATCAGCTGAAAAATCAAAAATATGTACTTCTACTGAATGTTTTCCCTCATTCAGAGTTGGTTTTTTTCCAATATTTAACATGCCAAAATATTGCTTACTTTCCAATATCACACTTACAACATACACCCCATCACCAGGCAATAATTTCCATTTATTTTCAATCAGAATATTAGCAGTTGGATAAGTAAGTGTTCTACCAATTTTATTCCCTTTTACTACAACTCCATTAATTGGATAGTTATATCCCAAATAAGTATTGGCCCTTTCTATATTTCCAGCAGACAACAACTTCCTTATTTTTGTCGAACTAACAGTAACCTCCCCCTCATCTTGTGGTGGAATTTGTTCCAATTTAAAATTATATAATTCCGAAAGCTCTATCAATTCATCATAAGACCCCTCTCTGTTTCTTCCAAAATGATGATCGTAGCCAACAACCATATGTTTCATTTTCAATTTATTTACTAATAAATCTCTGATAAAATTAACTGATTTTGTTCTTGAAAAATCTTTTGTAAACTCATGAATAACAAAATGCTGTATTCCTGAGTTTTCTAATTCTTTTATTTTTTCCTCAATCGTATTTAGCAATTTCAGTTTCTGGTCCTCTGGCTGCAAAACATGCCTTGGATGAGGATAAAAAGTAAGCAAAACACTTTCGCCATCTTCCTTTTCAGCAATTTCATTCATGCGTTTTAACACATATTTATGCCCTTTATGTACACCATCAAAAGTACCTAAAGTTAATACTGACTTAATATCTGATGGAAACTGATCTATTGAATGATAAACTTTCACTTATTTTTGAGTTTTAGGTATGTTGAAAAAGTGTTCAAAATTAACAATTAATTTAAACCGATTAATATTAGCACAATACAATTTAAAAATAGTAAATTTGCAGCCGATTTAAATTAAGTATTTTAACGACTTTAAAAGATATAAAAATGTCAACAAACACCGGAAAAGTATCACAAATTATTGGGCCTGTAATTGATGTTTCATTTGAAAATAATGAAGCAGGATTACCTAACATCTATGATTCATTAGAAATTACAAGAGCTAATGGAACAAAATTAGTATTAGAGTGTCAACAACATATTGGTGAAGATACAGTAAGAGCAATTGCTATGGAAACTACTGATGGCATTAGTAGAGGAACTACAGTAGTTGCAACTGGATCACCTATTAAAATGCCTATTGGAGAACACATTAAAGGTAGAGTTTTTAATGTAATTGGAGATGCTATTGATGGAATGGAAAACTTAGACCGTACTAACGGATTACCAATTCACAGAGACCCACCTAGATTTCAGGATTTATCAACTGCAACTGAGGTCTTATTTACGGGTATTAAAGTTATTGACTTAATTGAACCTTATGCAAAGGGAGGTAAAATTGGTTTATTTGGAGGGGCTGGTGTTGGGAAAACAGTTTTAATCCAAGAGTTAATTAATAATATAGCAAAAGGACACGGTGGACTTTCAGTATTTGCTGGTGTAGGTGAAAGAACTCGTGAAGGAAATGATTTATTAAGAGAAATGTTGGAATCAGGAATCATTAATTATGGTGAAGATTTTAACAAATCAATGGAAGAAGGAGGATGGGATTTATCGAAAGTTGATAAATCAAAATTAGGAGATTCAAAAGCAACATTTGTTTTTGGACAAATGAACGAACCACCTGGAGCAAGAGCAAGAGTTGCACTTTCAGGACTTACTATTGCTGAATATTTTAGAGATGGTGAAGGAGATGGAAAAGGGAAAGATGTTTTATTCTTTGTAGATAATATTTTCCGTTTTACTCAAGCAGGATCTGAGGTTTCTGCATTGCTAGGCCGTATGCCATCAGCAGTAGGTTACCAACCAACATTAGCAACTGAAATGGGAACAATGCAAGAACGTATTACTTCTACTAAAAACGGATCTATTACTTCTGTACAGGCAGTATATGTACCTGCTGATGATTTAACTGACCCTGCTCCTGCTACAACATTTGCTCACTTGGATGCAACCACTGTACTTTCGAGAAAAATTGCTGAATTAGGAATTTATCCTGCAGTTGATCCATTGGATTCAACTTCAAGAATTTTATCTCCTGAAATAGTTGGTAACGAGCATTATAAATGTGCACAGGACGTAAAAGAGTTATTACAGAGATATAAAGAATTACAAGATATTATTGCAATTTTAG
>JACKQG010008256.1_pt1 | contig 10205 bp, 9 predicted proteins | sample 8237621 | NCBI WGS metagenome assembly JACKQG01 (sample SAMN15677084, study PRJNA649215) | marine metagenome | biome: marine; feature: Black Sea; material: saline water; isolation source: suspended particulate matter (SPM) from the Black Sea western gyre | collected 2013-06-09/2013-06-10 | depth...
CGTATTCAAGAGTTTTCTTCTTCATCATATTTTTTCTTAATTTTTTTTATTTAAAAACTTTTTGGATATATTTATATATTTCTTCTCGCAATCCAATCTTATGACTGATGTTCTTCTTTTTATTCCAAGATATAAGTGGAATGATTCTAAAAAAGCAGACTCTTGTTATCCTCCTATTGGAGTTGCTATACTTGCTTCTAATCTTGAAAAAAATAGTTATTCTGTTTCTATTCGTGACGCAAACGTAGAACCAATATCTGAGAAGGAGTTTATTGGTTTAATTAAGAAAGAAAAGCCTTCCTTATTTGGTTTGTCTATTTCAGATGCGAATATTCCGGATGTGAAAAGATGGTGTTTACTAGTTAAAAAAATAAGTGCACACACAAAAATAGTGATTGGCTGTCGCGATAAATTATTTCTAAAAAATAATTTTTTGTCTTTTGCAGATTATTTTGTAATTGGTGAAGCAGAAGAAACAATTGTTGAATTGTCAGATTGTATTATTAAGCGTACCTGCTCTTTAAAATCAATTAATGGATTGGCTTATTTTGAAAAGAATGTACTAGTGATGAATAGTCTTAGAAAAAAAGTCTCTAATCTAAATAAGCTGCCATTTCCAGCATACCATCTTCTTTCGATGAATCTTTACAAGCCATATGCAATTAATCATCTTGGTAAAAGGTTTACTGCTATTATTAGCAGTCGTGGATGTGCTTTCAAATGTTCTTTTTGCAGTATCGCAGTTGCTAATAGCCATACTTGGAGACCCTTAAGCGCGGCAAATACTATTGCGTTAGTAGAATATTTGCATGCAAAACATGGTATTACTCACATACATTTTCAGGATGATGAATTTCTTATAGATTCTAAGAGAGCTGCTAAGATTTGTACTCTAATGAGATCGAAATTTGATAAAGAAATTGTTTGGGAGTGCAGGGGCAGGGCTGCAAATATGTCTGAAACATTAGCTTCTCTTCTTGCATCTGCGAATTGTATAGCAATTACTTTTGGAATCGAACTTGGATATCAAGAAGGCTTAGATAAAATAAAAAAACAAACCACTATAAAACAAATTGAAAAGGCTGTTGAAGTTTCCAGAGAGAATCATTTACAAACAAAAGCGGGTTTTATGTTAGGATTTCCTTGGGAAACAAAGGAAGATGTCCAGAAAACAATTGATTTTGCAAAAAAGTTGCCCCTTGATTTTGCAGGTTTTACGATTTTAATTCCTTTTGAAGGAACTGAAATGTATGCTTTGCTAAAAAAAGAACGTTTAATTGTTTCATCTGGAGATACTTTCTCAAAGAAGAATGGTTTCGAGTTTTCTGTAAACACCAAATTTTTATCTTATAGAGAACTGGTAAAATTAAAACTGAGAGCACAAAAACAGTTCTATTTGCGACCAACTTATTTTCTAAGCTTATTTTTTAGATCTCATAATTTACTAATGTTGAAAAGGTGTTTGAAAACTTATTTTTACTCAATAAAAGCTATTATCTGGACCTCTTCTAAACTTTTCAGAACTCAATAAGTTTATTTTTTTCTAGTTTGTTTAACATTTCAATTACATCTTTCTCTAAAGCCTTTTTCCCAACTGAGAATTTCTTACTCATGGAAACAATGATTTCTTCAATATTTCTCTTTCCGTTTATAAGATTCCATACAATGCTCCCACTACTATTAAGGTTATAGAACTTTCCTGTTTCAAGCAAGAGTATGATAGTTTCATCATCAATTTTCTCAGATTCAATATCTTTTCGCTTTTTAGGAATACTTTTCAAGTTCATCTATTTCCCTCCAAAAATGCTTGTCTTTTTTAAAGTATAAATAATTGCACTTTACTTCTTTTGAAATATTTTTTATCAGTTCAAATACTTTTTCATACTCATCCTTTTTCCTGGTTATGAATTTGAAAAACATTTCTTCCTTGGTTAGTTCCATAATTACATTTGCTCTACTAATTTCGCTTAGAGTGTGAGAATCTGATTGTTTAATGAAAAATATTCTGTGAAGTTTCACAGTTTTACTATTTGGTTTTAATGTCTCTTTGAATTTAAAATATTCTCCTCCCAGAGGATTGCCATACAAGAAAAACTGTTTATTCTTTTTCTGGATAATTGTTGTTTCATCATTTAGAACTGCTGATTTATCTGACAAACTAGCAATAGTGGATTTTCCAGCTCCCTTCTCACCGCAGAAGACATATCCTTTGTTATTTCTAACAATTGAGCTGGCATGTAGGAATATTGTCTGTTTGTCATATAATATGCTGGCAAAAGTCATTTTCAAGGCTTTTCCGCAAGCATATTTACTATTAGGCATTTTAATCCATGCATACGCCTGTTCTTTGTTTTTCTCAATCTGTAATAATAATGTTTTGTCTTCATATATTGTTTCTAAAGATGAATCTACTTTGTTTTGTATACTTAGAAACAACTTAATTGACTCAGGTTTTTTAGTTTCAAAGTGCTTGTAATCATTTTCAATTCTTTTCAAAAACAATTTGCTCTCAGACATTACTTTTACTGTTAGATCAGCAATATTTATCTTTAAGTCATAAGTGGGTTTAATACCTATTAGTTCTAGTGATTCTTTTTTGTTCTTGAATGAAATAATCGTGTTTGACAAATCAAACAAATCTTTCATCATTTTATCAATAGCCTTGGTTGTTGAACTATACTCTTTGTAAATTTGAAGTATTTTCTTCAAGCAGTTTTCTGATTCTCTAGTTATAGTATTATTCTTACTGGCAATATACTTTGCCTTTAGAAAATAGTTTCTTGCTAAATAGAATTTATTCTCTTCTCTCGCAGGATTTTGTTTCATGTCTTTGATTATGAGCGGATAATTCCTTTTTCTTTTCTTTTCTGTTTGTTCTAAATTGTTATAACCAAAATGCCTAATACAGACTTTTTTAAGCATACGGCTTTTAGGAATATTTTTTTGCGATTCAACTATTTTTTCATGAACAATTCCACTCCAAAAATATTTTTTTGAATTCCTAAAGAGAACTATTCTTTTGTGAACTGAAGATTTTTGATTTTCTTTTTCAGAGATAATTTTTACTTTGAAACAATCGTTTTTTTCATTTAATTGGCTCTTTAATTCTGTACTGTGTTCTAAAATCTCATCTGCATCAATTGAAATAATCCATTCTTTGGTACACTTACTTAATGCATAGTTTCTTGCTTCTGAAAAATCGTTTTTGAATTTATGCGAGAAAACTTTGTTAGTATATTTTTTCCCAATCGCAATGGTACTATCTTTTGACCCTGTATCAACAATTACAATCTCATCAACAACATTTTTTATGCTTTCTAAACATCTGGAAAGATTCTTTTCTTCATCTTTTACAATTAGACACGCAGAAATTGTTTTTTTTGTCATTTTAATGCAAAGAATTAAAAAAGTAATTGATTAATAAATTTTGTTATGAGACAATTAACTATAAACAGCAACAGTATGCTTCCATTACTGAAAATCAACGATCGAGTAGTTGTGAATAACACTAATTCATTTGTAATTGGGGATATACTAGTTTATAAGAAAAACAAATCTTTTGTAGGCCATAGACTAGTTAAAAAAAGTGAATTAGGTTTTTTTGTTAAAGGAGATAATGATCCTACTGTTGAACTTGTTAGTTCCAATAAAATCCTTGGGAAAATAATTCTAATTAATAATTATAAATTTAAGAATAATTTCATTGAAAAAATAATTTCTCATTGTTCTTATGTTCAGTCAAAAATCCCTTTCATATTTAACATTAAGAATGATTTGTTAAGAAAAGCCTTTAAATTTCTAACTAATCCTTTATTATACTTAGCTCACTCTTCAAAGCATTGTTTATAATAATCACATTGCCCAGTGCTCCACTTACAAAGTGGACTTGTTTGTTGCGGATAATCAACTTTTTCTTTAGAAACAGTCTTTGTATGAATCTTATCAACTTCAGTTCTAGCTTCATCTACAAGCGCGTCATCAACAGGCAATAAAAATTCATTATGTTTCAAGAAATCAACACCTACCAAGTCAGGTTTAACACCATGAGCTTCTTCATACATCATAGCGTAGATGCCAAGTTGTAACCTGTATTCAGGGGTCATGTGAGCTCTCTTGCTGGTCTTATAATCAAGAATGACAACTTTTGTGTTGTTCTCAAATAAAACATCTATAAATCCACGAACATTATGTTTTTTAGAAACAAACTCTTTTTCTCTTGTAGGAGTCAAATGCTCGAATGCTTGAGTAAATGTCTTGCTATCATCCAATTGGTTTCGAAATTTTTTCTGAAATCGTTTGAACCAGTTCTGAAGCATTTCCTTGCTTTCATTATAGTAAAACTTAAGTTTTGAGTCTCCAAGCTTTAACTCTGATAATTCTTCATAGTTATCATTCCAGATTTTTTCAAACAACCAAAACAAGTGAAGTCTTAAGGCATCTTCGCTACTAATCTTAGCGTCAATGTCAAAGAAGTCTTCTAAAACAGTGTGGACAATTTTTCCCCTAATTAAATGAATACTTGGAAAACTAGGAAGCGCTTCAATATACCTATAATAATACTTCCGTGGGCACTGTTTGTAAGTGTTGATGCTGCTCGGACTCTCTACTCTACTCATTTTTTATCTATAGAAACTACTATTTTCTTATCTCTAACTGTTTTATCTGCTAAATACTTTAACTTCTTAGCATCCAAACCAATAGTTATCTCTGTTGCTCCAATTTTTTTCTTTATCTCATCTTTGAATGGGCTTAGATTAACATCTGTGTTAATACAAGCTTTTATGGATTCTTCTTTTTTGAATCCAGAATCTTTTCTTAATTGCTGAATTCTTCTAATTGTATCCCTTGCGAAACCTTCAACTTCTAGTTCGTTGGTTACAAGTGTTGATAGCATCACTTGCCCACCTTTAAAACTAGAAACCTCTGTGTTTTTAGGTGGAATCTGTGTGATATCAAAATGTTCTTTCTTTAATTCGAACTTGCCAACTTTAACAGAATCTTTAGTTTGCAAAGTTTTAGCAATATCGGATTTACTCTTAGCAATAGTTTCAGCAATTGTGCCTGTATCAGTGCCAAACTCTTTACCAATATTCCTAAAGTTTGGTTTAATCTCAAAATCACATTTGATCTTGCCAATAGAAATTTTCTTCACATTAACCTGCTTCATCAATAAAGCTTCTAGAGGTTTAATGTTCTCGACAATTTTCTTATCAGCATCAATCATGACTTCTCCCAAAGGCCACCTTACACCCATCTTGGACTTGTCTCTGCAAGCAAGAGTTGCTGCAATTACTTCTTGAGTTACGCTCATAGCTTTTTCCAAACTCAAATCGGATTTTCCAGGTTCAGGAATTATTTCCAAATGTACAGATTCTTTTAACTTGTTCAAACACTTCAAGTTCTGATAAATTTTTTCGCTGATATAAGGTGTAATTGAAGCCATTAAAGATATTATTTTTAGCACACAATGATTGATGACATTCAAAGGATTCTTATCATTATCTAATCGATTTCTAATGAGCTGAACATAAGTTCTACTAAGATCATCAACTACGAAGTTCTGAATTGTTCTCCCGACCAAATGTAAGTTAAAAGATTCGAATTGTTCTCTTGCTTCTCTAATGGTAGTGTTTAACCTTGAAAGTATCCATTTATCTTCTACTTCTTTAGATTCAACTGATGAAACCTTTGCATTCTGAGAAAGCAAGTAGATATGCAGATTCCAAAGTGTGTTCAATATCCTGGAAACTTCGGTTTTGATTGTTTCAAGACTAAATTTTTGTGTGCTAGAAGGATCAATGTCCCAACAATAATACAATCTGAGAGCATCAGCACCATGATTCTTAAGAGCATCTTTTGCAGTTACCACATTACCAACTGACTTACTCATCTTTTCGCCTTTAGAATCCAAAACCCATCCAGGCATGGAAACAGTTTCATAAGGTGATTTGTCAAACACACCAATACCAACAAACATCAATGAGTAGAACCATCCTCTAATCTGATCTTGAGATTCATTGATTCTACTAACAGGATAATTATTTTCAAATAGTTCTTTATTCTCAAAAGGATAATGTAAAGATGCAAAAGTTGAACATCCTGAGTCAAACCAAACATCGAATATATCATTGATTCGAGTCATATCTTTCTTGCAAGCACCACATTTCAACATAACATTGTTAACTGTGTGCAAATCAAAGTCTTTAGGAATTTTGCCAGAAGCTTCTTTCTCTAATTCTTTTAATGATCCAACAGATTTAATTTCGCCACATTCACACTTCCAAATAGGAATTGGGATTCCCCAGTATCTTTGTCTTGAAAAATTCCAGTCTTCAGCGTTGCTAACCCAAGCTTCGAATCTTTCTTTTGCAAATTCAGGTTGCCATTCGACCTTCTTGTTAGCAGAAAGCATCTTGTTTCTTATGTCCTCAATTTTTAAGAACCATTGTTTGCTCAATCTGAAAATCAATGGTGATTTACAACGCCAGCAAACAGGATAACTATGTTCAATCTTTGAAAAGTTAAGAAGGGATCCTGCTTTATGCATATCCTCCATAATTGCATGATCAGCTTGCTTTACGAATTCGCCCTGATATTTGCCAGCATCATCAGTAAAACAACAAGCATCATCCAAAGGACTTATATTTGGTAAATTATAATGTTTACCAATCTCGTGATCAGTTTTACCATGACCAGGAGCTGAATGAACTAATCCACTACCATCTTCAACTGTGACGAAATCTTCGAATACATCTCCTGTCTTGATTCCTTTCTTAGCAGCAACTTTCGAAGCAACTCTCTCTTTTAAAATAGGAATTGACATGTAGACTTTCAACGCATTAGGATTCTTAGATAGTTCTTTTTGAACTGGAACATCTAATATGCTTTCATATTGTAAACCATCCAATTTGGTTCCTTTGAAAGTCTCTAAAACCTTATATTCAATATCAATTTCTTTAAGCAAAGTTAATCTGTTCTTGGCTAGAATTAAATTTCCTTTACCAGTTTCAACCTTGACATATTCTTTGTCAGGATGAGCACAAATAGCAACGTTTGCAGGCAAAGTCCAAGGAGTTGTTGTGAATACTAACAAGAAATCATTCTTTGTTCCTTTAACCTTGAATTTAACATATACTGAAGGATCAGTCATCTGTTTATAGGAGTCAGTTACTTCATAACCTGCAAGAGCAGTTTGACATTTAGGACACCAGAAAACAGGTTTTTTACCTTCATAGACCATTCCTTTATCCCAGAATTTTTTGAAAGCCCACCAAGCAGACTCAATATAAGAATTATTGTAAGTTAAATAAGGACTCTTCCAAGAGTACCAAGAACCAAGTTTGTCATAGACATCCAACCAAAGATCTTTGTTGAGAGTTGCGCTTTCTCTACAAGTCTTCATGAACTTAGCGATGCCATACTTTTCTATGTCTTTCTTTGATTTTAATTTGAGTTTCTTCTCAACCATGTTTTCGATTGGAAGACCATGAGTATCAAAACCAGGTTGGAACAAAACTTTCTTACCTTTCATAAAGTTCCATCTAACATAAGCATCTTTGTAAACAGTATTTCTGATATGGCCTACATGAGGGATGTAGTTTGCGTAGGGTGGACCATCCAATAAGAAGTAGCTCTCTCCCTTAGCGTTTTGTTTCTCCAAAAGTTTTAGAAGATCAATTTTCTTCCAAAAAGCTCCTATCTCTTTTTCGACTTTGCTGAAGTCATAACTTTCGTTCATATTTTCTCCCTCACTATCTTGTTTTTCTTATTCTTTTATATTAATTTCTATATTATATTAACATTCCCCAGCTAAAATGCTAGAGATACAACTAAATAATAATAGAAATTATATTGGCGATGCTTGTATGTGCCATAAAGAGAAGTTATAACAAGGAATATTTAAAGTTTTCTGAAGCACAAACTATATAAAACTTGTATTCCTATCTGTTCTCATGAAAAAGGCTGCAGTGTGTCTGAAGGATCATTCAAAGCTGAACTATATGAAAGGAGTTCTCAAAAATAAAGGGTTGACCTATGTTAGTAAAGATCCTCAATTTGTCATTGCATTTGGAGGGGATGGTTCATTACTCTATTCTGAAAGAAAGTTTCCAGGTGTGCCTAAACTCTTGATTAAAGATAGCAAGAGATGCAACAAATGTGTTGGTGACAACGAAGAAACAGTTCTAGATCTTATTAGAATGAATGCTTACAAAATAACAGAGGCACCTAAAATTGAGGCTGTTTTCAATGGTGATCGAATGATTGCGATGAATGATATTGTTATTCGGAATAAGACTCCAAACCAAGCTATCCGGATGGAAATCTGGATTAATGGTCATAAAAAACATGAGGAATTCTTAGGTGATGGATTAGTCATATCAACTCCTTATGGTTCAACGGCTTACTTTAAATCAATAACTCGAACGAGCTTTGATGAAGGAATTGGAATTGCTTTTAATAATCCAATTGAGGAGCATGGACCAGTTTTTCTGGAAGGCTTAGAGAGGTTGAAAGTTAAGTTTTTAAGAGGAAGTGCTCAAATTACTGCTGATAATGATCCTAAGATTCGCACATTGAAACAAGGAGAAACAATTAGTGTGGGAAAAGCAAAAGAAATTACTAAACTAATTAATATCAAAGGCTTTTAATGTGGAGGTTCAAAAAATGATTGCAACAATTAAACATGGCTGCCCAATATGTCGTAGTGATGTAAAAGGAGATAAGAAGAACAAATATTTCTGTAAGAAATGTAATATTCTATACGATGAAGATCACATAAGGAAAGGAAAAGTCGTAATCTCACAATCAGAGAAAGTCGAGACGTTAAAAGTCGAACGAGAAAAAGGATATCTCTATTTTATAGACAAACAAGGAGATGTATCCCGGGTTAAAAGAGCAAAGAGCAGAGCTGACAAAGGTGCTAAAATACATGAAAAAGTGAAGGAAGTTGGCTTGAAGAAAGAGAAAGGTTACTTGTACTACTTGGATTCTGAAGGAGATGTTTCACGTAGTCCTATGAATAGAGGGAAAAACTATACTCCTAATAAAGAAGTCCTTGTAGGAACAGAAACATTAACAGAGAAAAAACATGATTCTTAAGGTGAACAAATGTTTATACATAACATAAATCCGGTGCTAGTAAGCATTGGTGCTATAGAGATAAGATATTACAGTTTAGCTTATATCTTAGGATTTCTCCTAGCTTATTGGTTACTCTGGAAAGCAGCAGATAAGAAACTAATTGAAAACCTCACAAAAAAAGGTGTGGATGATTTAGTTGTCTACTTGATTTTAGGAGTGATAATTGGAGGTAGATTATTTCACTTCGTATTTTACAATCCATCAGCTTTCTGGACGAATCCATTAGAAATATTTTATATTTGGCATGGGGGAATGGCATTTCATGGTGGTTTGATAGGGGTGCTTTTTGCTTATTGGTTATTTATGAGAAAACATAAAGTGAAGTTTTATCCTGTCGCAGATTTAGTTGTTCTACCTTTGGCTATCGCATTATTTTTGGGACGAATTGCTAATTTCATAAATGGAGAATTGTGGGGAACAATGACTAATTCAAACTTCTGCATTGATTACTCACAAAATCAGTACATGTCACACACACCGGAAGGATGTAGACACCCATCACAATTGTATGAATCGGTGAAGAATCTGGCAATATTCTTCATCTTGTTGTTTATGTACAAAAAAGAAAAAGTCAAAGATGGAGTTGTGTTCTGGTCATTCATCTTATTGTACGGCGTTTTAAGGTTCATAGTTAATTTCTGGAGAGATGATATTGGTGAGCATCTTTACATTCTAGGTATTAGCACAGGACAATACTTAAGTTTGATAATGGCTATAATTGCAGTTGTATTCTTAGTTAGACTCAAGAATAAGAAATAACTTTTTTAGCGCTTCTTTATTATTATCCCATTTAAGCAATTCTAAAGCTTTATCATAAGAGAACCATCCATAATCTTCATGTTCATTACAAGGATTTCTCTCAATGTCAATTTTAGTATCAAGCTGAACTTTCAATCCGAAAACAAATTCTTGAACAGGATCAATTTTTGCTCCTGTTAAATAATGTTCATCAAAAGAGAAATCATAGACATTTTCTATTATTTTGATTATCTGATTCTTTTTAATGCCTGTTTCTTCAACACGTTAAGCGATCGGCTCGTCAGCGATGGCCCTGCTTTTTATAT
>JACKQG010008258.1_pt1 | contig 10204 bp, 7 predicted proteins | sample 8237621 | NCBI WGS metagenome assembly JACKQG01 (sample SAMN15677084, study PRJNA649215) | marine metagenome | biome: marine; feature: Black Sea; material: saline water; isolation source: suspended particulate matter (SPM) from the Black Sea western gyre | collected 2013-06-09/2013-06-10 | depth...
TGAGACATATATTTCAATGTCGGCATTTAACTCAACTTGCCCCGACATAAAATAAAGAGCTAAACTGAGAAGAAGATGGCACCTCCATGGGGTGTCATCTTTGCTATCAGGGAGGTCCAGCGTTTGTGGTATACCTATTATTGGACAGGCCGTTCGGTTTTACGGTGGCCATGTAAAGACAGTGATAATCATAGTTAATCATACTATATCATAGAATAATTATTACATTGCTCGCACTTAATAATATCTAATCTGGAGGTGGGGATCATGGCAGAAGATCGATGGTTATCTCTCGAAGAAATAGCGCTACACCTGGGTGTGCAAAAAGATACTGTATATAAATGGCTGGCTGCAAAGAAGATTCCTGCTCATAAAGTTGGACGACTTTGGAAGTTTGACAAAGCTGAGATAGACCATTGGGTCAAATCTGGTGCTGCAAGGACGAAAGGTCCCCAATAGCCAGCTATTGCGCAGAGGAAGCATTGATTGAATGAGAACACAAGAGAGGGAGTCATGGTGAAAGCTCTTCTTACCTTTGTAGGTAACAATGATCAATACCCGTTCGAGCGACCTGGAGCGATTCTCACTGCATTGTTGGCAAATGTATATGACCATGTTTTCCTGTTTTTGAATAACGAAACCTTCCTGCCCGCAGCCTCGGAGATCAATCGATATTGTCAACAAACATATCCTGGATTAAAGGTAACCTATATTGACTGTCCAGCGGTCGATCCCACAGATTACAATCTGGTATATCCAGCTATGTATTCTGCAGTAAAAAAGATTTCCGGAGAGCACGAAGCGGCCGAGTTTACAATCTCTATTACCTCAGGAACTCCCACAATGCACTCGTGTTGGATATTTCTAGTCCAAGGAGGAGTGATTGATGCTCAAATCATTCAAGTAGCTCGATCAGGAAAAGTTAACCCAGTATCATTTTCACTCGATGATTTCCCTCAGATATCCAACATACATGAAGCAAAAGCTGAGCTAACACGCCTGAAAAGAGAAAATCAGGGCTTTAAAGAATCAGAACTTCGAAAACGGGTATCCTTTATCGGAGAAAGTCCTGAGATATTGAAGATTAAAGAGACCATTACCAAGGTCAGCCGTACGGATATCTCAATTCTGATAACAGGTGAGAGTGGGACTGGAAAGGAAGAGATCGCAAAAAGCATCCATTATTTAAGTCTCCGTGTTGAACACCCCTTGGTGACGATTAATTGTGGTGCAATTCCTGGGCAGCTATTTGAAAGTGAGTTGTTTGGTTATCGCCAGGGTGCTTTTACGGGAGCGGTCCAAGATAAGGACGGGCTGCTAACTACCGCATCTGGAGGAACGGTATTTTTGGACGAAATTGGAGACCTCGCTCTAGATCAGCAAGTGAAACTTCTAAGAGTGATTGAATATCGAAAATACACTCCCTTGGGTACAACGGATGAAAGAGAGCTCGATGCGAGGTTTGTTTTCGCGACGAACAGGAAACTTGCCCAAATGGTTCAAAGCGGTGAATTTCGTGAAGACTTATATTATCGTATAGCCCAATTCCCCATCGATCTGCCTCCCCTCTCCCTTAGGGGGAATGACAAAATGTTGCTTGCGGATAAATTTATTTCTGATCTTAATAGAGTTCACTCTGCAGATAAAATTTTCACTGCTACGGCAGCTAAAAAGATACTGGGCTATTCGTGGCCTGGCAATGTACGACAGTTAAAAAATACAGTTGAAGCTGCTTTCCAACTTGGAAACTCTGAGATCTCAGCAGATGATATAAGAATGATTGCAAATCCTTCAGCTGCCATAGGGCAAGTCCTGATTCCTGAAGAAGGTGTTGACCTTGACAATGACATTGTTCCTTCCTTCTACAAAGCCGCTCTGGAAAAAACAAAAGGGAACGCAGCTCAGGCTGCTCGTTTACTGGGAATTGAACCACATACGTTTCGAGCAAGGCTAAAAAAGTAAAGATATTTACCATGAGAAGTAAATATCTTTACCCTCAGCTTAGTTGGTCAAGTTTAGTAGAGCCGCATAAGTCGATGATATTAATAAGTATAGAAGCGTTTTGTAAAGTTGGCACGGTAACTGCGAGTTGTAGGGCATGAATATGATGGCAAATAAAAAACAAAAGACTGAAGTAGACATTAAGCTAGCCAAGTTGATAGAAGATTTACTTGAAAACTATCTTTCCGACCCCCAGAAGAATATACCCGTGGTTGAAACTTTGATAAATGATTTTCCTGATGCTTGGCTACTCCACTCTATGCTAGCAGAGATGAAATCGCAAGAATCTGAGACACTCCCTGAGGCGATCAAGGAATATTCGACTTGTATTGAATTACAACCTGATGAGGCAGGTCACTATTATAGTCGAGCGATTTGCTATGAAAAAAATGATAATCTTGAAAAAGCATTGTCTGATATCCGGACAGCCCAGGACAAAGCTATAGACGAGTCATACTTTTCTGAGCTTGTGCGGCTGGAATTAAAAGCCGGCAATTATGAGAATGCCTTGCACTTATACGATAACGGTGAATGGAATGATTTAAACAGTGCTACAGAGGAATGGACCAGCCTTGCCCAATACTACAGAGAGAATGAGCAATTTGATCAAGCTCTAAGCATTTTGGAAAATATTCGATTTCTTGAGGGTGGCGCGGCAGCAGACATTTGGGATCCACAACCTGAAATTGACGCTATTACCGCAAGTATTCACAAGCAAGAGTTGGATAAATATCGAAATATTAAATTTCAGCATGAGAGCTCACTCGGAGATCTATTCTTACAGACAGTTTCAAAAGTAGAATCCGTATATCGAAGAGAAGATATTGTAAATGTGGCCAAGGTCATCTTTTTTAAAAGGCTCATCGATATTGATTTATCCACGGGCAAAGATTCCCCATATAGAAATTTTGAGGTTCCGGCTGAGCTGAATTGGCAATCCACGGATAAAACTGAATCTAAAGATAAAAAACCGATCTCCGCATCAATATTAGCGGAGTTTGGGAAAAGCCCCACAGAGACCTTGTCTGTCATTTGTTCAAGGCAGACTTCATTAGATGAAAAGCACCTGGTTGAGGTCATATCATTTCTAGATCGCTATATTTTCTCAATTTCGAACATTAGTGTCTATATCTTTGGGAAGGCATTCAACTCATTCATAGCAAATGCAGATCATCGTCTTTACCGAGATAAGCCCTCTGGCTGGAAATCGCCATCAACCCATGCCAGCCCCATAATTCTTCAGCGTATTATGGTGGACATTTTAAATATTAACGAAGGTGATAGAATATTTGATCCCGCATCAGGTTATGGTCGCTTGCTTATTGCAGATCAAACTAACGATTCTGGGCTGATAGGAAGTCTTCGCACCCGTGCTGTGGGATACGAGATCAATGCGGAAGTCAATTTGATGGCCAAGATGAATCTGATCATGAATGGGATCAATGACTTCGATCTCCAAGCTATCGATGCCTTTGATTCTAAAAATGAGGACCCAGATTGCGATGTCGCAGTTTGTCATCCCCCTTTTGGGAAAAGTACACGTGTCTTTTACAAGAAATTTAAGCTTTGGGATACTGCATATTCGCGATATGATGAGTTAAGGTTTATGCAGTTAATGCTAACTCGATTGAAATGGGAAGGCCGTTTTGCAATCGTGCTACCCCTTGGTTTGTTGAGCCAAACTGGACAGGCAAAAAACTTTAGAAAATCTTTACTCCAAATGGATTATGTTGATCGAGTCGTTGGTCTACCAGGGCGTACGTTGGGCGAGACGAGCATGAGGACAGCACTAGTCTTTGGGACAAAAAGAAGCCATCCAAGAAAAAACCAAAGCATCATGTTTTCGAGCCAATACAATCCTGACTATGCCTTATGGGAAGGAATGAAAATTGGGCCAGATCCGGATAGGGAAATTTTTAGGGAATCCAGCATTAGTTATTCAGATTTGGCCAAGCTGGGCTACCCATTAAACCCACTCGCATTTGATCAAGAAGATGCTGAGATGTCTATTGATGCATATACAAGCATGTCCGCTACGAAAACGAGGGTTAAATCAGTAATTGTATCAGCTTTAAAGGGAAAAGTTTTAAATAAAAAAATCAAGAATCAGCTTGCCACTTATCCCATCATAAAAATTAGCAATCTGAAAGATGATATATTTGACAATAAACTTGATGAGATGGATATACAGACCCTCCCAGAACTTAAGGAAATAGATTCTCACTTTGACAGTTTGATAATAACGGAAGACTGTGTTTTGATCGCCTTGGCTGGGAAGAAGCTAAAACCCACCATATTCGAATTCACAGGAACTCCGATCCTCACCAGCTCAAATGTTTTGGCTTTAATTCCAAATAAAGCAAAAATCTCCTGTGAATACCTGGTAAAAGAACTGAATAGTGAAAGAGCTCAAGGTCAGGTTCAACTTATCAGGGGTGGTTCTACGGTATCCAACATTCGACTAGCAGATTTTTTAAGGATTGGCATTGACGTTCCCACCCTTCCTGAGCAAAAAGCCAGGCTTGAGGAATACCAAAACTTTCTCATCAATCAAAAGCTTGTAAGTGACACAACTTTTCGAGTGGCTCTTGAGAAGGCCAGGAAGGAATTCAATGATGGGCTTGGAGTGATTCGTCATAATTTGGGACAGGTCGTTGGCGCGGTTAGCTTGAATAACGATTCTTTACAGCATTATATACGAGAAACACACCCTGAGATCCTGAGTGAATCTATTGTACCCAATTCAGGTGATGAAACGGCTCCACATGCACACACAGTTGACGGCGTTCTCCAAAGGATAAGCGCATCCTTCAAGAAGATGGAGTATGAAATGCGGACGATTCAGCTTATTACCAAAGGTTTAAAAGAGGGGCTCAAACCAGAGGTCGTGACCATTAAGCAATTGTTTAATGAAAAAATCCTCGAGCATGAGTCAGAGAATGTTAACATCCAGATTGGTAACTTGAGAGAAGAGCAGATTAAAGGCTTTACCTTTGATGCCCAAATTCTTGCAGACAAAGCCATGCTGGGTTCAGCACTGGAACAAATCCTTCTCAACGCCATAAAGCATGGGAAGCGTGAAGATAAAGTTCTGAATATCTGGCTCGACTTTACTAAGTATCTTATTCTTGAAGAAGAAATCTATCACGAAATTTCAATTCGCAATGATGGTCATCCACTTCCACCTCAGTTTTCGCTGGAGCTGTACTCTGAAATAGGAGGAAATACTGGTGTGACAGGGAATTCCGGGATTGGGGGATATGTTATCGCAAAAATCGCTGAAATGCATGACGGAAAACTTAGAGCACAGAACCTTCCCACAGGACAAGTTGAGATATCTATTTTACTGCTAACAGGAATAACATTGGATGAAATCAATTGGACAGATTGAGATAACCATTCTACACCAACAGGAATAATAATGGATGAAATCAATGCTTAAAGTTGCACTCATAGATGATAACGAAGAGTATGGTCAAGCACTTGCTCTAAGAGCTTCTCAAATCGGAATAAGCATTACCCACCGCACAAACCTCAGCGATGGTATACAAGCCATAAAGAATGATAGCGAAATTGGTGGGCTCATCCTTGATGGTCACTGCAAAATTGATCCTGATACGCCAGCGGCAGATGATTTCCTGCCGGCTGCCCAGCGTGAAGTTGACCTGCTGGCCTCATCCTTTGATCGTTACCTCTACGTGATAATCAACTCGGCCTATCCTGAGAAATATGAGAGCATATTTAAACGTTTTGAGTTTGTCCATAAAACCTCAGACAATGAACTCCTCCTTCAAAAGGTAAAGGCTGGGATTACTGCTCTGTATGAAGCCACCCTCAGGAAGAAGTACCAAACTGAGATCTCATGGCTCAATACGATGTTCCCAGACTCAAACAGAGAGCGGGAATTGTTGACGGTGCTTCGACGCATGCATTCTATGGAGCTGGTGCAAATCGAGAATGTGCTCAATACGCTTCGTAAGCTCTTCGAAGCATTGCTGGACGCAATATGTGATGAGCAGGGAGTTCCATCACGACTGGATAGAAAAGCACAGATCGACTATCTTTCAGGAAGATCTTACTATCTGAATAATCGCAGACAGAATAATCCCTTGGGGTCAGCTATATTCCCAGGGTATATCCAACACAGCGCTTTGGCTCTATGGAGAATCAGCAGCTCAGCTAGTCACCTGAATAATGATCCAATTCCATGCACAAAAAACACCTCCATTGGCACAACCCATTTACTTCTCGATCTCATTAACTGGGTAGGTAAATGGATGGAAGAGAAATAAGATAGCCAAGAATTGTCAACATGGACCTGAGTGAGGAGTCATAATGGAATATATTGAATATGATGAAATCGAGTCCTATCGAGATGTCCATGATCTAGTGATAAAACACAATGAGGCATTTCAGGTTGAAGACGAGAATGGGAAAACTGTCATATCACTGCCAGACGGAATTTACACGTCCCTATTAGCGAGGATTGCAGAGCTCGATCATGATTTACGGGATGATGTCCTGATAACCGTTGGAGATCATGCAGCCGATTGGACAGATACCTCAATTCACCTACCTGATGTGGCGAGTTCTCTCGGAATCACATTAGAATTACTGTTAGAAGTGTGTTATCGTATAAATCAACAGGATGAAATTTTCCGAGAAATCGACTCTGAGACTTGTCTCATTTCTATCGTTGGCTGGGAAAAGTACGAGTGGGCAAAAAAGGTCCAACTTGAATACGAATTATCGGAAATGGAAAAGCCCACACTTTTGCTGGACGAGTGTGGTGACCCAGTCTATGCAGACCAGATGGGTATTCACAGGTGCACGACCTTAGATGATGAGGAAATGGATTATGATGCTCTTCACGATAAGCTTATCAACAGTGAAAAGATAAAAAGTGAGCTTATAGCGAGATGGGACTCAATGTCGTTTGAAGAGTTGAAACATTACCATGGGGAATTCGATGCTTGATAGGAAATTCCTTTGAACGTGCACGGAATATAAATTGGATAATTAGGATGCTGGACAATGATGAATAACATTAGAAATAAATAGGAACACTATGATCACCGGAGAACTACGCAACCAAGTCGATAAAATATGGGAATCCTTCTGGACCGGCGGTATTGCCAACCCACTAACAGTTATTGAACAATTTACCTATCTGCTATTCATCCGCCGCCTAGATGAACGCCAGCTCCTGGAAGAAAAGAAATCTAACATTGCCGGTATCGAAATGGGGGAGACCTACTACACCCCAGAACAGAGCCGGTTTCGCTGGAATAATTTCAAGAATGCCGATCCCGAGGTCATGTTTGGACTCTTTACGATTCCCCAGGTTGACGCAGCGAATCTGACGGTCTTTGAACACATGAAAAGCATTGGTGATAAAGCCGGTGTCTTCGCAAAATACATGCGCGGTGCTACTTTTATGATTCCCACAGCCAGACTCCTGGATCAGGTCGTGCAGATGATCGATAAGATCCAAATGGATGATCGGGATACCAAGGGTGATCTCTATGAATACCTACTCTCGAAAATAGCCTCTGCAGGTAAGAATGGGCAGTTCCGCACGCCCCGCCATATTATCAAAATGATGGTGGATATGACCAGACCGCAAAAGGATGACACTATCTGTGATCCCGCTTGTGGTACGGCTGGCTTTCTGGTGGGTGCCCGTAACTATATCGATGAAAATCATCAGGACTGGTTCCATGACAAAGACTTCAGGGAGCACTTCAACTCAGATATGTTCACCGGAATTGAATTTGATGCCACCATGCTCAGGATTGGAGCCATGAATCTCCAATTGCACGGTATAGAGAAACCTGATTTGATTGGTAAGGACTCCCTTTCTGAAAGCAATGCTGATATCCGTGAGCAGTTCTCCTTGATTCTGGCTAATCCGCCTTTTAAGGGCAGTTTGGATTACGACAGTGTGGATGCCTCTATCCTGCAGACGGTGAAGACTAAGAAAACAGAGTTACTATTTCTGGGATTGATGCTCAGGATGCTGAAAACCGGTGGTCGCTGTGCTGTGATTGTCCCGGACGGTGTATTGTTTGGATCATCCAAGGCTCATAAGCAGATCAGGGAAGAATTGGTGGAGAATCAGAAACTGGAGGCGGTGATCTCCATGCCCTCAGGCGTGTTTAAACCCTACGCTGGAGTGAGTACGGCAGTATTGCTGTTTACCAAGACCAATAGTGGTGGGACAGATCAGATCTGGTTCTATGATATGCAGAATGATGGATTCTCCCTGGATGACAAGCGGGCTGAAGTTGAAGGGTGTGATATCCCGGATATTGTGGAGCGATTTGGTAAGCTGACAGATGAAGCTGAGCGTAAACGCACGGACAAGAGCTTCCTGGTGCCCCTGGATGAGATCAAATCCAATGATTGGGACCTCAGTATCAATCGCTATAAAGAGATTGTCTATGAGGAAGTGGAGTACGATCCACCGGTGAAGATTATTGCAGATATTAAGCAGCTGGATGGTGAGCGAGCAGAAGCACTCAAAATGTTGGAAGAAATGTTGCGATGAAGGTTGGAGCATATTCTGTTATAATCTCTGGTTATGCATTTAACTCTAAACTATTCAATGCTGAGGGTCATGGAAACCCCCTGATACGAATTAGAGACGTGGGGAAAAATAAAACTGAGACATTTTTCAATGGAGAATACCCTCAACATGCTATAGTAAATAATGGGGACTTTTTAATTGGGATGGACGGAGATTTTCGACTTTGTGAGTGGCAGGGGGGTAAGGCCTTACTCAATCAACGAGTGTGTAAAATTGTTCCCGACGAGAGGAGAGTGAATACTAGATACATAATGCGATTACTTCCTGCCGAGCTAAAACGAATTGAAGACAAAACCTCATTCGCCACAGTAAAGCATTTATCGGTTAAGAAAATTAAAGAAATTGACATTCCCCTTCCACCCCTGGAGGAGCAGAAGCAGATAGCTGCCATCCTGGATGCTGCCGATGAGCTGCGCCAGAAGGACAAAGCCCTCATCGCCAAGTATGATGAACTCACCCAATCCCTCTTCCTGGATATGTTCGGGGATCCAGTTTCGAACCAAAAAGTTTGGGAAGTAGCCAGGTTGAAGGACATCGCTTTGAAAATCCGGAGTGGGAATACTCCTAAAGGGGGGAGTAAAGTATATGTATCTAAAGGGGTTACATTTTTCAGAAGTCAAAATGTTTGGAAGAATCTGATTAAACTTGAAGATGTTGTTTTCATCGATGAAACCACTCATTGCAATATGAAGAATAGTAGTCTCAAGCATGGTGATATTCTGATGACCAAAACAGGTAGATTTAATACAGAGAACAGTAGTCTCGGAAGAGCGGCAATGTATTTGGGGAAAGATGATGATGCAAACGTCAATGGGCATGTATATTTAATTCGACTAAAAGATGATGTCCAAAATAAGTTTGTTCTATTTATTCTTACCACAAATCAATATAGAAATTACATCAGGAGAGTTTGTGTTGGAGGAATTGACAAGAGGCAAATAAACAAGGAGCATTTAGAAGAGTTTCCAATTATTCAACCTCCTTTAGAGCTACAGGAAAAATTTAGTCTAGTTTTAACCAAAATTCAGGCTCAAAAAGCAATTGCCCATGAAAGCTTGATACAATCAGAAGCCCTCTTCAGTAGCCTGCTCCAAAAAGCCTTTAAGGGAAAGCTAACAAATTGAGGGAAATGATAATCCGTAATGATGCTTACGGTGTCATACTTCCACAAGCTCAGCAAGACACCTGTGGCTACGCAGAAAATAAACGCTGCGACTCTGCGACTTTGCGAGAGGTAAACTAAAACGATGTCTAATTTCAGTTTCATACAGCAGGAATTCCCAGAACTCTATCAAGATGCTGTAGAAGCTGAATCACTGGCCCTTATTTCACCCAAAGCATCCAGTATTCTCTCCAGAAGTGCCCTGGAAGTCACCATCCGCTGGCTCTATGATAATGATCCTGATCTGGAAAAACCCTGGGACAATAATCTAAACGCCCTGATCCATACCCACACCTTCAGAAAACTCATCGACCCCAATATGTTTCGGGAAGTGGATCTGATTCGCCGCTTTGGGAATAATGCTGCCCATGGGAAACGCATCACCCAACATGAATCCCTGGTTTCAATTAAAAACCTGTTCCGCTTGATCAGTTTCGTAGCAGTCCACTATG
>JACKQG010008259.1_pt1 | contig 10203 bp, 10 predicted proteins | sample 8237621 | NCBI WGS metagenome assembly JACKQG01 (sample SAMN15677084, study PRJNA649215) | marine metagenome | biome: marine; feature: Black Sea; material: saline water; isolation source: suspended particulate matter (SPM) from the Black Sea western gyre | collected 2013-06-09/2013-06-10 | depth...
GTAAGGTTTTTTATCTTTATCGGAGAAAGGCTTCTTGTCTTTAAAGGATTTTTTCGGTTTTTCACCGTCATTTAAAAATTTTTGTTTTCTATCTTCTCTAGGATCAAAGTCTTTTTTAGCCGGCTGTGCAGTTTTTTGAACCACAACTTCTGAAAAACCTTCGATAAGTTCTTGCATAAGAGTTCTGCCTATAAGTGTCTCGATAGGGTGAAGAAGTCTTTCTTCGCTAGGGTTCACAAGTATAAGAGCATAGGTGTCTGTATGAGCAATTCTAGCCATATACTTGATAGCTTTTGATGGCAAATCGTAACTTATCAGCATATCGCATTGTGCATCAGGGGCTGCTGTTAATTCTTCATCACTAAGTATTCTGACATTTTCTTGTTCTGTGCTTAATTCGGATTTTGCAGAAGTTGCAACAATGATATTTTTATCATTATTTTGACTTAGAAGCAGTTGCAGGAGTTCCTCTTTTTTTTCATCTTTACATGGGTGAACACGATGATTGTGTCTCTTTAGAGTTGGAGTTTGATTTGACATAGGAATCCTTGGGTTATAGTAGGGGAATTATATCCTTTATATGCTAAAATGCCGCATTAACAAAAGGGACTCAATGTCATTTAAAAATTTAGGTCTATGTGACCAACTTCTACGCGCTGTTAAAGAGCAAGGATACGATACTCCAACACCTGTTCAAGAACAAGCAATTCCAGTCATACTTCAAAAAAGAGATATTTTAGCAGGAGCGCAAACGGGAACCGGTAAAACAGCAGGTTTCACACTTCCAATGTTAGAGCTTCTGCATCGACACAAACCGGAAAAAGGGAAACATCATGTAAGAGCTTTGATTTTAACTCCTACAAGAGAGTTGGCTTCTCAGGTTTATGAGAGTGTTGAACTTTATGGAAAATTTTTACCATTTAAATCATGTGTTATTTTTGGAGGGGTGAAAATCAACCCTCAAATCACAGCACTGAGAAAAGGTATGGATATAGTGGTGGCAACACCTGGACGTTTGCTTGACCATGTTTCACAAAAGACTATAGATTTATCCAAGGTTGATTTTTTAATCCTTGATGAAGCTGACAGAATGTTGGATATGGGCTTCATAAATGACATCAGAAAAGTCCTGGCAGTGCTTCCAAAACAAAAACAGACTTTACTTTTTTCAGCAACATATTCTAAAGATATTAAAAAATTGTCAGATTCACTTTTAAATTCACCGGTGCTTGTTGAAGTTGCACGTGAAAATCAATCTGCCGAGCAAATCAAGCAAGTGATTCACCCTGTGGATAAAGAAAGAAAAAGAGAATTGTTAACCCATCTGATTAAGGAAGGGGATTGGCAACAGGTTTTAGTTTTTACGAGAACTAAACACGGGGCAAACCGTTTGAGCGGACAGCTTGAAAAAGATGGAATCACATCTGCCGCTATTCATGGAAACAAAAGCCAGAATGCCAGAACAAAAGCATTAGCTGACTTTAAAGCAGGTAAAGTAAGAGTTCTGGTTGCTACAGATATTGCAGCTCGAGGAATTGATATAGACCAACTTCCCCATGTGGTGAATTATGAACTTCCAAATGTTTCTGAAGACTATGTTCACCGTATAGGCAGAACCGGACGTGCCGGAAACAAGGGTGAAGCTATGAGTCTTGTCTGTATTGATGAGCATGAATTTTTAGCAAATATTGAAAAGTTGATTCAAAAAGATATTCACAAGTTTGTTGTCAAAGGTTTCGCACCCGATCCAAGTATAAAAGCTGAACCTATCAGTCTTGGCGGTGGCGGCGGAAGAGGTCGAGGTGGAAATAGAAACTCTAACAATAAACCAAGAAACGGCGGCGGCGCGAGAGGTGGAAATTCTTCACGCGGCAGAAGATAAAAGTTATACGAATAAAAAAGGGCTGATTAATGGATAGAAGTGCTATATGTGAATTATGTGCAAGTGCAGATGATGTAAATGCTTTTGAAGTTTCACCATCTGATGGAAGTGAAGAGCAATCAATTTATCTTTGTGGGAATTGTAAAGGTCAGATACAAAGCTCAGAACTGGATGAAACTCACTTTAACTGTTTAAACGATTCTATGTGGAGTGAAACACCTGCTGTGCAAGTGATGAGTTATAGACTTTTAAATGCACTTGGCCGTCAAGATTTAGTGGATATGATGTATATGGAAGAGGACGTGAAGGCTTGGGCTGATGCTGATTCTATCGGTGAAGCTGCTGATGCCTTAGTCTATAAAGATGCAAACGGTGTGACTTTAGCAGCGGGAGACACGGTGGTGATCACTAAAGACCTAGATGTTAAAGGCACTGGATTCACCGCCAAACGTGGAACGGCTGTGCGAAACATCGGTCTTGTTCATGGAGACAGTGAACATATTGAAGGCCGTGTGAACGGTGTCAAAATTCATATTCTCACTAAGTTTTTAAAAAAATCATAATGCATCCATCCCAGAGATTTCATAAAATAGATAAAGATTTTCGTTCACCTTATGCAAGAGACAGAGATCGAATCATTCACTCTGCTTCATTTAGAAAACTTGAATATAAGACGCAAGTCTTTTTAAATCAAGAAGGCGATTTTTTTCGTACACGTCTCACCCACTCTATAGAAGTTTCACAAATCGCCCGCTCCATCACTTCTACACTTGGACTAAACGAATCTTTAGCAGAATCAATAGCTTTAGCACATGACTTAGGGCACACCCCTTTTGGTCATGTTGGCGGGGACACGCTGGATGAATGCTTAAAAAAGGATGGATTTGTAAATGGTTTTGAACATAATTTTCAGAGCTTCAGAGTTGTTTCTTTTTTAGAAAAAAGATATAAAGCTTTTGATGGTCTTAACCTCACCTTTGCAACTTTAGAAGGGATTTTGAAACACTCTTATCCTTATCAGAAAAGTTTTTTACCCTCGAAGATTCATGAGCAATTCAATCTTGACACGCATCCTTCCATAGAAGCGATGATAGTTGACCGTGCAGATGAGATAGCGTATGTCAGCCATGATATAGACGATGGGGTGAACTCAGGCTTAATCACTTTTGAAGACTTAAAGACGAGTGAGTTGGTGTGTGAGATATTGGCTAAAGTGAAAGAAGAAGGGATCCAAGAGAGTGATGCAGAGATGTTTCGTTATCGCTTTAGCTCCCACCTTATAAATCACCTTGTGTACTCCCTGCTTGAACACTCTAGAGATAAAATACAATCCCTCGAGGTGCAAAGCGCCACACTCGATGCAAAAAGCAAGATTCCTGTCGGATTATCCAAAGAACTTGAGACTAAACTCAAAAAACTCAAAAGAACACTTTTTGTAAAACTTTACCAACATCAAGATATAGTGACGAAAATGTTTGCTGGAAAACAGGCGATAAAAGGTATTTACAATGGACTTATGGAGGAAGAGAAAATGCTTCCAAAAGCTTTGTATGAACAGTTAGCTACGCGAAGTAAACATAGAGTCATAGCTGATTATATTGCCTCGATGAGTGATAGACATGCGATACATTTTTATAAAGAGATGTATGGTGGACTTTAGCTATATATTTTAGTATATAATATATTATATAATATTGTGATTTTAAATATTTATTATTATTTTTATTGATAAATATGAAGTTTTCAGATGGGAAAAAGAGATAGAATAGAAATTTCATTGACTCCTGGTATTTATTAAAGTAATATTACTAGTTAAGAATAAGGAATTTCGATTGAATACCGGTGATATCTCCATGTTAAAATATTTCAGTGTCCATAAAAAAAACAAAGTGTTGATAAGCGGTGTTCTTCGTATATTAACTGTATTCTTTGTTATTTTTATAGGAACTTTACTTTCTCCTCTTTTTTTTGAAGTGCAAGTTTTACAAAATTATTTACCCCTACATACCTTTTTAGAAAGCTTCTCCATTGTTGTAGCTATGCTTGTGGCTGGAATAGGCCTCAATACATATAAATATCAATATAAAATGTCTGGCAATATTATATTTATCTCTATGATTTTTTTCAGTGTGGGGATACTTGATTTAACACATATTCTTTCTTATAATGGGATGCCTGATTTTATCACACCCAGCAGTCCGGATAAAGCCATATACTTTTGGCTTTCAGCCCGTTTCATCTCCACTATAGGGCTTTTGCTTTTTTCAATATCTTCACTAAGTTTATTGGCTTCGAAAAAATCACGTATTATTTTCATGATGCTTATGTTTATTTTGATCTGTGTTATTCACCTGCCGTTATTCTATGGTGATTTTCTGCTTAGAGATGTCTTTTTTGTAGCAGGGAGCGGATTGACTCCCTTAAAAATCTATTCGGAGTATTTTATTGTCGCACTCAGTGTTATCACGGCGATAATCTTATTCAAGCGTATGCAAGAACCGCAGGCTTATAGTGTTATTGCACTCTTTGGCGCCGTATGTATGATAATAATGAGTGAGTTTTTATTCACCTTATACACAGATGTGACTGATTTGTATAACATCATGGGGCATATTTATAAAGTTATCGCTTACTTGTTTATTTACCGTGCAGTTTTTGTGACTGCGATTGAAGAACCTTTTGAAGAAATCAATAAACAAGAAAAGATAATGATGATGCAATCACGTCAAGCTATTATGGGAGAGATGATAAGTATGATAGCACACCAGTGGAGACAACCTATAAGTGCGATATCGATGGAGGCTAATAATATTTTAGCTGATATTGCATTTGATAGCGTAGATGTGACCAGCTTAGAAAAGATGGCTAAACAAATCAACATGCATACTCAGGAGCTATCGAAAACTATTGATGATTTTAGCAACTTCTTTACGCCGAATCAGCTTAAAGAATTAACCATGATAAGCAGTGTCATGGAAGATACTTTTTTAATTATTGGTAAATCTTTTGAAAATAATAATATCACTGTACAAATAAATGAAATCAATAAACTGGAAGAAATAAACACATATCCAAGAGAGCTTATGCAAGTGTTTATAAACATAAGCAACAATGCTAAAGATATTTTAGTGGAGAAAAAAATTATCAATCCTATGTTAACAATCAGCTGTGAACAACGTGATGACAAGAGTGCCATCATTAGCATCTGTGATAATGGCGGGGGAATACAAGAGGATATAATTGATAAAATATTTGATCCGTATTTTTCAACAAAAAAAGAAAAAAATGGAACCGGTCTTGGTTTGTATATGAGTAAAATGATTATTGAAAAGCATCTTTTTGGAACAATCAGTGTTTATAACACAGATGACGGAGCGTGCTTTAAGATTGAGCTACCCTATGCAATAGGAAATCGTGATGCATAATATTATAAAAATAAAAGAAACAATTCAAAATATGAAATTATTATATGTTGAAGATGAAATTCAGGTGAGAGAAGGAACAGGAACTTTCTTAAATAAGTTTTTTGATAATTTAACAATAGCTATTGACGGACAGGATGGTTTAGAGAAGTTTCAAAAATCATTAGACTTTGATATAGTTATGACAGACTTAAACATGCCGGGTTTAAACGGTATGCAAATGATAGAATCAATAAAAGAGTTGAAAAAAGATATTATTGTTGTATATTTCAGCGCAGATGAAGTGCTTGATTCCATTGTTGAAGATGAAAAGACTTATATTGTGAAAAAACCTGTTGCAATTGAAAAGTTTGTAGAGATGCTTGAGAAAATAGGCGGTCGAATTTAATTTACAGAGGAGTTAAGTTAAGCCCGAAGGCTTAATCTTATAGGCGTGATTCGTAACGTCTCATCATATAAAGACGTTTTAGCATTTTCTTACGAGAAGCTATTTTGAATTTCTTACGCTTTTCAGTTTCAGTTTCATGGAAACGTCTAGCACGAGCTTCAGTAACGATTAAGTTACGGTCAGTCTGCTTTTTGAAACGGCGGTAAGATGCATCAAAATTATCATCACTACGTAGTACGATACCTGGCATATCACATCACCCACTTTCTTTAAAATTTTGTCGAGTTGGAATTATAGCCAAATCTTTTTGTATTCCAAAGGCAGCTTAAAAATGTGTACCAATTTTTATAAGTGTTCTGGAGTTATTCATATTCGTTTTTGCACCGTTTGAGAGCTCCGCATCCTTGGCCCATTGGTATCTGCTTTCAATACCTATGAACATATCAGATGTGATATCGTAATTAAGAGATGCTCCGACATTAAATCCAAAAACCGAATCACTTTTCACAGCACTTTTAGCAAAAATCACACCAAGTCCCGGTCCAAAACCAAACTTTGTTTTGTCGTTTAACTTGAACATTATTCTTGGGTTCATCTCTAAAGTGTTTGTTTCTAAACCGTCTTTGTCAGAATGCACAAGACTCAGCACCTGATTGATTTCTAAATCTTTGATTTGAAACACCGGACAGGCAAATCCAAGTTCAAGACCATACATAGATGCACCATTGGATGCTTCGGAGTATTTTCCATATCCACCCATGAGCGCGATAGTCGGTGTTGCGCAGTAGCCCTCTGTGAAGATTGGCAGCATCTTTGTCTCTTTAGCAGCTCCAAAGACTGCAGTGTTAAGCAGTAAAAGCGCTATGGCAATATTTTTTCTCATCTATTGTTCTCCTTAAGTTTTATAAGGAGGCATTATATCACAATAATATAATATATCTAAGAGTTCCCAATATCTGAATTTTTGCATATCGCTAATGCCACATAAGATATAATACGGGTATGATTACTGAAGATTCCATAGAAGCCTTAAAGGCACGACTTGATGTTGTTGATGTTGTAGGCTCTTATGTGGAGTTGAAAAAGGCGGGAGTGAATTATAAATCACCTTGCCCTTTTCATGATGAAAAATCACCCTCATTCGTTGTTAGTCCTCAAAAACAGATTTACCATTGTTTTGGTTGCGGAGCAGGTGGTGACAGTGTCCGTTTTGTTATGGAGTATGAGAAGCTTAATTATCCAGAAGCTCTTGAAAAACTAGCAGACACTTATAACTTCACACTTAGTTATACGGATAACAAACATAACAAACCGCGCTCACAAGTTATGGACAAACTTCAAGAATGGTATAGCTCTCTTTTGCCCTCAAAACAAACTGCATCCGCATATGTGCATGAACGTGGAATTTACGAGAGCAGTATAGAAAAATTCGGTATAGGGTATGCGCCTGATTCTAATGCAACGATCAACTATATAAAATCTCATGGCTTCACCATGCCTGAATCCGTAGAGATGGGTGTGGTGGGATTTGACGGAGGGCGCAACTTCGCAAGATTTGTGGAGCGTGTCACTTTCCCCATCCACTCTGCAAACGGCTCTATTGTCGGTTTTGGAGGACGGACCATAACAGGGCATCAGGCAAAGTATGTGAATTCACCGGAGACGCCGTTTTTTAATAAATCCCGCCTTTTATATGCTTACCATCATGCAAGACAAGATATACATAAACAAGGTGAAATAATCATAACAGAAGGTTATCTGGATGTTATCATGCTTCACCAAGCCGGCTTCACCAATGCCGTTGCAACACTAGGCACCGCTCTGACAGTGGAACATTTACCGCTTTTGAGAAAAGGCGAGCCAAAGGTTGTGATGGCTTATGATGGAGACAAAGCAGGCAGGGCAGCTGCACTAAAGGCATCGAGACTTTTAAGTGCCGGCGGTTTTAGAGGCGGTGTTGTTATATTTAGCGATGGACTTGATCCTGCTGATATGGTGCATAAGGGTGAAGTGGAAGTTTTGGCAAACATGATACGCTCTCCTAAAACATTCATAGAGTTTGTTTTAGATGAGATTTTATCTTTATACGATTTACGTGATCCAAAAGCAAAAGAGTCTTGCATGAATGAGGGGATGAGTTACTTAAAGACTCTTTCACCGCTTTTGCAAGAAGAGTATAAAACATATCTGGCTTCACGCTTGGGAGGGCTCGGAGTGAATCCCTCACTTTTAAAAGTAAGCAGAACCCAAGATGAAAATCAAAATAAACCATTAGTGCAAAAAAACACACATAAAGATATGTGGGAGCTTTGCTTGGTGAAAACAGCCTTGGAAAAGCCACATTTTATAGATATGATTTTGGATGTTTTAGACCCGTCTCTTTTGATGTTTCACTCATTTGAATTTAATCTCGCACTTCAAGCAAATGTGGATTCGCCAGAGTTGATGGCGATTTTAGTGGATGACAATATTCATGTGCTTGAGAATGAAGAAGCGCTCAAAGCTGAGTTATTGACTTTTTTAATGAAGTACTATGAAAGAGAATTGAAAAAGGTGAATCTTCAGTCTCAAATGCCTTTTGAAGAGAAAGCCTTTTATATTCGTAAGTTTCGTGGTAAAATTGCGAAACTAAAACGAGGTGAACTGGTGTCATTTGGGGATTAATCCCTTTTAAATGACGCTCTGGTGTCTCAACAAGGAATTATAAATGAAAGCAATAGCACTTTTTAGCGGTGGATTAGATTCCACATTGGCAATAAAACTTATACGTGATCAAGGTATAGAAGTTTTAGCGATAAACATCTCCACAGGTTTTGGAAGCACAAAAGACAGACGTGAGCATATGGAAAATATGTGTGAACAAGTCGGTGCAGAATTTAGAATAGTTGATATTCAAGATGAATATCTCCAAGATGTTTTATTTGATCCAAAACACGGATATGGGAAGAACTTCAATCCCTGCATAGATTGTCATGCAAAAATGTTTGCTGTTGCAAAAAGAATCATGGAAGCTGAAGGCGCTTCATTTTTAATAAGCGGTGAAGTGATGGGGCAACGCCCTATGAGTCAGAACAAAGACGCACTTCAAACAGTTTTAAATGAGAGCAACTGTGACGGCCTGCTTCTTCGTCCGATGTCTGCACTAAGATTAAAGCCTACGATAGCTGAAGAAAAGGGCTGGGTTGATAGAAGTAAACTTGAAGGAATCACAGGAAGAAGCCGTGAGAGACAACTTGAGCTGGCCAAAGAGATAGGTTTAGAAGATTTTGAATCGCCAGGCGGGGGATGTCTTTTAACAGATGAGAATTTTTCTAAAAAAATGTTTGATATTGTAAAGCATGACACCTTTGAAGTCAAAGATATCCCAATCATGAAGTTTGGCCGTCATTTACGTTTAAGCGAGAGCGCAAAGCTGGTTGTGGGAAGAAATAAAGAAGAGAATGAACATCTTCAAAATGTGGAAAATGACAAGTATTACCATATTAGGACTGTAGGTATTCCAGGACCTCATGCGATGCTTTCTAAAACTGCAAGTAAAGAAGATAAAGATTTAGCTGCATCCGTTGTTTTGACTTACTGTAAAACCACTGTGGAGAATAGTTACACTTTATCTTTTGACAGTGAAGAAGTGAATGCTTCACCATTGCAATCACGTGAAGAAATCCAGCCCTTTGCAATTTTATAATATACTTTAACAAAATTTTCTTTAGTCGTCACAGCGGCGCAAGCGAAGATAAGGGGACTTTATTATGGCAGGTATTCATTTTACATTTTCAGATTTTAAACAACTTCTCGCGCTCAACATCGGTATATCGGATAGACTTGATGAGAACCGTGCTGAGAGCTTCACTTTGTTGTACTGCCATTTTGATGGTATAGATCAAGAGATAATTGACAACTCTTTAGGAACAATTTTACGCACTTCAGACTCTATTGTAAACTATAAAAAGGAATACTTTTTTGTGCTTCCATATACAGATAAGTATGGTGCTGACATTGTGAAAAAAATGTTTGATGAAGCTTTTTCAAGCTATTTGAATTCATTTATGCTTTCATATCCTGCAGACGGTGAAAACCCAGAAGAGTTGCTTGGTGGATTACAAGACAGTGTGAATGTATTTTATAAGTATGATTTACCATGTTTAGACAGGTTCGCTAAAGTTATTTAGTCTATTGGATTCTATTTCATAAGTTATTGGAATACATTATGCTTTATTTATATAAAACCCGGCAAATTTTGTTGGAGACTGTATAAGGAAAGCATAATGATTTTAGTTCAAACTAAAGCAGAATCAGCAGTGTCATCGCCTCTAAGTTTAACTAGTTTAAAAGATGAAAAACCAATATTATCCTTTTCAGAACTTCTACGTGGAGCAAAGGACTCTAAAGATGAAAAAGGTGCTAAAAACGGACCTTTTATCTTATCTTTAGGTGCAGACACTAAAGAGCTGAAACTTCCCCTGGAAAACACCCCTAAAGATTTAAAGCCGGTTTTGGACTTAGAGACTAAA
>JACKQG010008260.1_pt1 | contig 10202 bp, 6 predicted proteins | sample 8237621 | NCBI WGS metagenome assembly JACKQG01 (sample SAMN15677084, study PRJNA649215) | marine metagenome | biome: marine; feature: Black Sea; material: saline water; isolation source: suspended particulate matter (SPM) from the Black Sea western gyre | collected 2013-06-09/2013-06-10 | depth...
ACAGGGAGCGTTTTCGGAACGCGATTTACTTTCATTGCGGTGGGCTGGATATGTACCCGAGACTAGGATCTACCCACACGAAATCCTGAAGCCCCGAAAGAATTAATGAGAGCGAGCTTTGCATGACGGGAACTGCTGAGGGGAAATGAGGAAAGAAGGCGAGATTCCAATATATGAGCAATTCCCAAACAGGGAAAAGGGAATTTAATCAACAAGCAAAATTAGTCATTCGCAATCTGTGCGCGCACAATGGCGTCCCGTTGCTCCACCCAATCTTTTAAGCCTTGGAATTTCGAAGCGATGCCGTTGGCGTCACCTAATTGGTTGTTGGCATCGAGCAGCAGCCAAGGTGTGAGTATGGGTTCCATTTGATCCAGGAAGGCGTGGATTTCGTAAACCTGCATGGGGCCATCCAGCAAATCAATGAGTATGGATTTGTATTGGTTTCGGAATAATGGTACGGCCAGAATTTCGTCGGCGTAATGGTCGCCAGGATTGAAAATGTTGTGATTGACCTGGCTCATGATTGAGTCCAAATCCCAGGGTAAATACAGGCGTTTATTGCCGTTTAAATAATCGGCAAAGTAAACATTTTTTCCCTTAGAAAATAAAGAATCACCATGACCCAAAAAAGCATTGACCGCGCCCATAGTCAACATTCCTTGCATATTAATGCGCGAAATGCAATCCATTTCTAAGGTTGCAAGGTCCGGTGTTTGGCAGCTCCCTCTAGGCCGTTGGAAAGGGTCGTAACAAAAAAACGCATGATCAGGGCTTTCGCCATTTCCCGCTTTTAATGAATCGGAATAAACATCAGAGAGTTTGTACAACCAAGTTTCCCCGGGACTCCAGATGCGACGATTTTTAAGAAAGCGCTTGTCCTTTTGTTCGGGATTTACATAAAGGCCGGTATAAGTCCCGTTGACGCTAACCGTGGCCCAATTGGCGTAGCCGGGTTGATATGGGTAGCCTTCTGCGGCATGGGCCATGCGGTGGATTGCCCATCCCAAGCCCTCTGTTACTACGTCTTCGTCGTCACCGTTTTCTAGACTCAATTTTTTTAAATTGTGCCAGGTTTGCCCTTGCACTAGATCGTTAATGTCGATCTTCAAACTGACCTTGGCGAACGAAGTTCCGTTTTGCAAGGAGTCGCAAGACTTGCGACGTACCGAAACCAATTTGCGCGGTTCACCAGCTAACCCGAACATTGCGGGAACTTCAATCGCATAAGAAGTATCAGTTTGCACGGTGTTCCAATCCCCTGGAGCCATGTCGAGCTCCAGATGAAGAATGCGATCCGCATCAAACAGTTTTGGCCACTGTAAATATTCTTGAGGGGTGGGGGCCAGCACCTGGGCCGGCACTTGGACGCAAAAAAGAAGCAGGTTTGCGGTGAGGATGAGGAGGAGGGATTTCATTTCGAGGGGAGAAAGCCACTATAGACCAAAATGAGATCCCGCGTAATTATCTGACTCAGCTCGTCCAATACATGCTGGAATTAATTAGAGCTTCCTTGGAGAAACTCTAATTTTGAAGTCCTGGCGTCGAAGCTTGTTTGACGAAATCGTCGCCGTTTTGATTGGTGTCGGTGCCGTTTGGGCTGCGGCTAAGGGAGTCGTCGTCTGATTCTTCACCAGCATGGTTGGCGCCCTCGGTGAGGCCGTTGACCAACGCTTCGTAACTCATCGAATCTAAAGTTGTGGTTCCGTCCCGTAGCAAAATTGCGTCGCCGTTGGAGCCGCCGTTTTGCACGTTGTTATCGGCCGCGCCAAAAGTGACGGATAAAACTCCCCCTGGCAAATTATTTACCACAGTCGCAGTGCCGACGACCAAATAGCCGCCAGGGGCGAGGCTAGATCCAGCCGCAGAAAGATGGATGGTGTCGTAAAGCGCAGTGCCGGAACCATTCCATAATTCAAGCATTACATTGCTCAGGTCGACGGTGCTGGATCCATTGTTATAGATCTCGATAAACTCCTCCGTATCCAGGCCCGGTTGATCGTAGTCCACTTCGTTGATCACCAACTGCCCGCTTCCACCACTGCTGCTCTCCAACAATACGTCGACGGGATTGCTAGCCGCAATCACCGAGTTGCCGGTCAAATCCAGAACCACATAAGCGTGACTCACGACCCATCCATCTAGCCAAGCCGGTAATCCGGTGGGCAAGGCAAAGCTGGCAGTTGCATTTCCGCTGGCGTCCAAAGTCCCGGAACCTCCCAGTAGATATGGAGTGCTTTGGTTGACGGTATCCCAAAAATAAACTCCGCCAGGATTGAGCGGGATATCCACCGAGGTATAAGTGAAGCCTGGCGTGGTGCCGTCGGTGGAGCCGAGTACTTGGAAAAGCTGATTGGCGTATAGCGAACCGGCAGAAATGTTCAGGTCGACGGAGCCGCCAGTGGTCAGATTCACGCTGGATCCACTTGCAGTCAGCAGCACTGAATCACACTGATTGCTGTACAAACAACGCACCCATTCGGGATGATCGACGAACGGATTGCGGTTGCCTTGGTAGCCGTAAACCGCGTCATTGCGCGCGATCTCCAACGCGTCGGGCGGATCTAGTTGGTGCCATTGCAGCAGCACACTCAGCATGCCCATGTACGCCACCGATTCGTTATTCCCGGTGGCCGAACCAGCAATGAGCGAAGTCACGTCGGTCAAAATCAAATCTGGCTCCGACGCCCCGGTACCGCCGTGAGTTCCGCCTTCGTAGCGCACATCCATATAAAACATCGCACGCGCCAAATCGCCCTTGCGATCATTCCAAACTTCCCAGCCACCAAAAGCGCCATTGCCTTCGGCCCAGTTTGAGTTGCCGGGATAAACTCCGCTGCCACCGCCGCCGCCGTTGTTGAAGTCGGTTGGGAATTCCACGCACGACGGACCGCCACCGCAATCACGAAATGCTTTACTGCCGCGTGAATCGTTGTAATCAACCGCGCAAATAAACAATTGATGGCAATCGGTATAAGGATAGTTGTCCCAGCCGTCATCGGGGAAGCCGTAGCTGTTCGGCCACGAATGCTCGCGGTTGTAGTTGGAATTGCCGCCACCCTGTTTGGTGTAGCTGCGGTTACGGTAAATATCCAAAACCTTGGACGCATTGTTCGGATCCTGGTCGGCGTCCTCCAAAATATCCCAAGTATCGGTGCCGCTGGCGGTGTATGGGAAGCGGCTGTGGTCGTCGATTAGTGCGTGCAGACTGCTGCGCAACGCGGCGCTATTGCTGTCGTCGACCGAGTTGTAATAATTGGCCTGAGCCGAGGCGTCGGCGCTGAAACTGGCCCCGAACAGGGCGACGCTACCGAAAAGGGCTATAGCAGAAAGGCCGAAAGTGCGAGGAGGGGAGTGCAGATCCATGACTAACGCGAATTCTACGCTCAGCCGGTATGCTGGTGGGAAGGAGAACCGATGAAGATGCCGCGCCCAAGGATTTTGCCAACGATTTCGGCTTGGCTCGTTTTCGCGCTGGCGACGGCGTCGCTGGCCGCTGCTGGCCCACAAGAGGAGACTGCAGCGGACGGTGCGCAGCAGGAGGCATCGGCGGAGCCTACGACGGAAGAGATCATTGGCGAATATTTGGAGCTGGTTAAGGACAAGAAAAAGAGCACCGAGGTACAAGTCGCGCTTGAAAAATTGGGGCGCATTTATGCCCAATCCATGGAGCAGCGCGAGCAAATTCAGCTTCAACTGGACCGCAAGCAGGGGGATACCGGGGAGCTCAAGCGTCAGCTGCGCGACGGCGATCGGCTGCGTACTGAGTTAGCCGCAGAAGTGTGGAAAGCGTTTCGATTTCGCACCCGCGACAACGCAGGGAACAAAAAGATTTGGGCCAAGGCGGTTTGGGTATTGGGCGGAATGCCCGAACATGGCAGTAAATATTTGTGGCAGGGGTTTGAGGACAAGCGTTTTAGCAAAGACAGTAAAGCGCAGGCGGATTGCATCCGGCAGATTGGGCGCACCAAAGACTACGAACAATTCGAGCAGCTTTTAAACCTGCTGAAGCATCACGACAATCAGGTCATTGCCGCTGCCGCACAGGCTTTTCAAAATTACAGCGCAGCGCCCGGAAAAATCCGTCAGGAATGCACCAAACGATTGGTCAAACAACTCGAGTCCTTTGACAACGAGGCGCGCGGTGGAGGTAGCAGCAGCGCCGGGCGACGTTTGGGCGCCACCAAAGGGCCGATGATTCGCGCCTTAAAAGTGCTCACCGGCGAAAGCTATGACGACAGCTTGGCGTGGACGCGGTTCTGGAATAAGAACAAAAGCAACCGCAAATTGTGGAAGGATTGAGATCGGCGTGAAAGCGGAAATTTGATTTTTTCAGAATTTTGTGAAAGGTTTGAGGCGCCCCCGGCATTGGAGTGGCGAAGATCATGAAAAACCTAGCTTCCACGCCTAGTCTTGAGGAATTGCTGGCTCACAGCGGTTGGGTGCGTGCTTTGGCGCGCAGCCTGGTTGCTGATTCCAGCGCTGCCGACGACGTGGAGCAGCAAGTTTGGCTGACTGCGATGGAGCGGCCGCCGCGGCATTCCAGCAATTTGAAAGCGTGGTTGTCGTCGGTAGTGCGCAGTGTGGTAGGCAGAAATTACCGCGATTCGGAGCGCCAGGAACGACGTCGCCGAAAATTGTCGGCTGGTCTGCACGGGGCGTCAGGCTCAGTAAGTGGCCACGGGCAATTCGAGGGCGATGATCATGGCGACCAAAATCGTCCGGAAGCTGTAGCCTCGCGCATGGAGACCTTTCAAGCGCTTGCAGCTTTGGTTTCCGAGTTAGAAGAGCCCTATGGTTCGGCCATTTACTTGCGCTATTTCGAGAACTTGTCGGTGGCCGAGGTTGCGCGTCAGCAGGGCGTGCCGACGGCGACGGCACAAACGCGTTTGCATCGAGGCGTTGAAAAATTGCGCGGCCGCATGAAAGCGCGGTTTGGTTTGGATTGGAAGCAACGTTGTGTGATCTTCCTGGCCCCGCTGCCGGCGGCGCCGATCCCAGTCACCACAATTGCCTTGATAACCATGTCTGCAAAAACTAAATGGATGATCGCTGCTGCGGTTCTGCTTGCGCTACCGCTGTATCAAATTTTTAGCGCTGAGACCGACGTCAACAATACGTCCGAGGTCGAGCTTGCAACGCCTGTTGCAGCAGAAAATGACCCAGTTCAGGGGCAGGTCAATGTTGAATTGCTTGCCAATGGCAGAGTGGAAACCTCCATTCCTGACTCTAGTGCTGCGGGATCTGGGGACGTCGGCGGCGGGCATCAACTGACGGTTTCGCACGCTGGCAGTTTGCAGCCAGCAGCTAATGTTGAAGTGTTTTATTTTGACCGCGGCAGCGACCTGGACAAAGAATTTTCGCGCACTATGTTTCGCGATAATTTGGATATGGAAAGCTTGTTAGAGAGGTTTGGCAGCAAATATTCCACCGACGCATCCGGTCGCGTGACCTTGCCGGCACGCACTAGCTATGCCTGGGTTGCGGCGCGTAGCGCAGATAAATTTGCGTCTCTGTATATGTTGGAAGACCTCAATGACAATCACTATGAAGAGATCGAATTGTTGCTTGAGGCGCGGGTCAACATTGCGGTGCGGGTTTTAGATCATCTGGGCCAGCCGGCAGCCGATGTTTCGATCGCCTATCAATCGCAGTACGCTCCCGGCCATGGGAACAATTTGGACCTAGTGAAAACCGATGAAAGCGGCCGTGCGATTTTCCGCAATATGCAAGTTCGATTTGCGAGCGCCAACCCCAATAATGGCCATTTTATTGTCGTTGACCTGCCGTTAGCAAACTCGCTGCAGCATAAGTTTCCGTTACAGGACCCGCCGCTGGATGAAATCGTTTTTCATCTACCCGAAACGACCTCAATGAACGTGCGCGCCAGCAACGCCGACGGCACTCCGTTGCGTGATGGTGCGCCAGTCAAAATGCACGCCGACTATGTGCATATTGCCGGGACTGAAAAAGGCGCCGTCGGAAGTTTTGATTTGAAAACTTCGCAACAGGCGTCGATCAGTTACGTGCGCCAAGGTGTGGCCCATTTCCCACGTGTAGGGTTGGATCTTGAAGTGGTAGTTGGGGCTCGTTTTCCCGGTACGAGCGAATTTCGAATTGCCCACGGACGGACCTCCGAGCGGCCTGATGTAATTTCGGAAATCGAGCTAATAGGCGCCAGCGCCGGGACTCGCTACCAAACCATGGTCCTTGGCCATGACAGCATGGGGTTAGCAAATACGGTGGTGGATATGGAGTTTTTCATACTCCGCGAAGAGGCGTTGCTTGATCCCGCAGTGACTCAAAAACAATACTCGCTCCGCACCACAACTAATGCAAATAGCGAACTCAATTTTATCGGCGAACCAGGCAATACTTACGCCATGCTGGTGAACGCTGACCAAGTAGCAGGATTTGTGGAATGGGGGCTGTTGCATATTCCAAACGACGTCGGCGGTAAGTTAAAAGACACCACCTTGGGCGAAAAACTTATCCTGCAAGGTGTAGTGAAAAATGCCGACGGCAGCCCTCTGCCAGGTGCTGCAATTAGTTTGGCTTTGCCTTGGGTGCCTTCCATACATGGCAACGAACTACAGCCGTGGGAATACCAATATTTGAGTACTTTGAGCGATGCCACTGGGGCATTCACAATCCGTGGTACGCTGCAAGATCCAACTGGATTTTTGGGTTGGGCCAAAGCCCAGGAAGACGTCGGGCTCATTCATTTGAGCATTGCGCCTAGCGCGGACGCCAATCCTCAGGAATACCAAAGCTTCGCTTTTCAGCTCGGCCAAAGCGGACAAGTATTTCAACTACAAAAAAAGGCCTCTGTCGCGGGCCGCATTCAATTGGACGACGCCATCAGCAGCGAAATGTTGAGGTTGGAGCTACACCACACTACTGCGGCTTCGAGTGCTGAAGCACACCGCTACGCCCCTTTGGAACGAAAGTCAGGCAAGTTTCATTACCCTGCGCTGGAAGCGGGTACGGCCACTTTGCAACTGCGGACCGCGATCACCAACGAATGGGTGGCGACCTCCCAGCCCTTCGATATCAAGCCTGGCAAAAACTGTGTGCCCGCCGACTGGCAGGTCGTGGATTTACGCGGCAAACTTTTTCTGCACCAAGTGTATGCCACCAACCAAAATGGTGAGGCTTTAGCGCAAGCGCGCATGAGCTTTCAACACAACACCTCGGTTAGGTTCGTGGAACGAACAATGCCAATTCAATTCGTAACCACGCAACCACAATCGATCATTCGCCTCAGTGCCGACGGCTATCAAACTAGCCCGATACTGGTGGTAGGGGAGCGGCACACCGAAGCGTTGGCGTCGGCGATTGCTTTGCAGGTCACACTGCCGCAAGGAGTGAAACCGCCCAGCGACGGCTCGTGGCAAATGCTGGCGCGTTTGAAAGGGAACCAAATCACTAGCATTGATACTTGGCTGCCACCGTCGTGGGGTAGGTGGTCCGACTCCCAGCAGAGTTTTGAAATGCAGTTGCCTGGGGCCGGCGAATGGGAATTTGCGATCTCGTTTCGCGGGTTGCCAAACGAGCCGATGAGCGCGCAAGGGCCCACCATGTTGGTGCAACTTTCCTCAGGCCTGGCCACCATCACGAAAACCATAACCAGCGGGCAAGGTGCTGCAGAATTCACCGTTCCGGTAACGCAGGAAGCATTCCAAACGGTGTTGAAAGCCGCGCAGGCCGATCGCCAGCTCGGCGGAAATTGACGGTGTCGGCGAGGTTCCGCCGGAACCCAAACAACAAAAAAGCCGCCTCGATTGGACGCCTTGTTCACCCCCCGCCAAGGAGGTTGGTTATAAACAAGGTGCCAACCGAGGACGGTTAAGCACATTCCTATGAAGCCGCTTTTTTTACGGCTTTTCCGAAAGCATACAACTGCTTTCGAGAATGTGTTGAGAATTCCGCAGGCTTATTCCGGGCCTGGAAAGCGCGGGCTAGTCTGCCATTCACCAAAATGGTCGGAACCTTCATCGGTCACAACGACGACATCCTCAATGCGAATCCCGAATTCCCCCAAAATGTATATCCCTGGCTCATTGGAAAAGGTCATTCCTGAGGCCATCTGCACCTTGGAGCCGCCGTCGAAATAGGGGTCTTCGTGACCTTCCGTGCCGATGCCGTGACCGAGGCGGTGACTGAAAAATTCGTGCCCCGGCCCAAATCCTTTGGCCACAATGAGTTCACGGGCCGCTCTGTCCACCACATGGCACTGGTCGCCAGGACGGATGGCGTCGAAGGCTGCTTTTTGGGCATCGCGCACGATGTTCCACACCAGATTCACCTTGTCCGGAATCGCCCCGTCGGGCACCCAACTGCGCGTATTGTCAGATTGATACCCATGTAGGGTACCTCCTGTATCCACCAGCAAAACCTCGCCACTGCGCAATTTGTGCCCCGCCGAACCGCCATGAGGATACGCCGACGCCTCTCCAATCAACGATAGATCCCAGATGCCAGTCAGCCCCAATTTGCTCTGAGCCTGCCGCATGAGCCGAGAAATATCAGCGCCGGTCATGCCCGGCTTAATGTGCTCAGCCGCCGCCGCAATGCCTTGCTGAGTGAGTTCATTGACTCGTCGCAAGAGCTGCAATTCATGCACATCCTTGCGACCACGCAGCTCGACCAGCAGATCAAGCCCGATGCCAACCCTATACGCGCCCATTTCCTCGGCAAAGCCATGCGCAAATCGATGCCGTAGGGAGGGCTCTACCGCAATCCGATCTACGTTTCGCTCCCCCATTGCCGCCGCCAAGGGTGCAAATGGGTACTCGTTTTCATGCCAGGTAACGATTTGTCCACCTGGGCCCACCAGATCGCCATTGCCATTGTTGGCTTCAATTTTTAAGCGCGCGCGGTCGGCTTCAAAATGCGGACAGAGCCAGAACTGCTCGCCGTCGGCGGTAATAATCAAGGCAAACAGACGCTCGCTGTGGCCCCAGGTCATACCGGTGAGGTAGCGCATGGTGGCTCCACCTTCGGCCACCATGGCATCGTAGGGACTTTCTTTTAGCAGGCCAGCAAGTCGGGCCACCCTTGCTTGATATTCGTGACGTTGAATGGGCTCAACGCTGGTCGATTGATTGCTTAGGTGGCTGAACAGTTCGTCGGCTGCGGCGTCTAAATCGGCTTCGCGCTTTGGATCGGGAGGTGTGGACATAGGATTGGGTGGGTTAGCCTCAGAACTTTCAGGAGCGCAAGAATCCAATCCAACAGTGGCCAAACCTAGTCCGGTGGCAAGGCTGGTTCCAGCGCTCATTCTCAAAAATTGGCGGCGTTCCATGGAACGTCACTCTAGCAACTTCGTGGCTTTTATTACCCTCGGGGACTGCCCTGATTGGATCAGAGTTTCCCCTGCATAGTTTTAAGTAAAGCATTCAGCTTATTTACGCCAAATGGCTTTTGCAGAAAACCATCAAGCTGATCCTTCGGGAAATGATTTGTGGCCTCAGATTCGCTATATCCGCTGCACAGAACTACAGGTAGGTCCGGGCGTAGGGCTTTCAATCCGGTAAAGGTTTGGAAGCCGTTCAACCCCGGCATCGTCAGATCGAGCAGCGCCAAATCCACCCTTGTTTGGCCATTTTGTAGTATTTCCAAGGCTTTGGCGCCACCATCGGCGGTGAGGGTGTGAAAGCCTAGATGGCGCAAAATTTCGCTGGCGATGCTTAGTATGTCGGCCTCGTCATCAATGACCAAAATGGTCTTTCCTTTAGCCCAATCAGTGTCGGATGATTGCTGATCCTTGACTATGGAACGGGCCGCTATTCCCGAGTCGCCGTTTTGTACTTGAGCCGGCAAGAAAATTTTAAATTGCGTGCCTTTGCCCACTTTGCTCTCTATTTCAATAAAGCCTTTGTGGCCACGCAGGATGCCGAGTACTGCGGACATACCCAAGCCTCGACCGATGAATTTAGTGGAAAAGAAGGGGTCAAAAATGCGCGCTATGACATCGGGTTTCATGCCGCATCCGCTATCTTTAACTCCAAGATATACATAGTTTCCTGGTTTGGAATCATGCATCAATATTGTTATCTTCCCTGATGACTTGCTTTGTTTTGTTCATTCTTGCTTTCTTCCTTGTTGCTTGTTCTTTAGTTTAGTTGTTACTTGCCCTAGACTAGACCACACGGAACATATAAAAATGAAATGTTCACCTTCCGCGGGACGGTACAGCG
>JACKQG010008261.1_pt1 | contig 10202 bp, 11 predicted proteins | sample 8237621 | NCBI WGS metagenome assembly JACKQG01 (sample SAMN15677084, study PRJNA649215) | marine metagenome | biome: marine; feature: Black Sea; material: saline water; isolation source: suspended particulate matter (SPM) from the Black Sea western gyre | collected 2013-06-09/2013-06-10 | depth...
ACCCTTCGGCTTTGCAGGTCAAAGCATCGATAGGGAAGGGAAGCTGCCAACAACGTGGGGGGCGGATGAAAGGTGAGTACGATCTTTCCATTCTGCTTGCCCCAATGCCTACGGGTGTTGGGGCTTAGGGAATGACTCGAAAACCAAACTGTTTAAAATGTCTGTCAAGTGAAATACCTGTTTTGATATTCAGTTTATTCATCAAAACATAGCTAGTGCAATCAGTGAAACTCCATTTTTTATCTTTGAAGTTTTGAAATATCTCCCATGCCTCGTTGAAAATCTCTTCATCAATCCGCATAATCTCTATATTTGCCTCCTCAAGCATAGCCTTCCCCGCTTGGATAGCAATATCCTTGTTACCTTTGACCAACAATACTGTCATGACCTCATCAAAGATGTAATCCGTCGTAACTAACAAGGTACGGTGTCCTTCAAAACCTCTAATGAGCGCTCGGGTTGCCTGGTAATTCACATCTTTTGAATTATGATAGGCAATGAAGAACGAGGCATCAGCAAAAAGCGTTTCCATAGCTCAGTCCTCTCTGAGGACGGGTTTACGAGTAAACCACGTAAGCATCCTCCGCAATGATTTTATCAAGCTCTTCCGCTTCGGTTTTGCCAATATCAATTGGCGGCAGAGCAAAGAAAGTCGACTGTTCAACAGAGAGCGGTTTCACTCTGGCGCGAGCGCGTTCTAGTTGTTGATGCAGTGGAGAAGTCGGCGTTTTGAGTTCTATGGTGATTGCCTCCGGTTCATCAAGCGAGCTATGTTTCAAAAGCTCCAAGAGCATTTCTTTAGGTATTTTGATTAAAATTTCGCTCATAAAAATCACCAACTGTTTCCAGGATTTAGTAAGCAACTGAATAAAATCTAAGTTCTGACTGATAGTAAGATATTCTACCACTTAGATCATTTGGTGTCAAGCTAAATTTGTTTTTTATTCTCCACAAGACAAGCCAGAGACGTGGGAAAATATGAAAGCTAAGAAGTAAAATTTTGCAAAATATGAAACGTGATACAGGGAAGTCCCGATGCCTGTGGGTGTTGGGGTGTTTTCAATGGCTTCTAATAAATCAGGGATTTTTCCGATGCGCAATTGATTAGCAAAAAGATCCAATTGATAACTATGACAAAAATAAACGCTATTCTGATAAAAACGCCCTCCCATCTTTCTGCGACCTGAAATCTGATGCGCGGTAGGTGAAGGACGAGGACGATAAATGAATATCCGACGAAAGTAGCGATAAAAATAAAAAGCAATGCTCCAAGTGGATTCATATTCAAACCCTCCCAGAATTTTAGATGACTCATCAAAATGAAGCTTCTAGTCATACCACACGAAGGGCAAGGGTAACCTGTGAGAATATGGAAGGGACAGTTAAACTTGGGGAGTAATGAAAATGGGACGAATCGGGCTATTAGAAGAACGAGCAGCCCGATTCCGCCCCAAATCATCTCATGGTCGATGGCATTTGAAGGAAATTTTTCCAGATGAATTTTCATGAATATTTCCTAAGTTAAGTATAACGTAACATTCCATCCCTCTAACCTTCCAATCCAATATCTATGCCTTTAGCTCTTTATCAAACATATAGTTTTAAGCGGTGAAGTGTTCATACAACGCGCCAGTGCTACCTATACCCAAAATCAGAATAAGCAAAATAACTCCGACACAGTAGAATATGGCGAAAATGATCGGTAAAAGAATTGCCAGAATAGCTTTGCCCGTTGTGGTTCCGTGTGCTTCTTTAAGACCAATTATCTCGCATACAAGACCCCAAACAAACCCAACTATCCCGCCGCAAAAGGGAACAATCTGAAATAAAGCTACTGAGCCACTCGTATAGGCGAATATTTTGAATGTTGCTTCAAGGCCTTTGTCGGGCCCTCCGACTATTATCAAACACACATGAACAATTCCACTGCTGATGAAAAGCCCTATAGCAATAATAATCGGCATGAGGGTAGTCATCAATACTAGTGGGACAGCGCTAGCAATATATTTGGCGATTTCTTGATTTGCCATGAAATCTAGAGTGGAGAATAACCCTTGCCATACTACCCCGGCAATTCCGCCGATGCTTCCCAGAATGATGGCATATAAAATTGGCATACCAATTCCACCTTCGGTTCTCATCTCGGCGAAAGTTTGGGTAGGATTGATAAGAACGCCTTTTATTGTCTCCCAGATGGCTGTAAAAAATCCTAATCTGTCTCTATTCTCCCAAGGCGGTCCTGTACGTTCACGCCTAGGTTGTTCATCAATTATCTGTTCATTATTCATTATTGGTTTCCCTTCTCATAAAATTTGAACCAATTATATCAAAAAACAGTAATATTTTCAACCGTCAAAATGAGTGACTCCGATTCTGAAAAAATATCAGTGTATCCCATTGTCCCCGGTAAAAATGAACATCAAGCTGAAAAAAATTTGTTGTATCTTTTAAAAGTTATGGTATAATTGCAAGAAGGCAAGCGGGGAAAGGGCAATTTTGATTTTGTACATTCTTGCCATTTGGCTCTCTTGCTATCATTTTGGATACATGGAGGTCGTTTCATGCGGAGAGTGATAAATGCTGCGGTTGAGAATATTGAAACAATTCGGCAGAAATTTATGAGAGAATGGTTGTTGATAGAAGTAGTAGAACAGGATGACACGACCATTCCGACGAGAGGCCGGCTTGCGTACCACACACCAAGCAAATCCGAAGCATACCATTTGTTACTTGCAAGCAAACAACATCTTTACATTGTTTATTCGGACGATATACCCGCAGATTTTGAGGATATGTTCTGATGCAACGTCTATATGGATTCGATAATAAATCGCCGTGGATTATTATTCCCGCTACTGTTGCCGGAGAAGGTCAGAAGACAACTATCCGATTGGCGCTGGATACGGGCGCATCAAATGTAGTAATTCCTTACGAAGTAGCTTTAAATGTTGGCTGCAGCCCTTCGAAATCCCATGAATGGGTGAAACTCACAGTGGGTGGAAATGAGGAATTGGCGCCAAAAGTTGTTGTTCCGTATTTCGAATGTCTCGGTTTTCGGCTTAGGAATTTTGTGGTCGTATGCTACAACTTACCTGAAAGTACCCCTATTGATGGCTTGCTGGGAGTAACTTTCCTCAGAAGATTTGAGATTAAAATTAATTATCCCCACGGCTACCTTATTATTAGCGATGAGATTAAAAAATGGCCCAGAAAAACTTGATTTTGTCACATTTCCGAGTGGTTCGAGATTCCATCCTGGTTTTAAATGGAAAAATTGGTGGACCGGCAATTTGCCTAATTACCGAGAAAGGGTAAAGAACCTAAAGTTAATCCGAGGACAAAAAGCCCAAACATTGTAATTGTTAAAACTAACCATAGCCGCATTTTTAACATCACCTTTCTTTAAGTTTCCTATTACAACTATTATACATAAAATATGTTACAATCTTGTTGCAAAATAAACAGCATGTAATTAAATTTACGGCTTGTGTTAGTGGTTCGTTTCATAAATCGTAACCAAACTTTTCTTTTGGAAAGAAAAGTTTGATCAAAAGAAACACTAAGGAATTAAAAGTAAGTTTTCAAAAATTGAAGAATATCAATTGTTCGGGGTTTTTCCCTCAACAAGTTGAGACGTCCGTTGATTTTCTTGTGAACTAAAGGAGGGAGTATTATGCCTAGTCCATTTCCTGGAATGGACCCATATCTGGAAGACCCGGCTATCTGGCCGGAGGTGCATCAAAGCCTAATTACCTATACTCGAGATGCTTTGCAGTCGTTTCTGCGTTCTACTCATTACCGCGCCCGCATCAACGAACGGGTGATTTTGTTGGGAGAGCAAAAGGTGCGAACAATGTATCCCGATGTGAGTGTGAGCTTAACCGCGGACTTCACGCAGGCAAGAATCAATGGGAATGAATCGCCAATGGACAAACCTATGATAGCAATAGAAGCAGATAAACCAGTTGTCGTGATAGAACCAACTGAAGTTGTCGAACCATTCCTCGAAATCCGCCTTGCTCGTGGCGGAGCGTTAGTTACAGTCATCGAAATCCTAAGTCCAGTCAACAAAACGACTGGTTCCCCGATGTACCGGGAGAAGCAAACAAACATTTTAATCCATGGCATCAACCTGGTGGAAATCGACCTGCTTCGCGATGGAGGACACGTCTTGGCAGTGTCACCCCATGAGATTGCTAACCTTCCCGGTGATTATTGGGTTTGCGTCAGTAGAGCAACGTCACTTGCTGAATACGAAGTCTATCCAATTCCCCTGCGTAGGCGCTTACCTCGTGTATCTATCCCGCTATGCCCTCCTGATGCTGATGTCGTGCTTGACTTACCGTCGGTGTTTGACCGTTGTTACGATAATGGCGATTTTGCAAGGGAAATTGACTATAACGCAGAACCGGAAATTCCAATATCGCCTGCTGATGCGATGTGGGCGGATACCTTGCTACGGGGAAAGGGGGTAAGAGGCTAAAAAGCCTACTTACCTCACAATCTTTCCAACGTCCAACACATACATCTGCCGGTGCCCTTCGTGAACGGAATCAATACAGACCTGCTGTCCATCGCGGCTCCATCGGGGATGGAGGTCGCATCGAATCTCGCCGTCGAGCTCCTTCGGCGCGAAGAAACGTCCGATGTCCACCCGGTATCCATCAGAAGGCCTGTAAAGAATCAGCGTGCGCATTCGCTCGCGGTCTGGGTAGGTGTCGGTCAGAATCCAACGTCCATCGGGCGAATAGGAACAGTGGCCATCGGTTATCAAAATACCCTCGCCGACGATTTCTACCTCATTTGTCTGGTCAGTGAACAGGAAATATCGGTCACCAATATCATGCTGACGAGCCCAGGCGAGAATCTGACTCGGATTGCGCCAATCGAAGTGCGATGTCATCTCGTGGTCTGCCACGCAGTAAATGTCTGAGCCATCTAACTTAGCAGTGAACATACGCGTCCACCTGCCCCCGTCGGGACGACGCCAGCGGTGTAGGAAGAGAAAACGCGTGTCATCGAGGTTGAATAGCATGTGGTTGAACCAATGTTTTGCGTTATCCATATCTGGGGCATGGCGTATGCTCACAATCTGCGCCAGCGAGATAATCAGCTTATGCTCTCCGGTGTTCAAGTCCATCCAGTAGATGCCGTCGCCATCAGGATGAAGTTCATCCTCATAAGGATCTGGCAAGCCAACGTAGCCATAGCCTGGACGCGTCTGATGCAATCGGGCAAAGTTGAGACTGACAGCGGATTTACCATCGCGACTGACAGCATAAATCGGCAATGGGAGCGTGCGGCTTTCCCCTGTATGTACCTCGCGGATGACTGACACAAATTGGTCGTCGTCGCGATAATTGTAGATAATCAACCTATCGGGTTCCGTTGGCAACCACTGCAACATAGAACCTTGCTGCCAGTTCCACGCCAGTGTTTCCGCAAGAGGTATCCAGCGGTTATTATCGGCGAGGTCGATAAGTCCGATTGTGGCACAATCGTCTGGAGTCGGTGGACGGTCAATGAACGTTGTTTCCAATCCGAGCAAATATCGGCCACTTTTGTTCCAGGGAAACTTATCATAGTAGCCGAAGAAGTGGTGCCGCGGACCAGTAGTTACAGCTCGCGCGGCAGGATAAGTGGAATCATTTGAAGTCATAGATATTTCTCCTTGTGGCGCAGACATTCCTGCCGGCGCATCTGTAAAAACTTTTAATCGACATCAGTTTTAGCTTCTGTCGAGAATTTCAATTGATTTTTAACATCGCTAAACTTCAGGATAAAAGACCAATCTCCGCTATAATTAGCGCACTTTATCATCAGCCTATTCCAACCTTTGTTCAATTGAAGCAAACGGAAATCAAGAGCTCTACTTGATGATAATCTGTAATCGGTCGTAGGTTCGCCATTTACTAATATTTTGGCAAGGTCATCGCCTTTGACTGCTGCGGGAATTGTGGCATCTACTGAGCTATAAACAAATACTTGCGCATAACCAATGACGTAGTTTAGACTTCCAAAAGCATCATCTAACTGCACAGTTCCGGCGCTATCAGCCAGATGCAATTTCCATGGGGCGGTTGCCCCGTTTATTTCGTAGGTCGTATCTAACTGCCAGTTTTCTTCAGGAGCCAATTTTTCAATGAATCTTGGTGCCGCTGTCTCTAAGTCTACGGATGACGATGGGGCGCTATCAATGCCAAGCGGGAACGACCCAACTACCATCCATTCGGGTACGGTGTGCATCTTCGATTCATCCATGAGTTCAACCTGTCTACTGACATCCGACATCAATTCTCCCCCATAGTATAGCTTGTAACTGTACGTTGGAACTGGGAGTAGCTCATCAGAACGGCAAATTAGGTCGAAGTTCAATTGCGCTTCTTCTCCAACTTCCAGACCAACAGAAGCCGTTTCCGGTACTACTCTCCATCGTGCCCTATTCGCTTTAGGCACTTCAATCTCAATGCGAACAGGCTTTGACAAGTTATTGCTGAATTTGATGACCATATTCCCCTCAATCATCTCTTTCTCAAAATCTATCGGTATATTTGCCTCAACATCAATGAGCGCGCTCACTTTTTTCTTAAATTCCGATGTGGAGATGGTTTCAGGAAAGATATTACCTGGTTTGATGAGAGCTACTTTGGAGTTTTTTCCGTCCACGCTGACCATTGTCAGATGGTGGAATACTCCCAGTTCCTCTACAGGGCGTTCTGTAATTCCCGCGCCTGTAGTGGCAATTATGAGATAGGGACGCTCGTTCCGATTCTCGAAATTTATTCGATGTGTATGTCCCGCAAAAACTCGGTGATTTGTACCTTTGAGCACTGGTTCGATGCTCTCCCATAATCCCTTTTGCGACCAGATTGGTTTGTGCATGAAAATAAACATCTGTTCGGCGTTCTTATTATTTTCAATATCCTTGCGAATAAAATCAATTTGTTCAGCTATAGCCTCTTCGCCATTTGGAGATTGGGATTCCTCGGAATTAATCACCAAAAAGTGACATCCTTTGTAATTGAAGGAATAGTATGTCTTGCCGATGTTTTCCTTCCAGTAGTTGTACATTACTGTATTACTGATGTCATGATTACCCGGCACAAGGAATACAGGAGCTTCAAGCTTAGACAGATGGTCGAAGTATTCCTTCCACATATTTTTTACAACTTCAGTGTCACTGACATCTCCCTGAATATGGTCGCCTATTGTCATCACAAAATCTGGGTTCAGCAAATTAATCTCAGCGACGGCTCTATCAAATATTGGCCAATTCTCTTGTCCGCCACCTGTTTTATCTGCTATGATAGCGAAGGTAAATTTGTCCGCATCAGCGGGCATCTTGCTCATAATTAAAGATGCTTCGTCAGGTATTTCGAAGTTGTTAGATGCCACACCGTAAAAGGGCATCAAAAGGAACATAATTATAAACAGAATTAGATAGTTTTTATACGTATACATTGTATTTTCTCCATGTAAGCACAGATTGAAAAACTTATGATTTTATGTTAGCACCCTTTTTTTACGCTGTCAATAAAAATTTCCTTGAGGTGAGAATGAAAACATGGTAAGATGAATTAAACAGAAACATGATAACTGGAAAGTTTAAAGATGGAAGGAGAGCAGAATATGACATTAAAAGAGAGAATTTGGGGTGCTGTCTGGGGTAGGGAGATAGATAGAGTCCCTTTCACTACATATGCAGGGCTATTTCCTGAAAGGGAACCGCTTGTAAAAGCGGGTTTAATAGGTACTATGAACCGTTGTGCGGTTTACAAGGAATCATCTACTGCCGAAATTGAGCGGAGTAGTGAAGAATATCAAGTGGGCAATGAAAAACGCGTTCGATATATATTACGGACTCCTGTCGGGGAAATATCGGAGACGTTGAGAACTGGCGGCGGCTACGGCAGTAGCTTACGGTGCGAGTTTTTTATCAAGGAGCCTAAGGATTATGAAGTCGTCAAGTATATAGTTCGCAACAGACAATATACACCGAATTATGATGGAGTTCGCGATACCGAAAAGGCGGTGGGAGAAGATGGCGTCGTAGTCGGAAATGTGAAATATTCTCCGATTCAAGAGATGCTCGTGTTGCTAATGGGTCCTGAGTGTTTCTCAATAGATTATTATGAACGCAGAGATTTGTTTGATTCGCTCTATGATGCCATAACGGAGAAAGATAGAGAGATCTACAAAATCGCAGCCGAATCACCAGCACAAGCAGTCATATATGGCGATAACATCACAAGTCAGATGATAGGACTCGAAAGATTTGAAAAATACGTTGTCTCACGCTACAATGAACTCGGCGCTATGCTACATGCAAAAGGCAAACTTCTCGGTGTACACATGGACGGAAACCTTCAACATCTGAAAAAATCTATCGCTGATTCGGAGGTTGATATCGTTGAGGCGTTTAATCCTGCGCCGGATGGAGATATATCCGTCAAGGACGCAAGGGAATCTTGGCCCGATAAAGTGATATGGATTAACTTCACTTCCTCATTTCATCTTGCAGAACCAGAGATTGTAAGAGAGCATACGATTGACCTTCTTAGACAGTCTTATCCTGGTCATCGTTTTATCATAGGCATTACGGAGAATGTCCCAGACCATGTCCGGGAGAATAGCATGAAGGTCATTGCGGAAACGTTACGCGAAAAAGGTGCCTTTCCGTTAACATTATAAAGTCCCGATTCCTGAGTAATTATGAAATTAGTTTTATACCTTTCCAGGGTAGAAGAAGTCCCTGACTTCTTCATACAGCGGTCAGGCTTGGGTTGAGTAGCGAAGCGTATCGAAACCACCGCTGCTACCCAAAAGTTTAAGAATCGTTTTCATAATTACTTGGGATTGTTATGAAAGGATTTTGACATGCAAGAAGCAGTTAAAGGAAAATTTGTCCGAATGCGTCAAGTTCTAAATTTGGAACGACCAAATCGTATGCCCTTGGGGGATATGGAATGGATAGAATATAGACCCGATGTATATCATCTTGGCTCGCCGGAATTCGTTGTTGAGTCAGGCCAGGTAGGCGTATCACGAGATGGCAAAAAGAAGTACACGCGCGATGGTGGTGTGTGGGCAGTAGGTGATGAGGAAAAGTATAAGGATTACAACGATGTTTTAAATGTTGACCTTGATACATTTGAAGTAGAGGAAGTCGGATCTTTAATGTTAGAGGAGATGGCTCGGATTTTCGGAGCTAAAGCTCAGACCTGTTTCCCAGTGCCAATGCACTACAACACCCTAATTACCCGAGCTACGATAGAGTTTGGGTGGGAGCCGTTTCTTATGGCATCTGCTCTTGAACCGAGAAAATTTGGTAAAATATTAGATAGATTTGGGCAAGTGTCTCTCGCAGTAGCACAGGGCTGGTCGGAGACCAGAGGCACAGAATTAATAACGATTCACGATGATATTGCCAGTACGCGCGGTGTCATTCTGCACCCCAAGTGGTATCGCCAATATGTATTGCCATGGTACCGTCAAATTTTTTCTGCTATTCATGAAAAAGGCAGAAAAGTTCTGTACGTATCTGATGGTAACTACATGCCAATATTGGACGATATCCTGGAGACCAATCCGGATGGATTATACATTGAGAGTACGTCAATGGACCCTGGAGAATTCATGCGCCGGGCTGGAAAATACAAGTTCTTTCTCCTGAAGAGCGATTCTCGTAATGTCGATTTTGGCACTCCGGACGACATTTATCAAGAACTCCGGACGTTGCGTGAACTCCATGAGGAATTTCCAGGGATGATGATGTATAGAGGCGGCGGCAATCCCAAACCTTCGAATGTAGAAGCTTTCAATCGTTATTTCCAGGAACTACTAGTCTACGACTAATAAATGGCTGACCCTATTTTTTCGCATTCCTTGAAAAGGTTTTGAGTTTTTGATATAATATCTTTTCAAGGGCAACCATAATTAGCCAAAAGAGTGAATTCAGAATTCATGAATCTCATTTTAGGAGATGAAAAAATGGAAGACTCAAAAACAGTATTTCGTGTTGGTATCATTGGATGTGGTCGGATGTCAAGCACTATCGAAGATGAAGTGCAGGGCCCGCGCCGCGGTGGTTTGGTGTTGCCATACAGCCATGCGGCCGCCTATGCCATCATTGAGGAAACGGAAATGGTAGCGGCGTGCGATGTGTGCGGTTTTCGGATATGTAACCTATTTCGTAGCCACGG
>JACKQG010008262.1_pt1 | contig 10200 bp, 11 predicted proteins | sample 8237621 | NCBI WGS metagenome assembly JACKQG01 (sample SAMN15677084, study PRJNA649215) | marine metagenome | biome: marine; feature: Black Sea; material: saline water; isolation source: suspended particulate matter (SPM) from the Black Sea western gyre | collected 2013-06-09/2013-06-10 | depth...
CGGAGCTGCAGCGCCGTCCACTCGGCGGTTGGGTTGTAGGTGACGTTCAGGTGCACGATCCGCCGCCGATCCAGCGACAGCACCACGAACACGTACAGCGTACGGAACATGACCGTCGGCACGGTCAGGAAGTCGATGGCCACGGTCTGGTCGAGGTGGTTCTTCAGGAACGTCTTCCAGTTCTGCGTCGGCCTTCCCTTGCGCTTGATCATGTACCGCGCGACGGTCGCCTCGCTCACGTCGTAGCCGAGCATCATCAACTCGCCGTGGATGCGAGGCGCGCCCCATGTGGGGTTCTCCTGGGAGATGCGGCGGATCAGTTCGATCAGTTCCCAGGGAATGCGTGGCCGCCCGGGGTCGGCAGGCCGGCTCTTCCACCGCCACCACAATCGCCATCTCTTGCGGTGCCACGCGATGACGGTCTCCGGCTTCACCAGGCGGAGCGGGCGACACCAGTCGGACCATATGCGGCTGAGCCAGACCCAGAAGGTGCGATCGAGGGCGTTGAAGGCGGGTTTCGGGTTAGAGCGCTCCAGGACCAGGATCTGCTGGCGCAAGGCGAGGTTCTCCAGGTGCAGGTCGCGGCGGGCGCGGAGCAGGGACGTCAGGAAGCCGAAGATGAGTTTGATCATGATCGGTGGGGGATCGGCGGGATGGACTGCGACTTGAGTACGGCGCGACCTTTTAATGGATATATAGATGCGCGAAATATCCCTAAATGGGCCTATTATCCAATTCCAGACTTGACAAATGGATAATTATGGCCATAAATGATCCAAATGAGCCCCAGTCATGATCTCATTCAGGAGCAGTAGCCGATGCGATCCCTGACACCCGACTATCTGGACGGCCTCAGCTTCGATTCGCGGCAACTGGACACTTTGACGGCGATCGGCAATTACCAGGGCAAGCAGGCCCTCTACGAGAACAGGCTGCCTGATGCGCTCGAGGCGTTGCGGTCGATCGCCAAGGTCGAGTCGGCGGAGTCCTCCAACCGGATCGAGGGGATCGAGGCCCCGCGCAGGCGGATCCGCAGCATCACCCTCGAGCGGACCGCGCCCCGGGACCGCTCGGAACAGGAGATCGCCGGATACAGGGACGCCCTGGAGCTGGTTCACGAGTCGGCTCGCGACATGACGATCACCGCGGGCGTCATCCTCCAGTTGCACGCCATGATGTACCGCTACCTTCCGCAGCCCGGCGGCAATTGGAAACAGGTCGACAACGAGATCGTCGAGCGCGCAGCGGACGGGTCGTGGTCGGTGCGATTCCGTCCCGTGTCGGCCGTCGCGACGCCTCAGGCGATGGAGGATTTGACGAAGGGACTGCAGCGGGCCCTTCATGCGGACCAGCGGCCCGGTCTGATCGTCGCGCCCCTGGCGATCCTGGACTTGCTGTGCATCCATCCCTTCACCGACGGCAACGGCAGGATGTCGCGTCTGCTGATGCTTCTGCTGCTCTACCGGCTCGGCCACGAGGTCGGGCGCTATATCAGTCTCGAGCGCATCGTCGAGCAGTCCAAGGAAACGTATTACGAGGCCCTGGGGCTGAGTTCGAACGGATGGCACGAGGGCCGCCACGATCCGCATCCCTGGCTCGACTACGTCTGGGGGATTCTCCTGAAGGCGTACGGCGAGTTCACCGACCGTGTCGGCACGCTGAACCGGGGGCCGGGGGCTAAAGCGGCCCGAGTGCGCGAGGCCGTCGCGCGGATGGCCGGACCGTTCTCGCTCTCGGATCTGCAGGTCGAATGCCCGGGCGTCAGCTTGCCGACTATCAAGCGCGAGCTTCAGGCGATGAGACGTGAAGGGGCGGTCATGCTCCAGGGGAGAGGGCGAGGGGCGAAGTGGAGCCGACTGACCTGAACCTGATTCGTTTTGAGAGCGGGTGGCATCTCTATCTCAGTTCGTGTTACGCTGTGGGTCCCATCCGAGTAGCCAGCTCATAATTAGATGCCCTGCAGTACGTTATGTTGCAGGGTATTGTCTTTTCGCGGGTTTTCGTCCCATGTTCGCGGATGTGGCTCGCCGTGCCACGGTAAATACAGCGCCAAATACAGATTTCGGGCTCGAGTTGAGATGGTGGTATATTGGCGGGGGCGTTACTTACAGCCAAAGGCGGCTGGAGCAGCGCGGCAAACAACGCGAACAGGGAGCTTTGCTCGGAACACATATCCTCGGCGGACGGGCGAGCACAATCGAAGGAGATCCATGGCCAGGGAGAACCGCGAGTTTCAAGCTCAGCTGCTGAGCTGGAAAGAGATCCACGCCTTGCCAGACGGGTGGCCGTCGGGTCAGCTCCAGTTTCTATTGAAGCTTCTGGACGTGGACGGGGTGTCGGACGAAGAGGCGCTGGACATGGCCGTGCTCGCTCTGCAGGACCGCGATCATGATGAAGCCGCAGAACTGGTTTTGGAAACGGTTTTCCGCGAGTCCATGCGGCCCGGCCTCAGGCGCAACCTCAGTCACGACCTCACGGACGAGCGACCTTGGGAGGACTTCGCCGATATCACACAACAAGCGGGGATCTTCAATGCATCAGTGCTGCTCCAACAGGCGTTCCCGCTGGAGTACGGCGTTCCGGACGCCGTCTCCGTTGTCGTCCGTCTGGACACCGCCAGAGACAAAGGCAGGGTGTGGCTTGGCGATCCAAAGCCCGATCCGGCGTTGTTGGCCAGGATCCTGGCCAACGGGATGGACGAGCGCGCAGTGCTGAGGCGTCTTTTTGGCGATTCCCTCAGGGGAGCTCGATTTGAAGAGGCACATTCCATTCTCTGGCGCTCATCGCGAAACGCAGGCATGGAGACCGCTTTCGATTTCACCCTATTCTCGAGCCACCAGTGGTTCGACCCGCTGAAGGACCTCGATAGCTGGGCGGCAACGGCGTGGCCCGATGCGCGCGCGACTCAACCAGAATAGGCCGACATGGGAGGTCGGTGAATCGTGAGCCATGCACGCCGGGAGATCGCGGCGGTCCTGTTGACCGGCCTGGGCAATTTCATGCTGGCCGACTGGCTGGGTTTGCGGTTGGCTTTCGTGGTCGGAGCCTGTCTCTTCTGGATGGGATTTGTGGCGATACGAGCCTCTGCGAACACCCGGGTACTCTCGGAATGGGGATTCACCACCCGGAACCTTGGCCGCAGCTTCGCTCTTCTGGCGCCGGCGGGAGTGCTGGCGCTGTCCTGCTTCATCGCCTACGGAATCCTCACCGACAGCCTGATCATGCACTGGCACATCGTGTTGATCTTGCTGCTCTACCCCGTGTGGGGACTCGTCCAGCAGTTCCTCATCGTCTCCCTGCTGGCCGGCAACCTCAGAAAGCACAGCCGCATCACTCATCGGTGGCTTGTCCTGCTGACGGCCCTCGTCTTCGCCGTGGCTCACGCCCCATCTCTTCCCCTCGCCCTGGCTGCGTTCTTCCTGGCGGCGGTCACGACAGCGGTCTATCTGCGTACCCGTAACCTGTGGGCCCTGGGTCTGTTCCACGGCTGGTTCGCCACGGGTCTCTACTACTTCGTTCTCGGCCGGGATCCCTGGAAGGAAGTTGTATCAACTCGTCTGTGGCCGTAACCTGTCGGAGTGGTCCGTGGCGCCGTCCAGCGGGGTAGCCGTGATGCAGAGAGACGACAGTCAGCCAGAATGGCTTACCCTCGACAACGCGGCCCGGATCTATCCCGCCTCCATCTCGGAGTGGTCGCCGGACGTCTTCCGGGTCTCCATCACCCTCAAGGCGCCCGTCCGTGTCTCCACTCTCGCGTCGGCCCTGCGGACGGTGTTTCCGAGGTTTTCTTACTTCCAGGTCCATCTCCGGCGGGGGCTGTTCTGGTATTACCTGCAGCGGAACGACACGATACCCGAGCTGCACCCCCTGAGCAGCGTTCCGGTATCCGTAATGCCCACACGCCGGGGCATTTGCCACCTGCTGCGGGTGCAGGCCCGAGGCGCCACGATTGCGGTGGACTTCTCGCACGTCCTGACGGATGGGGCGGGGGCGATACGCTTCCTCGGAACCCTGGCGACCCGATATCTTCAACTGCTCGGCGTCCGGATCGACCGCTGGGACCCGTTTCTCGATCCCTCGGAGTCGCCATCGCCGGGCGAGTTCGAGGATGCCTATGACAGGTACTTCGAAGACGGGTTGCCGGGACCGCCGAGATTGTCTCCGGCCTATCATCTGCCCCAGGCGGCGCAGTCGCTCTGTCGGGTCATCACCGGACGCACTCCGGTGAGCGGCATGCTCGACCTGGCCCGTGGTCACGGAGTCAGCCTGACCGAGTATCTGGTTGCGCTCTACATGCATTCATTGATGCTGGTCCGGAACGCCGGCGAGGGCGGAGAGCACGCGACCGGGAGCTCGATCCTGCGCATCGAAGTGCCCGTCGACATGCGGCGGTACTACCCGACCGCAACCATGCGCAACTTCTCGCTTTTCGTATCTCCCGAGCTCGATCTGGGCCTCGGCGAGTACAGCTTCGACGAGATCGTGCAGAGGGTTCACCACGGCATGAGCATGCAGGTGGACCGGCGGGAGCTGGCCCGGCAGATCGCCCGCAACGTGCGTGTCCAGCGGGATCCCTTCATCCGGATCACGCCGCTGTTTCTCAAGGACCTGCTGTTCTCCCACGTGCGCAAGCTATTCGGCGAGAAGCTGTATTCGGGCGTGTTCTCGAATCTCGGCCGGATCGTCGTGCCCCAGGAGGTCGATCCCCATGTCCAATCGTTCGGCGTCATGCTGGGGCCCAACCCCTTGTTGAAGACGAACTGTGCGGCGCTCAGCTTCCGGGACGATCTGTACGTCAACTTCGGGAGCGTCATCGAAAGCCGGGAACTGGAAAGGCTGTTCTTCGCGCACATCGCCCGGTGTGGTGTGCGGGTGAGCGTGGCCGAGAGGAGTAGTGCTCCATGAGTCTCTGCAAGTACTGCGGTGTGGAAGTCGAGGAGGACGCCCGCTGCTGTCCGCTGTGCCGCAATCCGCTGCAGCCCGGAATGGAAGTCGGGCAGCCGCGCCCGGAGCCGTCGCCGACCTCTCCGCAGGAGGCGCCTCGGGGCCTGCGCCGCTGGTTGTTGGAGATCTTCTCTCTTCTGGCGGCGATGGGAGCCATCGTGGTGTTTGCCGCCGACTTCGCGTCCGGGATGTCTCTCTCTTGGGCCCACTACCCGCTGGCCTCGATCGCCTTCCTGTGGCTGGCGGTTGCCGTGCTGATACTGGGCTCGGGGCGGATCTGGCTTATCCTGCCGGCCGAGGTCGCAGCCGTCAGCCTGTTCCTCTTCGCCCTGGACGGATTCTCGCAGGGACGGGACTGGTTCCTGCCGCTTGCCTTTCCGGTGACGCTCCTGGCCGGGACGACCCTTGCGCTCACGCTGGCGCTCGTGCGTACGCTGGATCTGTCGCCCTTCGTCGCCATCGCGACCGCGATGTCGGCCGCCGCCGTGTTCGTCGTCGGGCTGGAGCTGCTGCTGAACAGGTATCTTGCCGGCCACTGGTTCGTGAGCTGGTCGGCGATGGCCTTTGCCTGCACGCTGCCCCTGCTCTTGCTGCTGCTCTATCTGCGCAGACGGTTCAAGCCGAGACAGGCGGAGATTCGGAAGCTGCTTCACCGTTAGGGCGGGGATCAGTCGTCGACACGATCTCGGCTCCCCTTCCCATGCGCGTCCCGGCCGGGGAGCCACCGAGGGGGGGCTGAGCCGTGATCAAGCGGTGGAGAGCGGCGGTCCGCTTAGTCCCTGGTTGTCAGGTCGGGCGGATGAACAGAAGGCGCAGGCAGGTTGGTCACCGGGCCATCGATGGTAATCCCTGCATATCTTGTGCTATGATGATAAAGCGGTATCATCACAACACCGTGATACGAGGGGGGAGTCATGCGAATCCTTATATCCCTAATCCTGATCGTATCCCTTGCGGGATCGGCGTCAGCTCTGCAACCCGGCTCCCGCGACGTGCTCTACTGTCAAGATGCGGACTTCCCGAAGTCCCTCGAGCCCAACGATACCGGTCACGAGGTGGCCGACGACATCCCCGATGTTCTCGCCGGACAGTACATCTCGGCGGTGACATTTTAAGCCAGGGTGTCCGATGGCGAATGCATCTGGGAGGTGCCGGACGGATTCGTGATCAAATTCTACTTCAGCCAGTGCCCGCCGGGCCAGGTCGCGGATCTCACCTATGCCTTCGACTGGAATGAGCTGTCGCCCGAACTGGTCTACGAATCGCCGTGGATCTGCTATTACAACTACCATGTCAGGGCGGTCTTGCCTCAGCCGGTGGTCATAACGGCCGAAATGTCCATGGGTTTCTCGGCGACGACCTCGTGGCCCCCGCATGAATTCCGCGGGGCGGGCGTTGCCACGACCGGGGATGGCGTGTATTACGGCTGCGGGTCCCAGTGGTTCGACACCGACTATTACGAACGCTGGTCACAGAGCGTGGAATCATACTACTGGACGGATATAGCCTATTGCCTGGAAGGCCACACGGTGGCCAACGAGTCGTTGAGCTGGGGGCAGGTGCGCGCGCTGTACCGGTGATTGTCCCTTCTGTTCATTCGTCCGGAGCACAAGGCTAGGCTAGCCACCCCCGCCCGTGTTGTCGCGATCCTCGCCGACGTGCTCCGGGGGCCGACTCATGGTTCGATCTCAGTCGTAACTGGCCTTGTAATCGACATAGGACTTCACTTCCACCAACTCGGATCCCAGCAGGGTGTTGAGGTCCTTTTTCAGCGCCGCCCTGATGTCGTTCTGGCGATACACCGCGCGGGCCAGCCGTACGAACTCGTCGTCGAAGCGCTGCTCGGCTTCCAGGCGCCGGAGGTCGTCTTCGATCTCCCACAGTGTCTCGTTGATGGTCTTCAACTGGGCGATCTGCGCCGAGACGTCCGTCGCACTGTAGGGCGAGGCCGCCCAGGTTTCCCGCAGGATACGCAGTTCCTTTTGGATATTGGTCGTTTTTGCGGCATCATGGATGCGCTCGGACTTGATTTCCAGGATCGTGAGCTTGTCGAGCAGTTCGCCGATCGAAACGTCTACCTTGAGTGACATCGTGCTTCCCGTGGTTGGAAGAGTGGGTGGCGTCCAGTCTATATCCGCAGGGCAGAGGCCCCGAAGGAAAATCATGGCCGGTGCGGAAAAAATCCTCGTGGTGCGGGTCGGTCTGGGCGGCGATCTGGTGATGATCACCCCGGCGTTGAACCAGCTTCTGGCCGGATTTCCCGCCGCCGAGGTCCACCTGCTGACCACCGCGGAGGGGCGGCGGGTGATGCAGGGCTACCATGAGCGTTTGACCCGGATCTGGCTGTACCACCGGCGTTTTCCGGCCCGACTGTGGCTGCAGCGCACCCTGACCCGCGAATTGCGGGCTCAGGGGTATACGCGGATCTTTATCATGGAGGACAAGCCTTTCTACCGCAACTGGTTGGGAGACGCGGCGCCTCTGGTTCACACCCTGGGCCGAGGGGCGGAGGGGCAGCATTTCTGCACCAGATTGGCGGACCTGGTGGACGGGGCGCTGCCGGAGCCACCACCCCGGGGGTGGGTCACTCTGGGCTATTCGGCGGCGGGCGAGTCGGCGGCGCGGCAACTGCTGGCCGCGCATGGAATCGCCCCGGAGGCCCTGCTGGTGGGACTGCATCCGGTCTTCAGTGGGTCGTCGCGCTGGCCGTGGTCCGACCGCAAGGGGCAGCGGCACCGCGTCTGGCCACCGGCGTTCTTCGCCCGCTTGGCCCGGTTGCTGCAGCGGGAGGCCGCCGCCCGGCAGCGCCCCCTGTCCATCGTGATCGACACCCTGCCGGACGACCGGGCCGTCGTGGAATCCATCGTGGAGCAAAGTGCGGGCGCCATCGTGATGCTCAGCGCGCCACCGGATTTCGACCGTTACAAGGCGCTGCTGGCCCGTCTCGATGTGCTCGTTTCGCCCAACACCGGCCCCATGCACTTCGCCGCGGCCCTGGGTACGCCGGTCGTGGGGCTGTTCTCGGGTTGGTCGGCCCTGGATTGCGGTCCGTTCGTGCCGTCGGACAGAGCGCTGCTTCTGTCGGCCGAGGATCAGGCGGAACCCGCGCGGGGGCTGGCTGCGATCAGACCGGAAACCGTTTCCGCCTCGGTCTGGCGGATTCTGGACGGACCTGTCCCCAGCCGGCGCCGGTCGTTCAGCGCACCTGGAGAAAGCGGATAAAGACGTCGGCGAGTCTGTCCGAGAGCAACGACACGCTTTCGGCGCCGGACACGTTGGTCGCCACCGCAATGGCGATGCGGTACTCGGGAACGGTCATGAGCGACGCGGTTCCGCCGGATACGTGCCCGCCGACGGTCGTGGCCGAGAGGGGTCTCCGCAGGACGGCATCTCCGAGGCCCTGGCCCACGATCCGCGTGGGGCCTTCGTCGGCGCCCATCGGGACGCGTTGCACGGTCCAGCCGAGCGCCTGCTCCGTGGACTCTCCCGATGCGAGCCGTGCGGGTGTCTGCAATTCCTCTATGGTTGCCGGATAGAGCAGCGCATCACCCATCATGGCAGAGCCGAAGCGCACGAGATCCGAGGGCGTGGACAGGAAGCCGCCGGCCGGCAGGATGCACGACAGATCCACAGTCGGCGCGTCCTGCAGGCCATAGCTCGGGTCGAGCATCATGCGGGGATAGTAGAAGCGGGCACTGCCGGTTTCGACCTGCCCGGCGACGTCGGGAACGGTGTTGTCCATGCCCAGCGGCGCGAGGATCTCGCGTTGCAGGAAATCGAGATAGGCCTCGTTCGCCGCCGCGGCGACCACGGCGCCCACGAGCACCCAGCCGTGGGTCGAGTAGGAAGATTCCGTGCCGGGACGGAATCGCAGGGGATCGTCGGCGAAGGCCGCCAAGCGCTCGGTATCGTCCGCACAGCCGGTCTGCCGGAAGTATTCTCCCCCGGGGTGGGAGATGCCGGCCGTGTGGGCCATGAGCTGGCGCGTGCTGATGGGCCATTCCTTCTCGGGGAAGCTCGGCACGTAGCGTTGCACGGGTGCGTCGAGGTCGAGGCGGCCTCGCTCGGCCAGCAGCCCGACGGCGGCGGCGGTGAGAGGCTGGGAGACGCCGCCGATGCGGAACAGCGTCGCGGGCGTCACCGGCTTTTCGTTTTCCACGTCCGCCCAGCGGAATCCCTCCGCCCAGACGATCTCTCCGTCTACGGCCACCGCCAGCGACAGGCCCGGCAGCTTCTCCTCGGCGACGAGCGCGCGGGCGATGGCGCGTCCCTCCTCGATCGCGTCCCGGTAGGCGGCCGACGGCGGCTCGAGCACGTGCGACGGCAGCGTATCCGGATCGGGCGCGGGAGGAATCGTCACCCATACATACGTGGCCGCCGCGGCGAGGAGCAGCACCGCGGCCCCGGCGATGACAAGCAGAACTGTCGGGGTTTGTTTCATCTTGCTTCCTGTTCCCACCACACGAGGGCATGATGTATCTGTCTCCATTGCCGTTGCGAGAGCTTGCGACCTGACAGGTTGTTGTTCCCGGTTAAGATATACAGGTAGTCCGTATCATCGTCAAAGTTGCCGCAGAATGGACGCTGATCTCTGGATATCCCTGTGGCCGGGCAAGAGTGAATGGGAGTGTGCCACTCTGGAACCGAGGGGGTTAGGATGGGGTAGAACGATTTCGTCGCCGAAGCCCCCATGAACAGCGTGGTTGCGAACGACCGAAACGGAGAATGACGAATGAGCCGTACACCTGTCAGCATCACGCTGATTCTCTTGATGACCGCCTTGCTCCCGAGCGGCGACATCGGGGCCTCGACCGTGAGCTCCGGGAGCACAAACGCGGAAGCGACTCGCGAATCCATCGAGCAGCTCGAGCATCGATTCAACGAGGCCATTCTGAGCCAGGATCGAGCAGCCCTGAAAAGACTTCTCTCCGATGACTACACTTCCGGCGGGAGCCAGGTCCTCACGAAGTCGGAACTCATCGATCAGATCGTGACCGTCATCCCCCCCAAGACGCAGACGATCGATTCCATGTCCGTGAAACTCTACGGAGACACCGCCGTGGTGACCGGGCTCGCGACCGCCGAATGGCTGAGCCCCGAAGGCGCCGGGACGAAATCATTCCGCTGGGTGAACGTATGGGTCCACGGAATGAACGGGTGGCGGATCGTCTTCGGCCAATCGACCATCGTGGCGCTCGATTCGTCCATGGATGGCTGTTGAGGCGGATTTGGCGCGCCGGTTCGCGTCCCTGCCTG